>Ga0164318_10000137_pt1 | contig 43853 bp, 35 predicted proteins | sample GuaBasSedimGuay9_FD_113734 | JGI IMG/M metagenome (GOLD analysis project Ga0164318, IMG submission 113734) | Subseafloor sediment microbial communities from Guaymas Basin, Gulf of California, Mexico - Guay9, Core 4571-4, 0-3 cm | ecosystem: Environmental > Aquatic > Marine > Hydrothermal vents... | reverse complement strand
TAAAAATAAGTTTCCTATTTTCATCTATATGTTCTGGTTTCAATTTTACAACCTTTCCAACTCTCAACCCAGCTGAATAAGCTAACATAAGAATTGCCTTATGTTTTATATTATAGATAGATAACAAAATCTTTGCAATCTCTTCTCTGCTTAACACTAGCGTATTCTATTCCCTTCCTAAAATCATCTTTATTTTTTTTATTAACTCCTGATTGTAAGGAATGTAAACTATAATCTTATCGTTTTTTTCAATCCCAATTTTTACAGCGGGGATTTCCCCTTCCCTTGCCGCTTTATAATGAGTAGATATTCCTATTTTAAAATATTTTGCGATTTCCTCAAGAGTCATTATTTTTAATTCCTTTTTTACTTGACAGATGTTGTCATAACATAATACCATTTTATAATATATAGGAAAGAAAAGCAAAAAGTCAAAATATTTTTTAAAAAAAATTTTTTTAGAGAAATTTAAATCCAGAATTAAAAAAAAGATTGTTATTTTACTTGATTTCTTACTTTTGCGGATAAATTGAGATTGTTATTGTATAATTACTGTGATTTTACTGAAATTTTATTGATGCCAAAATTAATGCCAGAGTATTATATTTTTTCTAAAATATTTGCTATTTTTATTTTGAATTTATTTGTAGTGATTAATTTTTATTCAAAAGGTTGAATAATACTATAACTTTTTTTATTTATTGACATATAAATATATTTCTTTATATTTTATTATGAAGATTCAACTAAGGAGTTATTATGAAAGGAAAAATATATATTTTATTTTTTTTACTCATTTTAAAAAGTTTTGCTATAGATTTGCCTAAAGTAGGTAGTAGGGCAAAAGTATTTGGTAATTCTTTCATAAGTGTTGCAGATGATGGCACAACTATTTTTTATAATTCAGCTGGGCTAAATTTGTTACAGAGACAAGAGATTAATCTTTTTTATTCAAAATTATATAATATGGATCTTAGCAATTCTTATTTTGCTTTTAATTTACCTATTTTGGATAAATTATCAATAGGAGCGGATTGGTATTATATTGGTTCCAGTGATGAGGGGCTTGACTATTCTTTAAATAAATTTGGATTGGCAATGTCTTCTAATTATTCTAAGTTATATTTTGGTATAAAGCCTTCTTATATAATTTCTAATACTTCATGGAATTCTAAAAATTTTGGTAAAGATAAAGCAATTACTTTAGATTTTGGGCTGCTTTATATTTTAACGAAACAGTTAAGAATTGGTTTGTCTTTTAATAATATTTATAATGTGGTTGACTATGGGGAAGGTTTTGATGATGAATATTTTGATAAAAAGATAATAGGAGGACTTTCATATTCTCCATTTAATTTTTTGACACTTGCAATGTCGGTTGATAATAAAGGAGTATCTTTTGGTGGGGAATATGATATAAAAGATATATTTTCTATAAGATTGGGTGATAGTAAGATGTTATTTGGTAATTCTGATATAATTAATGATGAAAATAATTCTTTACTGTCAAATTTATCTTATGGTTTTGGTATAAAATATAAATCATTTAGGCTTGATTATGCTTTATCAAAATCTTATGATCTGGGTTATTCTCATTATGTAACATTTTCATTTGTATATAATCCAGACGTTGTAGTTATAAAAGATGCTATAGTAAATTATCAAATAGTGTTCAAGTCATTGTATAATTATTATGAGAAGCAATCTTTTATAAATATTGTTTTGAAGAATAGTGATGAACTTCCAATTGATGCAAAAGTTAGGATATTTTTTCCTCATTTGATGGATCAGGCTTATGAGAGTAATGTAACTTTACCTTCTAAGTCTATGTCAACTTATAATTTTAAGGTAGCTTTTGATAATGATCTTTTGTTGAGACAAGATGCAAAAATGGACCAGTTAGTTCAACCTCTTATTGAAGTTGAATATTTAAAAGATAAAAATAGAAAAAAGATTAGTAAAAAGATGCCACCAGTTTATCTTTTATCCCGAGGGAAAATTAATTGGTCTAATACAGAAATAGCAGCATCCTTTATAACTGTGGATAATCCCACTGTTGAACATGTTGCAAGACAGTCAGTGAAAAAGTATATAGATATTTTAAGGAAATATGATAGAGATGATAATATTGGTAGAGCGATGGCTGTATTTGATGTAATAAGTAGAATGGGAATTATATATAATCCGGATAAAAATACACCCTTTGAACTTGTTGGAACTAACCCTGAAATTTTTGATAATATTCAGTATCCAGTGGAATTACTAACATCAAAGATTGGGGATTGTGATGATTGTACTGTTTTATTTTGTTCTTTATTGGAGAATTTGGGGATAAATACAGCGTTGCTTGATGTTGATGCTCCAGGTGAAGGGCACATTTATATGATGTTTGATACAGGAATTTCTCCTGATGAAGTTGAACATTATTTTATTTCAGATAAGGAATATGTTTATTATAATGATAAAATATGGATGCCGGTGGAGGTAACTTTATATGGGAAAGATTTTACTACAGCTTATAATTTTGGAATAAAGGAATATTTTAGACGTTTAGAAGAAAATCATATTCATATTTATGAAGTATCTAATGCAAGAAAATTATATAATGCGGGTAAAGTGGAAAGTGTTGATATTCAATTACCTTCTGATAGTCTTGTTTTAGATTTTTTAGAAAAGGATTTGCGAACATTTAAGCAGAGATATTTTACTCTTTGTAAAGAAGGTGTTCATCCGAAAAACTCAGATGATTTTTATAATATAGGAGCATGTTTATTAAATTTTAATCAACTTGATTCGGCTAAAGTATATTTTACAAAATCTCTTGAAATTAATCCACAAAATGCTGATTCTTATAATGCTCTTGGGGTTATATTCACTAGACAAAAGGACTATAAAAAGGCTATATATAATTTACAGACAGCAATAAAAATAGCCCCTGATAATATTGGGTTTAAAGTTAATTTGGCTATTGCTTATTATTTAAGTGGCGATAAAAATCAATCTAAGAAAATTTTTAAAGAATTACCGCTGGATAATTCTATTCTTGACACTGAAGAATTGAAATCCATTATAAAAGAATAAAACTGTTTATTTTTTATCAATATTTCAATTTTTTTGTTGACAATAATATAAAAATTTTATTTTATTGAGTAATGTTATAAAGGAGTTTAAAATATGAGAAAGATTTATACTCTTATATTTTTGATATTTTTTGTATGTGGAAGTAAACACGATTATAAAAAGGAAGTAGAAGATTTTTTTAAGATTAGAGAAAAAGCTTATGCAAATTTAGATGTTGATTTTATGATGAGCACATATCATCCTGATTTTAAAGATAGAGGTATGGATTATACAGCAAAGAAAGCTTTTTATGAAAAAATTTTTGAAAAAGGTAATGAATATAAGTTTTCTGTTAGAAATATCAGAGTTGCTGAAAGAAATGGATTAATTTATGTTCGTTATGATTATAAACTTGATAAAAATTTGAGTAATAATTTACGAGGATTTAGTCAGAATATGCATGATGAAGTAGTTATTTTAAAAGAATATAAAGGGAAGTTAGTAGAATATGGCAGGCAGAATTAGATATTTGATTTTCATTTTTTTTATTTATTCTATTATTTTTGCTCAAAATAATACTGATATTTATAAAAAATTTAAATTAGGTAAAAAATTGTTTAATGATGGACTGTATGATCAGGCTGTTTTATATTTTAAAGAGTATATGACTTTGCAGCAAGAGGATATTAAGCAAGATAGTGCTTTTTTCCTTATAGGATTATCATATTTAAAAGATAATGAATATACTAAAGCAAAATATTATTTAAGTTTATTTGCTGAAAAATTTAATGATTCTAAATTAGTTGCAGAAGCTCTTTATTATTTGAACAAGGCTTTAATTAAGTTGGGGGAAAAGGAGATTTTTTTAGATAATGTTAAAAGGTTGCAAAAGGATTTCCCATTGTCTAAATTTGCAGGGGATGCTACTTATGAATCGTTTAATATGTTAGTAAATATAGGGGATATAGATAATGCTATTCCTTTAGGGCTTTCTTATATAATGCTTTATCCCAATGGGGAGTACACTTCTGAGATAGCTTATAAAATTTCTGAAATTTATTATGATAATGTAAATTATACTAAAGTATTAGAATATCTTCCAGAGGTTTTTAAAAGAGAGAATGGGACTAATTTATATTATAGAGCATTAATATTAAAAGCTAAAACTTTAGCAAGACTTGGTAAATATAATGATGCTTTGTCCGATTTTAATTTAATATTAAAAAAGAATATAGAGGATTTTTTAGTAGATGCTTTTTATAATAAAATAGAGATTTTTTATGAAAATCAAAATTATGATAGTCTTTTTGCCTCATCATCATTGTTTATTAAGAAATTTTGTGATAATGAATTATCTGTTAAAGTTGCTGATGTATTATTAGATTTTCAAAAGTATGGTATATTAAAATCATCATATGTTGCAAATTGTAATAATGATAGATTATTAATGAGAATTGCTAAAGCTTATTATTTTTTTAATTTGCCGGATTCAGCAAATTTAATATTAAATACGGTTAATATAAATAGTTTATATAAAAGTGATCTTTTAGATTATTATCTTTTGAAGATGAAAATATTTGATTTGGAAAAAGAAACTTTTTTTAATAAGGCATTATTGCAGTGTAATTCTTTTGAAGATTCTGTAAAAGTTATTAATGATTTTATATTCTCTTTAGATAACAATGCTTTAAAAAGGCTCTATTCTCGTATTATAATATTGCCGGATAAATATTTTTCTCCCAAAGTTTTGTTAAAATTAATTTCAGAGTTTTTAAATATTAATTATAGCTTGTCCTTGAAATATATTGATTTGTATGAAAAGAAATTTTTATATTTGCCAGAATATGACAAAGTTTTAAAGTATAAGGAGATCATAAGAAATTTTTATGATAAATCTAATGTAATTTTGCCGTCAAATATGGATTTTAGTAAAAATTCTAATTTGTTAACATCTTATTTACAGAAAGATTATAGAGCTTGTTATAATAATTTATCTATTTTTGAAAAAAATGAACAGCTTGCAGCAAATGTTATTATTGGAGCATATATTAAGAAAATTATTGATAACATTCCACAAGAATATATTTTAAATAATGATTTTATAAAATTTTATATTTTAAAGTTTAGATTGAATGATACTTTAATCGAAAATTTTAATATAAATTCTATTCAAGCAGGTAAAAAAATATATAATGATTTTATGATTGAATTATCAAAATATTATATTGAGAAGAACAAATTAGATGATGCCATTACAAATTTAAATATTTTATTGAATAGTATTAATGATAAAAACAAATTATCTTTGATAAAATATTATCTTGGGAAAGCTTATTTTTTAAAGGGTAATTATCAATTAGCCAAGGAGTTTTTGAATTCTTTTTTAAAGACAGATGAAAATTTTTATTTATATGCAAATGCGGAGTATTTATTATTGAATATTAAATTTTTAATAGACCAAATTGATGAAAATGATATTGCTAATTTTTTAGCAAAATTTCCTTATTATAATATTGATGAACAATTGTTATTTTCTGTAAATATTTATGATAGGATAGATATTTTTAATATTGTTAAAAATAAAGAAATAAAGGATTTTCTTTTAGGAAAATATTATTTTAATAAAAAAGATTATAGAAATGCAATATATTATTTTGAAAGGATAAAAGACAATTCTGAATATTTTATTAAATCTTTATATTTGCTTGCCCAATCATATAGAATGATAAATAAAGAAGATAAGGCAATAGATTTATTGAAGAATTATGTAAAATATCCTCAATATAAAGATTGGGAAAGAGCTTTTTATGAATTGATTGATTTGTATATTGATAAGAATCTTGAAATTATAGCAAAAAAACAAATGTCTTTAGTTGATACTTTATATATTAAAGATAAAGCTAAATTTGATTATTATAATTTAAAATTGGATTTATTGACTTCATATAATAAAAATATAAAAAAACATATAGAAAAATTTAGGAAAAAGTATGAGCAAAAAATTAATTATTACTATGATCTTTTAATCGATTATAGTGAGTATTTAATAAGAAAGAAGAGATTATCAAAAGCCGAGGATATTCTTAAAGATATTATAGATGAGAGTGATATTAAAGAAATAAAATATAAATCATTAAAGAACTTAGCTGTTGTTTATATAAATAATAAAAAATTTGATGATGCAGAAAAAATTTTGTTGTCATTGGCTGACAGTTTATCCTTAAAGGATTCTTTAATTGCTGATGTTTACTTTTCTTTATCTACACTTTATTATTATAGAATCCCAAAAGAATTAAATAAAGCAATTGAGTATTATGAAAGAATTTTAAAATTGGAGCAGGTAAATAATAGTTTATTAGAGAATACATTGTTTAATCTTGGTATGTTATATGAAGAAAATGGGCAATTTAATGATGCGATTAATGTTTATAATAGATATCTTGATGAATTCCCTGCCAGCGATCGAAAGGATAGAGTAAAATTTAGGATTGGCTATTGTTTTATGAATACTTATAGATATATTGAAGCAATTTCTTTATATAGAAGTCTTTTGCCTTTTGTTTCAGGGGAAGATGCAGCAGAATTGCATTATTATCTGGGAGAATGTTATTATAAAAATGGATTGGTTGATGATGCATTAAAAGAATTTTTGACAGTAGTTTATGATTATAATGAATATTTTATGTTTGCAGTAACTTCCTATTATATGATTGGGGAAATTTATCAAAAACAAGGCCAGATTGAAAAAGCCAAGCGTATTTATAGAAATATAATAAAAAAATATGGAGCTAATTCTGATTATGGAAAAACAGCTGCTGGAAGGTTGGAATATTTAAATAAAAAAAAGGATTAATTTTTTATGGATGGTGTTAGGATTTTAGTTGTTGATGATGATGAAGATATATTAGAAGTTTTTTCTGAATATATGACATTGAAAGGGTATAAAGTTGAAATAGCTACCAACGGGCAACAAGCTTATAATATAATAAGTAGAGATACTAATTTTGATTTAATTATAACTGATCTTAATATGCCTGTCATGAATGGAATAGAATTTATAAAAAAGCTTCGTTTTAATGGAAATTATATACCTATAATTATTATAACAGCTTTTCCGTCAATTAAATCAGCAATAGATGCTATTCATTTTGGAGCAAATGATTATATTATGAAGCCTATAAGTCTCCAGGAGATTTCATTTAAAGTAAAAAGAATGATTGAGGAGAATAGAGTACTAAAAGAATCTATGATGCTCAAAGATATGTCTATATTTATTGATAAAATTTATAAAATAAGTCTTGAAACTAATCTTCATAAGTTAATAGTGGAAATTTTACAATTTTTAATAACTCACACAAGAACCAATGGCTTATATTTATTTATAGAATATTTTGATAAGAAATTTAATTTTTCTATAAATGATGATTCAGAGATAAATTTTAGAATTTCTTCTGACAAGAAAGCGCGTCTTATTGATATTGTAAAATTATTGCCGTATATTAACTTTTTTTCTACAGAAAGTGATGAATATAAAAATTTAGAAATAAATGGTGAAAAGACAAATTACTTTTTAATGCCAATACAAGCTAATGAGGAATTTTTTGGAGGTATTATAGGATATAAAGTTGGTAATGAATTTTCAAATTTATCAATTCAGTTGATAAAAATGTTGGCAAGGCAGATAGGTACTATTTTTGAAAATTTTTTATTATATAAAAGAATGAATATTAATTATATATCTACAATAAAAGCATTGGCTGATGCTGTTGATAAAAAAGATAAATATACGCACTTTCATTCAAGAAATGTTGTAAAGATAGCTATGAAAATTGGGGAACTTTTTGATCTGAGTGAGGAAGAATTGGATGAGTTGCAATATGCAGCTCTTTTACATGACATTGGTAAAATAGGAGTGCCTGAAAATATTTTAAATAAAAAAGGTAAATTAACCCCAGAGGAATATAATATAATAAAGCAGCATCCTGTTATTGGAGCTGATATAGTTTCTAACATCCCATCTTTGAAGCATCTTGCAAGGCACATTAGATTTCATCATGAAAGAATTGACGGGAAAGGATATCCAGATGGATTAAAGGGAGAGCAAATTCCATTATTATCTAAAATTATAACAGTGGCTGATGTTTTCGAGGCGATGAATTCCAATAGAATTTATAGAAAGGCATTGCCTATTGAAAAAATTAGACAGGAGCTAATAAATGTTTCAGGAACTCAGCTTAATGGAGATGTTGTTGAAAAGCTTCTTTATTTACTTGATAATAACTTATTGCCTGAACTGAAATAAGATGTTTAAGCGAATATTTTTGTTATTTTTATTATTCAGTATTCCCATAAATGCAGATACTAAAATAACACATTCTCCAACAAAAGCTTTTATACTTTCAGGTTTGTTTCCTGGAGCGGGCCAATATTATAATAAAAAATATATAAAAAGTATATCTTTTTTTTCTGTTGAAACTATATCTTTAGGTTTGTCCATATTTTATAATAATAAGTATAAAGAAACTGGTGAAGTAAAATATTTTGATAGAAGGAATAAGTTTATCCCTATTTTTATAATGACATGGGCATATTCTTTGCTTGATGCCTATGTTGATGCTCATTTTTTCTTTATTGATCAAAAAAAGATCAGTATAATTTCTAAAGAAAATATAATCTATTGTAGAGTAAATTTTAAGTTTTGATGGAGGGTGATGATGAATAATAACAGAGGGAATTGGAGTAGTAAACTAGGTTTTATTTTGGCAGCCACAGGTTCTGCAATAGGTCTTGGTAATATCTGGCGTTTTCCATACATTACAGGAAGTAATGGAGGCGCTGCTTTTGTTTTGATATATTTATTTTTTGTTATACTTGTTGGACTTCCTATATTATTTTTAGAAATATCGATAGGAAGGCATACAAATTTGAATGCTGTAGGTGCTTTTGGAAAATATAAGAATGGCAAAAAATGGAAATGGATTGGTTATCTCGGTGTTTTATCTGGTTTTGTAGTTCTTTCTTATTATAGTGTTATTGCAGGGTGGACAATGCATTATATAGTAAAAAGTGCTACTAATTTAGTTTCTGATGAAAATCATAATTATATTTATGCAAAAATTATAGATGAGAATGGGAATATTGTAGTTCCATCATCCAAAGATTTCTGGAAAACTAATGCGGATAATTTGTCCAATACCGATGACTATAAATATTATCTGGATAAAAATAATCATTGGATAAAGATATCAAGAAAGTTTGCAGAATATGAATTTATTGCTAATGTTTCTAATGTGGGTAATGGTAAATTATTTTTATATTTATCTACTGCTAATGAAGTTTCTGTTTATTTAAATGGGGAGAAAATAAATTATTCCTATGTAAAAAATAAATGGTATGATTTAAATAAAATAGAGTTGAATAATTTGAATAATGATAATAATGAAATTAAAATAAAAGTGAAAAGAACAGCTTTTAGTAATATTGATGCAAAAACAGGATTTGTAGATTTTATTTCTAATCCATATTTATTAATTTTTTGGCATCTTATGTTTTTACTTTTGACTGCGTATATTGTTGCAAAAGGAGTGGCAGATGGAATTGAAAGATTTTCGAAGGTGTTGATGCCTATTTTGTTTTTACTTTTGATTGGATTAATTATAAGAGCATTAACATTACCAGGAGCATTTAAAGGAGTTAATTTTTATTTAAAACCGGATTTTAGTTCTGTAACATATAAGACATTTTTTACAGCAATGGGGCAGGCATTTTTTTCTTTATCATTGGGTTTTGGTGCCATGATAACTTATGGAAGTTATACAAAAAAAGATGATAATATTATTTCAAGTGGTGCCTATATCGCTGGATTTGATACTCTTGTTGCTTTTTTGGCAGGCCTTGTAATATTCCCTGCTTTATTTGCTTTTAATATGAATCCTGAAGCTGGTCCGTCTTTGGTTTTTGTTGTTATGCCTGTTGTATTTAGTAAAACTGTTTTTGGTTCAATTGTAGCTTTTATCTTCTTTTTATTGCTTTTCATTGCAGCTATTACTTCAAGTATTTCATTGCTTGAAATTATCATAGCATATGTTGTGGATGAGAAAAAATGGGATAGGTTTAAAGGAACTTTTTTTATAGTAATATTGGTTTTTATTTTTGGTATTCCCAGTGCGCTTTCTTTTAATGTTTTATCTAAACCTGTTATTGGAAATATGACTTTTTTTGATTTTCTTGATAAAGTGTTTTTTAATTTAGCATTGCCTATTAATGCATTAGGCATAACAATTTTCTGCGGATATATTTGGGGAATTAATAATGTAATAAAAGAATTGACATTAGGTGGTTATAAATTTTATGTTAAAAATATTTTTGTAGTATTGGTAAAATACATTATTCCGTTGTTGATTTTAACTATATTGGTGATGAATTTATTAAGTTTATAATGGGATTTTAGTATGAGATTTACAGGAACTACTGTTATAGGATTGCGTCGAGGAAATTTGATTGCTATGGGTTCTGATGGACAGGTGTCATTAGATGATATTATAATAAAATCGCAGGCGAGTAAGGTTAGATTATTGTATGATGATACGATATTAGCAGGTTTTTCCGGAGCTGTTGCTGATGCTATGGCATTATTTGATATTTTTGAGGAAAAAATAGATAATGCAAAAGGAAATTTATATAAAGCAGCTGTTATGTTTGCAAAAGAATGGAGAATGGATAAATATTTGAGGAATCTGGAAGCCATGCTTGCGGTATATAATTCAGAAGTTGGACTTTTAATTTCAGGAGATGGAGATATTATTCAGCCTGATGATGGAATTATTGCTATTGGTTCTGGCGGGGAATTTGCATTAGCTGCAGCAAAAGCTTTGTTATATAATACTGATTTATCCGCACGTGATATAGTGAAAAAATCTCTTGAGATTGCAAGTCAGATATGTGTTTATACAAATAGTCATTTTACAATTAAAGAATTGAATTTATGAAGAAAAAGCACAAATCAGTATTTGTTTGTCAGGAATGCGGAGCTTTATATTATAAATGGCAGGGAAGATGTACCGAATGTGGTGCATGGAATACCATTATTGAGCAAAAGGAAAGCAAAGAAGAAACTGATAATAGATTCTCCTGGGTTGATTCTGAAGGTGTAGAGCCGATCTTATTGGATCATGTTGAGATAAATAATAAAGATAGATTAAGTTCTGGTATTGCTGAACTTGATCGGGTTTTAGGTGGTGGTATTGTTGCAGGTAGTTTGATACTTTTTGGAGGTGAACCCGGAATTGGAAAATCAACATTGCTTTTGCAGGTATGTCTTAATCTTGCTAAAAATAAGAAAGTATTTTATATTTCCGGTGAAGAATCATCTTCTCAAATAAAATTAAGAGCAGTTAGATTAAATTCAGCTATAGGTAAAGTTTTTATTATTATAGAATCTAATTTAGAGAAAATTTTAGCTACTATAGAGAAAGAGAAGCCAGATTTTGTAGTTATAGATTCTATTCAAACTTTATATAGTTTAAATTTTGAATCAGCACCGGGATCTGTTTCTCAAATTAGAAATTCAGCTACGTCTTTTTTAAAACTTGCCAAAACTTACAATATTACTTTTTTTATTGTGGGGCATATTACAAAAGAAGGTACTATAGCTGGACCAAAAGTATTAGAACATATTGTTGATACTGTTTTATATTTTGAAGGAGATAGATATTCATCTTTTAGAATATTAAGAGCTGTAAAAAATAGATTTGGAGCGGTTGGTGAAATAGGTATTTTTGAGATGACGGATAAGGGATTAATTGATGCCAAGAATATATCATCAATTTTTATAATGGATAATACACAAAAAAGGACAGGAGTGTCTATTTCTGTTAGTCTTGAAGGAACAAGAGCATTTTTGACTGAAATACAGGCGCTTGTTACACCATCTAATTATGGATATGCTCAGAGAGTTGCAACAGGTATTGATTCTAAAAGACTTGCCATGCTTCTTGCTGTCCTTGAAAAAAATTTTAAACTACCTTTCGGTGCAAGTGATGTTTTTTTAAATATTGCTGGGGGGCTGAATATTAGAGAACCTGCCATAGATTTTGCAATTGCTATGTCTATTTTATCGAGTTTTTTTAATAAAGAGTGTGAAAATGATGATGTGTTTATTGGTGAGCTTGGTTTATCCGGAGAGATTAGACCTGTTTCCCAAATAAATTTGCGCTTGAAAGAAGCATTTTCAATGAGTTTTAACCGAATTTTTATATCAAAATATTCCAATATTCCAGATGATGTTTATAAGGATAAAAATATTGTTTTTATCTCTAATATTTTAGAGATGAGGGGAAAATATTTTTCATAAAAATAGGAAAGGTGCTATGGATAAAAAATTTAAAAATATTATTGATGAGATAAAAGCATTAGATAGAAATGAAAAATTTTTGTTTAATGTTTGTAAAATTATTAATGAAAAATTACCATATTATAATTGGGTGGGGTTTTATTTTATTTCTAAAGATGATTCTAATATGCTGGAATTAGGGCCTTTTGTTGGTGAACCCACAGAGCATGTTAAAATTCCTGTTGGCAGGGGTATTTGTGGTCAGGCTGTTGCTTTAAATAAGCCAATTATTGTTGATGATGTTAATGCTGAAGATAATTATCTTGCTTGTAGTTTGAAAGTTAAATCAGAAATAGTGGTTCCTATTTATAAAGATGGTGAAATAATAGGAGAGATTGATATTGATTCTCATGAAGCTGCTGCCTTTGATGATGAGGATAGAAAATTTTTGGAAGAAGTTTGTAATATTGTAGCAAGTGTTTTGTAGTAATGCTACCTGAGAAATTTTTAGAAAATTTAAGAGAAATTTATAATGAAAAAACAGAAGAGATAATCAAATCTTTTTATGTTAATAAAAAAAAGACCTTTAGAATTAATTTTCTCAAAATATCTGATTTTGCTAAATTGGAATTTCTTTTAAATAAAGAAGATGTTAAATATGAACGATTATTATATCCTTCAGAATTTTATATTTTAAAATCTGATTTTAGAGCTTTTCAAGAAACGGAAGTATATAAAAATAGTTTTGTTTATGTTCAAAATCCATCGAGCTATATTCCTGTTCTTGTTCTTGATTTAAAGAAAAATGATAGGGTATTGGATTTATGTGCTGCACCGGGAAGTAAAACTTCAGCAATAGCAGCTATTTTAGGGGATAATGGAGAACTATTTGCAGTTGAGAAATCAAGAAATAGATTTTTTAAATTAAAAGCTTTATTGAAGGAACAGGGGGGGGCTTTTGTTAATACATTTTTATATGATGGAAGTAAGTTTTTTTATAAATACAATGAATATTTTGATAAGGTTTTGGTAGATGTTCCGTGTTCCTCAGAAGCTCGTTTTAATATAAATGAACCGGAATCTATCTCTTCATGGAATCATAAAAAATCGAAAAATCTTCAGAAACTGCAAAAATCATTATTATATTCAGCTATTAATTCAGCTAAAAAGGGAGGGATTATAGTTTATTCAACCTGTACTTTTTCTATTTTGGAGAATGAAATTGTAGTTGATTGGGCATTAAAAAAATTTCATAATAATCTTAAATTAATTGAATTAGATATTCCTTTGGATAATGTATTGGATGGATTAATTAAATGGAAAAAAAAGGATTTAGAACCGACTCTTACATATTGCAAAAGAATAATCCCCAATAATATTTTTGAAGGTTTTTTTATAGCTAAGTTTAGGAAAATTTAGATGTTATATAAAATATTTAATCGACCTGGAGAATGGGGTCGCCTTCCTGTATAGTTTGTCCTTGAGAAATAAATACTTTAGAGACAGTACCTTCTATTTTTGCTCTAACTTCATTTTCCATTTTCATAGCTTCTAAAATGCAAATTAAATCATTTTGTTTTATGTTATTACCAGGGCTTACTAATATTTTAGTAACAACTCCGGGTAAAGGAGAGTATAATACCTTATGGATATTTTGTTCTTTTTGTTTTTCAGGAGCTTGGGGAGATTTTGTATCAACCTTGTGCTGTGTTTTTGAAGGTTTTTCTATAGGAGGTTCTTTTTTTCTATGTTCTAATTTTTTTATTTTTTGTGGCTTAATTATTGTTTCATCTTTAGTAAGTATATTTTCAGCAAAATATACCTCAAAATCCATACCATTTACTTCTACAATTGCTTTTTGATAATTTTTACTTTTAATTATTACACGAAAAGGCTTATTATTGATTAAAAATTTATAGCTTTCCATAACCCAATTTCCTTTTATAAGATGTCATTGCTAAATATCTTTTTTGCAAAACCCATTTCGTTGGTTCGGGTATAGTTCTCGGTTTCATACGATATTTTGAAATATTTAAAGCCATAGTAATTGCCGCTACAATTTCATTTTCTTCAATGATTTTATTTTGTTTTCTGTAAATTATTTTATTTGTTATTATAGACGAAATGTTTGTACTAATATAGATTATAAAGAGAATTATAAATACAATTGCCATTCCTAAAAATGTCAAAATTATAGCATCATATATCATTATATCTTCCTTTTTTTATAATGGGATATTCCCATGTTTTTTAGGAGGATTTTCATCATGCTTTGTTTGTAATATTTTTAAACCTTTGATAATTTTAACTCTGGTTTGGTCAGGTACAATAACATCATCTACGTACCCTCTTGAAGCAGCTCTATATGGATTGGCAAATTTTTCTCTATATTCTGTTTCTAATTTTTTGAGTTCTAATTCTGGATTTGGAGAATTTTTAATTTGTTTTGCAAATAGAATTTCTGCAGCGCCTTTAGGTCCCATAACTGCAATTTCAGCAGTAGGCCATGCAAAATTTAAATCACCTCTTATATGTTTGGAACTCATCACATCATAAGCTCCGCCATAAGCTTTTCTTGTTATTATTGTTATTTTGGGAACTGTAGCTTCAGCAAAAGCATATAAAAGTTTTGCGCCATTTAAGATAATACCTTCATATTCTTGTACTGTACCTGGCATAAAACCCGGTACATCAACAAATGTTATAAGAGGAATATTAAAAGCATCACAGAATCTCACAAATCTTGCTGCTTTTCTTGATGCTTTGTTATCCAGTACGCCCGCCATCATATTAGGTTGATTTGCAATAATCCCTACGGAATAGCCTCCAATTCTTGCAAAACCTATTATTATATTAGGTGCCCAATGTTTATGGACTTCTAAAAATTCTCCCATATCAACTACTTGCTGAATAATTTCCTTCATATCATAGGGTTTATTAGGATTTTCTGGAATGATGTCGTTTAATTCTGGTATTATTCTGTCATCACTATCATCAGATAAAACAAATGGTGGATTTTCCATGTTATTTTGAGGTATATATGATAATAACTTTACAATATATTCAAAAGCTTCATCTTCGTTATCTGCAACAAAGTGAGTAACACCACTTTTAGTTGCATGTACGTTTGCGCCACCTAATTGTTCAGGAGTGACATCTTCATTTGTAACAGTTTTCACCACTTTTGGCCCTGTGACGAACATATAGCTTGTTTTTCTTGTCATTATTGTAAAATCTGTGATAGCTGGGGAATAAACGGCTCCTCCTGCGCATGGTCCTAATATTGCACTAATTTGCGGAATAACACCAGAGTATAAAACATTTCTTAAGAAGATATATGCATATCCAGCAAGAGATTCTATACCTTCTTGAATCCTTGCGCCTCCTGAATCATTGAGTCCAATAACAGGACATCCTGTTTTAGCTGCCATATCCATTATCTTTATAATTTTTTCGGCAAATGTTTCGGATAGCGAACCTCCAAAAATCGTAAAATCCTGTGAAAAAATGAATACTTTTCTGCCTTTAATTGTTCCATAACCTGTTATTACACCATCTGTTAATGGTTTGTTTTCTCCTAATCCAAATTCAGTGGTTCTATGTTGTTTTAACATATCAAGTTCTACAAAACTGCCCTTGTCTAATAATCTTTCGATTCTTTCTCTTGCTGTTAATTTTCCTTTTTTATGCTGAGATGCAATACGCTTTTCTCCACCTGCCTTTAAAGCTTCTTCTTTTAGAGCTTTTAGTTTATTTATTTCGAGCTCGTGACTCATATTCCCCCCTTATAGCATCTTTTTTAAGTTTTTATTGGCATATTTCAGTGAGAATTTTTGCAGTTGATTTTGGATGCAGGAAAGCAATTTTTTTATTATGAGCGCCTATTCGTGGAGTTTTATCAATTAGAGCAATTCCTTCATCTTCAAATTTTTTCAAATCTTTTTCTATATTATCGGAATTATATGCAATATGATGTATACCCTGGCCTTTTTTTTCTAAAAATTTTTTAATAGGACTATCATCAGAAGTTGGTTCAAGAAGTTCTATATTTACTTCACCAATTTGGAAAAATGCTACTTTAACTTTTTGATCTTCTACCTCTTCTTCCCCTTTGAATTGTAATCCTAACAATTGGAATATTTTTTTACTTTCCTCTAATGATTCAACAGCAATTCCGATGTGGTCTATTTTTTTTAGCATTATATGTCCTCCTTTTTAATAGTATGTATTATTTTATTTATTATTTCTTCCTGGTTATTTATATCTATTTGGTTTCTATACCTGGATAAATGTTCTAAAGTTTTGTTTCTAAAAAATTGCATAATTGAATGATAAGCCTGGTTATATATTTGAAGTTTTTTTCTTTTTTCTAAATTTTGTTTAAACTTATCATCTTTTAATAGATTTTTTATTCTCCCCCATAATTTATCAATGCCTTCTGATTCGATAGCTTCAGTAGGGAATATTTCAGGAATCCAATTTCCTTCTTCTTTGAATTTTGGGGCAAAGTTTATAAAATTTTTTAATTCTGCTATTAGCTTTGATGTGCCTTCTCTATGGCATTTATTGACAATATAAATGTCAGCTATTTCCATTATCCCTGATTTAATAGCCTGAATTTCATCTCCGAGTCCCGCAACAAGAACAAGACAAATAATATCAACATAAAACATTATTTCAATTTCGTCCTGTCCAACTCCAACAGTTTCTACTAAAATGTAGTCATAATCATAGTATTCTAATAATTTTATACATAAAACTGTATTTGGAGACAAGCCGCCGAGATGTCCTCTTGAAGATAGACTTCTTATATAAATTTTGTTTGGATCAAAATTTTTAAAATTCATTCTTAATCTATCTCCAAGAAGAGCCCCACCTGAAAATGGACTACTTGGGTCAACAGCTATGATACCTATTTTATAGCCTTCTTTTAATATTTTATTTGAGATTGATTTTATTAAAGTGCTTTTACCGGCTCCAGGTGAACCGGTAAAGCCTATTTTTATTTTTTCTTTTCTATTTTTTATTATTGGTTCAAATAATTTTGCCGCTTTAAAAGGTTCATTTTCTGCAAGAGATATAGCTTTTGGCAGTGCCAGTGGTTTTTTATTTTTTAGATCTTCAATTAGCTTTTGCATTTTCTTTCTCTTTAAGGCATTTTTCAATAAATTCTTCCATTTGATCTATAGTAGTTCCGGGAGTGAAAACCTCTTTTATACCTTTACTTTTTAGAAAAGGAATATCATCTGGAGGAATAACACCGCCGCCAAATACAATAATATCATCAGCACCTTTTTCTTTTAAAAGCTCAACGACCTTTGGGAATAATTGATTATGCGCACCTGATAATAAACTTAAACCTAAAAACTGAACATCCTCTTGAATTGCTGTATTGACAATATTTTCAGGAGTTTGCCTTATACCAGTGTATATAACTTCGTATCCTTTATCTCTAAGTGCTTGTGATATATATTTTGCGCCTCTATCATGGCCGTCTAATCCAACTTTTGCTATTAGAATTCTTATTTTATTTTTATCCATTTTTTATCACTCCTATTAAAAAATATTTTGAGGTTCATATTCACCAAATACTTTTCTTAAAGTATTTGTAATTTCTCCTAAGGTTGCATATTCTTTTACAGCATCTATTATATAAGGCATTAAATTTTCATCAGTTTTTGCAACTTCTTCTATTTTTTTCAAAGTCTGCTGTACTTTTGTTTCATTTCTAAAAGATTTCACTTTTTTTATTTTTTCAATTTGAGTTTCTCTGATACCGGGATCTACTTTTAATAAATCTTTAGGTGGTTCTTCTTCTACCTGGAATTTGTTTAAACCAACTATTATTCTTTTGCCTTCCTCGATGTCTTTTTGATATCTATATGCAGAATCCTGAATTTCTTTTTGTACATAGCCCTGTTCAATAGCTTCTACCATACCTCCCATTTCTTCGATTTTTTCAATATAAGCCACAGCTTCTTTTTCTATTTTATCTGTTAGAGATTCTACATAATATGAACCTGCAAGAGGATCAACAGTGTTTATAACACCAGATTCATAAGCAATAATTTGCTGAGTTCTTAATGCAATTTGTACTGATTTTTCAGTAGGCAAAGCTAAAGCTTCATCTCTGGAATTTGTATGTAAGCTTTGGGTACCGCCTAATACTGCGGCTAATGCTTGAATTGCCACTCTGATTATATTATTGTCAGGTTGCTGTGCTGTTAATGTTGAACCGCCAGTTTGTGTGTGAAATCTTAACATCATTGATTTTGGATTTTGAGCATTAAATTTTTCTTTCATGATTTTTGCCCATAATCTTCTGGCAGCTCTAAATTTTGCAACTTCTTCTAATAAATCATTATGAGCATTAAAGAAAAATGATAATCTTGGTGCAAATTTATCAATATCTAATCCAGCTTTTATAGCGGCTTTACAATATTCTATACCATCTGCTAATGTAAAAGCTATTTCTTGCACAGCAGTTGAACCTGCTTCTCTTATATGGTAACCTGATATACTTATTGTGTTCCATTTAGGCATTTCTTTAGAGCAAAATTCAAATGTATTTACAATTAGTCTCATTGATGGTTTAGGTGGAAAGATATAAGTCCCACGAGCAACATATTCTTTTAATATATCGTTCTGGATTGTTCCTCTTAAAACTGAGCGAGGTATATTTTGTTTTTCGGCAACAGCTATATACATTGCAAGCAATATTGAAGCAGGTGCGTTGATTGTCATCGAGGTAGATACTTTATCTAATGGAATATCTTTGAATAATATTTCCATATCGTATAAACTATCAATTGCTACGCCGACTTTTCCAACTTCACCTTCGGACATTGGATCATCTGAATCGTATCCGATTTGTGTTGGCAAATCGAAAGCAACAGAAAGACCAGTTTGCCCATTTGCTAATAAATATTTATATCTTTCATTGGATTGTTCCGCAGTACCAAATCCTGCATATTGCCTCATTGTCCATAATCTTCCTCTATACATTGTTGGATAAACGCCTCTTGTAAAAGGATATTCTCCTGGAAATCCTATGTCATTTAAATAATTATCATAATTTACATCGAGAGGAGTATATAATTCTTCTACTTTTTGAGAGGAACCGGTAACAAATTCTTCTCTCCATTCGGGAGCCTTTTCTTTAAATTTAGCAAGGGTTGTTTGCTCCCACTTTTGTTTAGATTCTTTGATTTTGTCCAGATCCATTTTAAAAATCCCTCCAGTTTTTAAAGATTTTATTCTTTATACCATTCTTGTAGCTTGCTGATAATTTTTAAAGCCTGAGCTTTGCTTGATATATTAAATTTGCTTTGTAATCTATAAAAATCTCCTGATTTTTTATATCTTGCTATTCTCACCATTGGTTCGGAATATTCTCCAGTGCGTTTATTAAGATTTTGATAAAGAAACATTATAGTTGACCATGCTCCTTTTGATAGTATAAATTTATCTAATTCTTTTACTACCAATTTCCCTTCTTCATCTTCGTAATTCATTGTGATTTCTTCGATATCCATTTTTTCTCCTTTCATTTGTTTTAAATATAAATTAATAGAATTAGATAGTCAAGAAAAGTTATTTTCATTTTAATTTTGAAAAAATTTAATTTCAAAAAATTTATTTAATTCATTGTCTGAAAAAATATTTGTACCTCTATCAATACTATTGTTTATTAGCGAAACAAGATTTCTTAATTTTTTGAAAATTTTAATATCTTTCCCTTGATAATGGAAAAAATATGTATTATTATGTAACAGCGGGTCTATCGGTTCTTTTATATGCTCTTTATATAATTTTGTATGGGGGATTGGAGAATAAGCTGCAAGTACAATTTTTATATTCATTTTCGCTAAATAAAAGATTGATTCTATTACTTCTTTAATATCCTGGTCAGGCAATCCCATCATTATATAAGCTTCTAATTCTGAAGGTTTGAATCCTGCAGTTTTTAAGTTTGATACAGCTGTTTCAAACGTTTGATTATTTACTTTAGAATCCATTTTTTGTTGAATTTTTGAAACAGAAGATTCTAATGATAATCGTATTGTTTTGAAATTAGCTTTTTTCATAAGTTTGGCGATTTCTAATGTTATGAATTTTAAATGTAAACCATTTGGAGTATGAAAATATACATTTAAATTATTTTTTATTATTTTATTTATAAATGGTATAAAGTGTTTGTCAGTATTAAGCAAAAGAGCATCATCAGCAAATGCTATATGTTTAATTTTCCTTGTTTTTATTATTTTAATTAGATTTTCTGCATTATTTTCTATATTTAGAGGAATATATTTTCCATATAGATATGGAGCAGCGCAGACATCACATTTAAAAGGGCAACCAATAGATGTCATCCATAGAATAGATTTTAAATTTTTATATTTTGAGTACAAAGGAGGTAGATAATTCATACTTTCAATAAAATCGTTAAAATTTCCTTTATTAATAATGTTAAAAAAATCGTCAAAATTTCTATAGGTAACAACAACATCTATTCCTGGAAGTGTTTTTGCATGTTCTGAGCACAAATTCGCATATATACCGCCAAGAATAATAGGTGTATTGGGGAAAAATTCTTTTACTAATTTAGCTGTTGTTATAATTCCGGGATACCAGTAAGTCATCATAGAAGTTATAAGCACTAAATCGGGTTTTTCTATATTTTTTAGATATTTTAAAATTATTTCAGGAGGCATGCCATATAAATAATAAGGCCTGTCTATATTTTTATAAATTTTGGGTTTTTCTATTTCTGTTTTATAATATGGCCCTGTGGAAAACAGTTTATTTTTGGGTTTATATATTTCAAGCATTAAAGGATGGTATCTATCTCTACAGTCTAAATAATCTATTGTAATACCTCTGGATTCAAGGTAGGACAATAAATACAAAAAACCTATGGGATAAGCCCATAGGTCGTAAGCTGCAAAATCTGCAATCGGTGGATTAATCGCAAGTATTCTCATTACATTTTTTTGATTGGATGTAAACCTAATATTTTAATTCCTGTGAGCAATGTTTTGTATGTAATAATTGTTAAGAATAATCTTGCATGTGAGAAATATTCCTTATTTACAATTACTTTATTCGAATGATAGAATTTATTAAAATTATGAGCAAGATCGATTAAAAAATTTGCCAGGATTGATGGTTCATATTGCTCACGTGCTTTTTTTAATATAAAGTCAAATTTTATAATATATTTTATTAGTTCTAATGCGTCGGGGTTATTTATATCATTTTTATCATTTATGTTATCGAACTTATTTATTGTTGTTAAATTAATATTATGGTTAAATTGTTGATTTATTTTTTGTATAATGGAATTTATTCGAACTAATGAATATAAAAGATAGGGACCAGTATCGCCATCAAAAGAAATAATTCTTTCCAAGTTATATTCATAGTCCTTGATTCTTTTATTTGCCAGATCCTGGAAGATTATAGCAGAAATTGCTATTTTATCCGCAATTTCATCACTATTTTCTAATTCATCTTTTTTATCTTCTATTATTTTTTTAGCTCTAATATAAGCTTCATTTAGAATATCTTCTAAAAATACTAAAGTACCTTTCCTTGTTGAGATACCTAAAATCATTCCAAAAGGAATATGAATGCAATCTTTTGCCCATTCATATCCCATAAGTTCTAATACTTTAAAAAATTGTTGAAAGTGCAGGGATTGGGATGCTCCCACTACATAAATATTTTTATCAAAATTATATTTTTCTTTTCTGTAGATAGCAGCGCAAATATCTCTTGTAGCGTATAGAGTGGTTCCATCTTTTTTTCGGATTAAACAGGGGGGCATATTATATTGTGATAAATCAACAATTAATGCACCTTCTGAAACTTTTGTAATATTTTTTGATATTATTTTATTGGTGCACTCATCAATGAATTTACTATAAAATGCTTCTCCATCAAAAGAATCAAATTTTATTCCTAATCTTTTATATATTTTTTGAAATTCTTTTAAAGATAATTCTCTAAATTTTTCCCATAAAGTTTTTGCTTGTTCATTTCCATTTTCTAATTTATTGAACCAAAGTCGTCCCTGATCATCTAATTGTGGATTATTTTCTGCTTCTTTATGAAATTTTACATATAACTCATATAAATGTTTTATAGGCTCTTGTTTTAATTTATTTTCATCTCCCCATGTTTTATATGCATAGATTAATTTGCCAAATTGAGTTCCCCAATCCCCGAGATGATTTAATCTTATTACATTATATCCAGCAACTTCAAATAAGTTTGAGATAGCATTTCCTATTACTGTTGAACGTAGATGTCCTATACCGAAAGGTTTAGCAATATTAGGAGAGGAAAATTCTATACATATAGTTTTGCCATTCCCCTCATTAGATTTTCCAATATTATTTATTTTGTTATTATAAATTGTTATAAAATCATCAATTAATTTGATATTAGATATCTTAAAATTTAAAAAACCATTTATAGAATTTATATCATCGAATAAACTATCATTGCTAAATATAGTTATAAAATCATCTGCTATTAGTTTGGGATTTTTTCTTAATGTTTTTGCAAATTTAAAACATGGTAATGCAATATCACCCATTTTTTTATCTGCAGGTTCTTCAAGTAAATTATATATTTCATCTTTGTCAATTTCTTTAAATTTCTCATTTATTTTTGTTGCTATATATTCATAATATTTATTTAGCATTATATACTCCTTTCTAAATTTTGCATAATATAAAAATAAAAATATTTTTTGTCAAATATGTTTTTTGGTTATTATAAAATAAGATAGTTATATTAAAAGTTTAGGTTGTAATATAGATAAATATTATCAATATCAAATTTTTGTGGTAAAACCAATGTTAGTTTTTGTTTTGAGTTTATATTAAAACTTATTCCATAGTCGAATAATTTACTTAAAGTGCTGTTTTGTTTAAAATATGATAATTCAAAAAAAGGGGAGATATTCAATGTTCTTGATATTTTTATATTTATTTGTTGTTTTGTATAAAATAACTGTTCGGTCCATATATTATAGAATGGGAAAGCTAATAATCTTCTATCATTTATTTTAATAGAATTGAATTTATTTGCTGTATCGGATTTTGTTAAAATTTCAAAATATATTTTCGGTGTGAATGATATATTTTTATGTAATGTTTTTGAGTAATCAATATTTATAATATATTTCTTTTTTTTGTTTTTTGTTATTGATAGTTCCTGGCTTAGTGTAAGAGATATATTATTTTTTTTGTAGAGAAATCCAGTGTTTATAGATAAAAAGTTTTTCCTTATATATATGTTATTTAATTTTTCCATATAAATTTCTTTTATAATCCCTATTATAAATTGCCAGTCTTTATTATAAGACATATAGTTTAAATCAAAATTATATTTGAAATTAGTGAAATATAGTTTGTCTTGCTTATAGTTAAATTTGATATTGCCAATAATAGGATATGAAAATAGGTAAGGATATGTTAAATAAAAATCTAAGGAAGAATAATTTATGTTCTGCCTATTAAAATTTAAGCTAAAAATAATTCCTTCATCAAAGAAATTAAAATTTTTGAAATATATTTTCCCAAGAATTGTATTATTTTTATAAAATATGGAAAAATTAAAATTGTAATTTTTAGAATCTTTATAATAAAATTTTATATCAGCACTGTTATTATTGTGAAGAATTAAATCTTTATAAATTAATGTGTCAATATTATTGAATTCCTTAATAAATTTTATATTGTCAATAATTTTTTTATAAGAATAAGGTTTTCCTTTTAAATATTTCATACTTCTATTTAGATATGGGAAATTTTTATAAGAATATATATTTTTGATCAAGATTTGTTTATTAGTGTTAATGACACAGTGGATAGTATCATTATTGTTTTTTATAAGAGCTGTTGTTAGTGGATAGCCATTATTTTCAAGTATATTGAGGATTGTGTTGATTTTAGTTTTTATAAAAAGAGAATCATTATTTTCTATAGTATCAGCGGGAATGGTTTTTAATATTTTGTTAGGAGAAATTTGATATTTTATTATTTTTTTTGCATAAATATTAGAAATAAGAATGGATGTTAATATTAAAATTTTGATCAATTTTTTCATTTCCGTACTTTCTGATAAAAAAATTAAAGTTAAGTGTGTTATGTTGAAAAATATTTTTTTTGAAATTTATATTTATTTCAATATTAGTTCCTTTTTGTTTTCCGTATAAAATAAAATAATTTATATGTCTTAAGTTAGTTTTAATGAAGTTGATTTTGAATAATATATTAAGAAAATTATTAGTAGCTATTTTATAATCAATATTTGATTGAAGTGTAAAATTTGTTATTTGATTATTTGAGGTATTATATATTTCTATGCCGGATTGTGTTGTAATTATATTTTTTTTATATTCAGTAGTTATAAAATTTTTTTGATATTTGATATTTGATAGATTATTTTCATTTTGAGTGTTATTTGAATTACCTATAATTATATTTATATTTTTTCTGGATATTTTTATACTGTTTAATATGGAATTTTTTTCGGAGGAGTAGTTTGTGTAAATACCGATAAATTGTTTTGTCTGATTGAATTGATATGAGATTTTATAGGCATTAAATAATAGGGAAGTGATTAAATTATGATTTACTACATTAGAATTTAATAAATTTTTTTTGTATTTAAAAGGAAAGGATATAAAATATTTAATATTTGGTTTATTAGATTTGAGTTGAGTTTCATTTGAAAATAGATAGTTGAATTTTAGAAAATTATAGGGTTGGAATGAGAAATTTATTTCATTTTGAGTTTTAGTAGTAGGCTCTGTATTTTTTATTATTTCTTTTTTTAAAATATAGTCGCCATGTTCATCTGGCACATATCCATTTAAAGTTGAGTCAAAAGAATAATTTCCTATACCTCTGGATACTTTGATAAATTTTCTTGCAAATTTAAATGATTCTTGCATGTTATTAAAATGATCTATATTTATTTTTATTTTATCATAGTTATATTTCACTTTATAGGAAAGTATATAAAAATTTTGAGTCTTTTTACTTATTATCCATCTTTTTATTTTATATGAGAGAGAAATATTGGATTTAAAATTTTTTTTATAAATAGCTCGTTTGCTATTTATGGTAAAAAAACTATTATTTAAAATCTTATTGTTATAAAAATTTTCATTTCCTATCTTTATTGAAAAATTTTTAAAAGAAGTTGTTATATTATTAAATATATATGAGCTATCATTAAGAAAAAGAGTGTCTGGTTTATATTTATTATAGATTTCTAATTTAATATTTTTGTATTTTGTATTAATTCTGTTATTTATAAAGATTTTTCTTTCTTTATTTATTGTAAAGTTTTGCAGTATGTCTATAAAATTAGATTTTAGCAAGTTATTAATATTTAATATTTGATAGTTTTTATTAATATTATTGTGGTTTATTTTTATTTTTCCTTTTTTATGATTTATTATTAATGAATTTGTCGAAATACTTTGCAAAAATATATGCTCTGGTATTAATAGCAATTGTTTTTCATAATTATTAAATATCTGGAATATGGAAGAATATTTACTATCTTTATAATAAGATATAAATTTTAAATTTTTAAAATTATATGATAGGTCATATTGTATACCATTTTTTGAATAGTTTATAAAATTATTAGGTGTGGTTCTTGAAAGAGATAATTTTAGATTTAGATTTTTATAATTATCGATTGCTATATTCATATAATCGATATTTTTTGGAGTAGTGATAATATTTCCGATTTTATAATTTCCGGCTGATGGAGTATATTCATATATCCCATTTCCGATATACGAATAATCTCCTTTGTTTTCACCTACATAATAGAAAGATAGAATGAAATTTCCATTATTATTTCCAATATATTCGTAATGATTATCTTTGAGTATATAATTTCCGGAATTTGATTTTATAACTCCTGGCAAAATAATTATAGTATCATTTTTATTTGCATTTTTGAGTTGTTTTTTTATTTCGTCTGTGAGTTCAAAATAGTCAGGAGACTCTTTTATATCAGATATTTTATTAAATTCTATTGAAATATATTTGTTTATTTTTATATTAGAACTAATAAGATATCTTTTATAAGAGTTTTGAGAATACATAAATTCTACATAAAATCTATCAGTAGAATTTATCAGAGAATCAGAATTGAAATATATAGCTCCTGTAATATAGTCTATTGTATAATCATTATCTATACCTTTTTTTAGGAGTCGATTATTTTTATATATCTTTTCACTATTTTTTATAATAATTATATAACTGCCATTGTCATTGGTTTTTAAAAAGTATGGTCCATTTATACCATCTTTTCCGTAGAAAGAATATACTCCAAATTTTGATTGTATTATTCCACTTGTTAGTGAATATTTTTTATATGTTGTAGATATTCCCAGAATCCTATTTTGAGAATTAGCATTATTAGTAGTAAAATTTCCTCCTTTAAATAGTATATTTTTTCCTGTTATTTCAAAATAAATTTGATCTAAATTATTTAATTTTCTAATTTCATCAAATTCATCATAAGGGTTATTATAATCTTTTATATACCCTTTTATTTGATATTTGTTATAAAATTTCCCATTGAATTTTAAATATAATGATTGATTTATCGCATTTATAGAATTTGGATTAGAATTTATTTCAAATGATTTCCATCCAGTTAAATTGATATTGGTTTGATTATTAATTTGCTCGAATAGTTTATTATCTATTGTAATCTTTGGTTTTGATATTGATATTGTATCAAAATAAATATTTATAAACTTTAAGGTATTTGTTTTTATTGTATCTATTTCACTAAAAGCAAAAATTTTATTTATTATTAGTATTATTAGTAATGATTTTATATTTATAAATTTTGCCATTCTGGTCTAAGAAATAGATATTATTATTGAGTATAGCTGCATCTTGGATAGGTAGTTTTATATTGGTACATTTAATTTTTTGATGGGAAGCTTGAGTTTTGATTATTATATAATTTTCGTTTTTAGGTATTAGCATAATATCTGTATTGTATATAAGGATTTTTATTATATTATCAGCTATTGGATTTGGGATTTTATTTATTATTTTTCCATAATCAGTTATTACAATGAGTTCTTTATTTTTTAAATCATTTATGAAAATATAATTGTTTTCTTTTCCAATAATTTTTTGAGTTGGAGAGAGCCTGAATATATCTATAATAGAAGCTGCATTGTTTATAATTGATATGTTTGATAGTTTATTATTAAAATTAGCAATTATATTTCCATTTGACAGGAAATATAATTTTAAAGGAGTGATATCTATTTTAGTTTTTATAAAATTGAGTATCATAGGAGTTGTATTAAAAATAACGATATTTCTATTATTATCCATGAAGACAGCTTCATTAAAATCTGATATATCTAAATTATTCGTTTTTAAAGTGAGTTGCTTATCACCATAATATATAAATGCAATTTCTTTTTGATACTTTAGCGTTGGTGTGTAGAATTTGAGTTTATCATTTATTTTATCGCATAATATAATTTGATTATTAACAGCATAAATATCCCCAATTATTATTTTTGTATTAATTTTTTTTATAAATTTTAAATTATATGCAAATAAATTAATTTGTATTAGTATTAATATTAGTAAAGACTTCTTTAGCATTATATGAACTTCTTACATAGGTTCCAGCAAAAATAAATTTTAATCCGGCTTTTTTGCCGTATTTGACAATTTGTTTATAGAAATTATCATCTTTAATATCAACAAGTTTAATAGAATGTTTATTTGGTGGAAAGTATTGTCCTACAGTTAGAATATCACAATTGACATTAACTAAATCGTCTATTAAAGAAAAAATTTGTTCCAATGTTTCTCCAAGGCCAACCATAATGCCTGATTTTGTTGTTATTTCTGGATTTATTTGTTTTACTATTTTTAGTAATTCTAATGATTTTTTATAATTTGCTTTGGGCCTGACTTTTGAATATAATTGAGGTACTGTTTCTAAATTATGATTAAAAACAGAAATAGGGGAGTAAGCCAGTTTATCTAATTTATCAAAATTTCTTTTAAAATCGGGTGTAAGAATCTCTATTTCTGTATTAGGTTTGAGTTCTTTTATTGCATATATCGTTTTTTTAAAATGTTCTATGCCTTCATCTGGAAGATCATCTCGTGTAACAGAGGTTATTACAACATATTTTAAATCTAATTCTTTTACAGCTTTTGCAACATTATAAGGTTCATTTTCGTCTAATGGGAGAGGGGGTAAGTTTTTGGTGACGCCACAGAAGGTACAATTTCTTGTGCATATATCTCCCATAATCAGGAATGTTGCAGTTTTCTTTTTGAAGCATTCGCTTATATTTGGGCATTTTGCTTCCTGACATATAGAATGAAGTTTATATTGATTTAGAATTTTATTAACAAAATTAAATTCATTTGAGAATGTAATTTTCTTTTTTTGCATCATTTCTCCTTAAAATCATTAATGCTGATATTTTTAAAAAGATTATATTGATTACATCGTTTATTTAAATAATCTATATCTATCTGGTTAGTTTTGTACATATTGTACAATTTGTAAAAATTAGCAATATGATCTTTAACTCTAAAAGTAGCATATTTTGTAGTAGTTTGAGAACGAATAATAAAAGGCCAGTCAGAAGATTGGGCAAGGAGAAGTTCTTTCCCCATTTGAAGTATTATTTTTTCCTGTACTTTATTTAAGCTGGATGTGGAAATATTAGAAATTAAATTCAGGTAGAAATCTCCAGTTTGATGAACAAGAGGATATATCCAGTCAGTTCTATTGTTTAACCACATTTCATTGTAGCCGTTGAGTCCCCAGCTTGATGGAGAAGGTTCGCAATTTAGAACAGGTGGAAATTTTTTTATGTAGTCCGAAAGTTTTGATGTGCATAGAAGTTGTGTATTATTATTTAGTTTTTTAGCAAATTCATAAATAAAGTCAATACCTTCAAACCACCAATGTCCAAAAAGTTCTGCATCAAAAGGGGTTACAATTACTGGCGGTATATTGATATAAGAGATGAGATCTTCAGCAATAGTTTTCAGTTTTGAGATATAGTCTTCAGCATCTATCTTTGTTTGAAATTGTGCTTTTTTTATATCGTATAATTTTTTATTATCGCTATTTTTATCACTTATTCTATAGTATTTTATAGAGGTATTCATTCTAAAACCAGCAGGATGAGTACATGGTTTTAATTCTTCATAAGACAGTTCACTGCTTAAATCTTTATGAAATTCTCTATAATATTCATTACCTGGATAACCTGTTTGGGCGTTCCAGATGAGTTCTGATAAATTCATATCTCTTGCAAAAAGAGTTAGTCCTTTTTGAGTTTTCACAGGAAGATATATAGATGTTATTGGTTTTGGTTTTCCAAATAAAAAAGCATGGGAATCTACGATAGTATATTTTATGTTATTTTTTAATAGTATGTTATCGAGTCCATCATAATAACCGCATTCAGGAATCCATATTCCTTCTGGAGAAAATCCAAAATAATATTGGAAAGTTTTTAGTCCTATTTTTATTTGAGCATTTACTAAATCCGGTTGAAATTCAAAAAATGGCAAAAAAGCATGAGTAGCAGAGGTCGTAAAAAGCTCTATTATATCTTCTTGGTAGAATTTTTTAAATTCTTCTATTATATTGGTTTGTAATTCATCTGTATAAATTTTTAAAGTATCAGAAAAGAATTTATAATAAAATTTTGCAAGTTCATTTAATTTTGGATTGTTTTTTGTTCTTATTATTTCTTTTTCACTTAACTTTATTCTTTTTTCAAGAAAACTTATGAATCTATTTTTTAGGAGATTATCATCAAGCATTGAGAGAAGAGTTGGAGATAGAGATATGTTTATTTTAAAATTTAAGTTTTCTTTTTTTATTTTTTGTAAAAATTTTAGAAGAGGGATATATGTTTCACTTAATGCTTCATAAAACCATAATTCTTCGAGAAAGTTTTCATCTTCTGGGTGTTTTATGAACGGGAGATGGGCATGTAATATTAAAAAGTATTGTGCCTTATGCATAATCAGTTTTTTTTGATATTATAGGACGAATTACAATAGAATGTTTATTATCACTTGAAATGGCTTCTGTTTTTATTTCTAACATTCCATCTGAGAGAGGAAATGTTAAGCTGAATTTACCTTCATTATTAACTTTAATTTTTTGTTTTTCATTAATGATTATTGTAGTGCCTGGTTTTGTTTGTCCGTATAATGTAATATTTGCATTTAAGTTATAGAAAAAATTATTATTTTCGTTTTGGTTTACTGTTTGGTTTACTGTATTATTTAATAAGCTATGAGAGGATACAATATTTACCATATTTACAGAAGATACAGTTTTAATAAAAACATTGTCTTCTTGTTTGGATATTGCATCTTTTTTTAGTACCTGTTCTTTTGATGATTCCTTATGTTGTTTTATATGGATATACTCTTCAACTGCTTTTTTATCATATGAAATAACTTCCTCAGATACTGTTGATCCAGGAACAAATACAGTATTTGATTCAGCTAAAATAAAAAATTTATGTTTATATTTTAAACCAAGTAAAACTTTATATCTATTATTGGAAGAGGGTATATTTATATACCATGATTGTGCATATTCATCAATTGGTATGTCAAAAAAGATATCTTTGCCTTTTGATTCAGATTTTGAAATATTTAATACTCTTAAAGCTTTTTTTGCTTCTTTAAAAAATCTTCCAAAAAATTCTTTTGCTTCTCCTGTTTTTTCATCATTTATATTCCAATATGTGAAACACCAATATGGATTTTGTACCATCAACACTATATAATTTTTAGAATTTTTATATGGATATAACATAGGTTCTTCTTCAAAAACTTCTTCTATTAAATTTGTATCATTAGGAGGAGTGAGTTCTGTAAATCTATCATTTTTGATTTTAGATTGTTCTTTGTTATCTTTTTTGGTAGTAACTGTTTTTTTGATCTTTGGGGGAGTTGTTTTAGTTTTTCTTTTTTTGATATTATTTAATATTGTTTCAACAATTTTAGGTTTTGTTAATTTTTCTTCTATTTTGATTTTGTTTTGTTTAGCAAATTCAATAAGGTCATTTTTTCTCATTTTTGATAGAAATGTTTTGGTAATTTTTTTTGTTTTCATTGGGTCCCCCTCTCAAACAGTTTTAAAGTTTATCCCTAATTTGTCTCTAATTATATTGGCAATATTTGGAGCATAAAATTCTATTAAATCTAAAATTTTTTCTTCTGAAATTACAAGTAATTTAGCTTTAAATCTTTTTATATCCTGTTCATTATTGAGATCAATATTTTTTTGTAATGTTAAAGCCATTAATTTAATTTCATTAACCACTTCTGTAAATTTTATATTTTTATTGAGAGCTTTTAATTCATTAATATCTATATCTTTTGAATTATTTTTTATAATGTTATTTATTTTATCTGTAAATTTTTGCAATCTATTAGAAAGTTCTTCATTGGATAAATATACTGTATAGTATATTTCTCTTAGGAACATTTTTGTAGTTTTATCATATTTATCACTCATAAATTCCCCCACTTGTTTCTTGGGTGAAATGATTTATGAATTTCTTTAAGATAAGTTTTATCAATATGAGTGTAAATCTCGGTAGTGGAAATATCACTATGCCCTAATAGCATTTGTACTGCTCGAAGATCTGCACCCCCTTCTAATAGATGGGTTGCAAAAGAATGTCTTAATGTATGAGGTGTTATTTTTCTATCAATATTGCATTTTTTTACATATTTTTTCAATATTTTCCATACTCCCATTCTTGTTAATTTATCACCCCTAAAATTTAGAAAAACTTCAGGTCTGATTTTATTTTTTAATAAAGAAGGTCTTATATCTCTGATATATAAAGTTACGTATTTTAATGCATGAGAACCAATTGGCACAATTCTTTCTTTTCTCCCTTTGCCATAGATTCTGATTAATTCCTGTTCAAATAAAATATTGTTGATTGTTATGTTAATTGATTCTGAAATTCTAAGGCCACATCCATACATAACTTCAATCAGAGCCCTATCTCTTATTCCTAAAGGAGTTGAGGTGTCTATTGAATTTAGTATTTTTTCAATTTCTGGCACTGTTAATACTTCTGGAATTTTTTTTATAATTTTGGGTTTGTGTAAATATTCTAATGGATTTTCGTCTATTAAATCTTCTTTGATTAGAAAATTAAAAAATGATTTTATAGAGGAAATGTTTCTTGAGATGCTATTTGCTGATAATCCCAATTCGCTTAACATATTAACAAAATCTATCAAAATATTTAGGTTAACATTTTTTAATGAAGAAACTTGTTTCATATTTAGAAATTCTAAAAATCGTTTAATATCATTTTGATAACTGAATAATGTATTTTCAGTTAATCCTTTTTCAAGCTTAATATATGTAAGATAATTACTAAAAAAAAGATTAAATTTTTGCATAATCTGTTAAATAGGGGTTATATTTTTTTTTATTTTTTAACACAGAATTAATACCATGCCCTGGATAGATAATTGTTTCATCTTTAAAATTTTTAATAATTTTTTTTAAAGAATTTTGCATTTTGTCAAAATCTCCTCCGGGAAAATCTGTTCTACCAATGGAGCCTTTAAATAATGTGTCACCGCTGAAGAGAGTATTTTCTTGTTCTATAAAATAGCATACTGAACCAGGGGTATGCCCCGGTGTATGAATAACTTGTATTTTGATGCCATTAAAATCTATGATATTGTTTTCACTAATGTAATTTATATTATATCTGGATAATTCTAAAGATTTTCCTGTTAAAATTGAAAGATTGAATGCTGGATTTATAATAAATTCTTTTTCTTCTATATGTGCATAAATAGGTATATCAGGAATAAGCTTTACTATTTCTGGGATTCCTTCAATATGGTCTATATGTCCATGTGTTAAAAGTATAAATTTTGCTTTGTTTTCTTTAAAGGCTGTATGATTTATAATATCAGAAGAAGCAGGGTCTATAATAAAACATTCTTTTTTATTTTCATCTATTGAAATATAAGAATTAGTATCCATCGGACCATTTTTAAATATTATAGTCTTCATTTAATATCTCCATTTATTGAGAATATAATTTCATTTGCTGGAGTATGCAAGAGTGAATATAAATTTTCTACTACTTTATCTGGTAATTTTGTCCTTTTTTTTATTTCATCTTTTTCTGCTGAAAGAAGATTTTTTATTGAACCGAACTCATTTATTATAAGCATCTTTCTTTTTTCTCCAATGCCAGGGACATTATCAAGTATAGATTCTATGAAATTTTTTCTTTTTAAGCTTCTATGATTTTTAACTGCAAATCTATGGCTTTCGTCTCTTATTGCTTGTAATAGTCTTAAAGCAAGAGATGTTTTTGGAATTATTATTGCGTCTTTTTTATTCGGCATATAAATTTCTTCAAATTTTTTTGCAAGTCCTAATATAGGTATATTATCAATTTGAAGTTTTTTTAAAGCATTAATAGCAGAATTCACCTGTCCCTTTCCGCCATCAATTAAAATAAGATCTGGAAGAGGGGCATTTTCTTTTAATAATCTTTTATATCTTCTATAGACAACTTCATAAATAGCTTTAAAATCATCAATATTATTTGAATTATTAATTTTATATATTCTATATTTATTTTTCTCTGGTTTACCATTTATAAAGGTTATACAGGATGCAACTGTATTGCTGCCACTCTGATGGCTAATATCAAATGCTTCAATTCTTATAGGAGCTAAAGGCAGGTTTAGATTATTTTGCAATGCTTTTACTTTTAATGAAATTTCCCCAATAACATTTGATTTTTGTCTGATATATTCATCCAGATAATAGGAAGCATTATCCAATACAAGCTTTAGTATTTTTTTATCATCACCTACAGGATTTTCAATTATTTCAACTTTTTTATTATTTTTGTTTGATAACCAATCTGACAGAAGTTTTTTATCAAGAATTTTCTTATCAACTACTATTTTATCAGGAATAAAATCTTGATCGATATAGAATTGTTGTATGAATTCAAGTAAGATATCATCTAAATTTATATTAGAAACATTATTTATAAAAAAATGCTTTTTACCTATTAATCTTCCTTCTCTTATTTGAAATAGTACAATGCATCCAAAATCATCAGTTACTACATAACCGATAAAATCTTTATCTATATTTTGTTCTTTGTGTATGGCCTGTTTCATTAATAGTTTTTTTATTTTAAATAAAAGATCTCTATACATTGCTGCCTTTTCGAAATTTAATTCTGCTGCTGATTTATTCATAAATTCTGTTATCATATTTTCAAGTTCTTTTGTTTTGCCGTTTAAAAATTTTTTTATCATTGCTATATTTACATTATAATTTTCAGGAGTTATGTTTCCAGTACAGGGCCCTGGACATCTTTTAATCTGGAAATTTAGGCATGGTTTGTATCGTTTTTGAAGTGGATATGTTAAATGTAAATTACAGTCTCTGAATTGAAATAGCATTCTTATTAGTTTCATTATTTTACGAAATTCTTTTACATCAGTATAGGGACCATAATATTTTCCGGAGGATTTATCTATATTTCTTGTGATTACTATTTTAGGGAAATCTTCATATGTTATTTTAATAAATGGATACTTTTTATCATCTTTTAAATTTATATTATATTTAGGTTTGTATTTTTTTATTAGATTGGCTTCTAATATTAAGGCTTCAATTTCTGTTTCTGTAGTTATAAAATCTATATTATCAATTTTTTCTATCATTTTTATTGTTTTTTGATCAAGACTATTTATTTTTTGAAAATATGAACGTAGCCTATTGGGCAATATTTTTGCCTTTCCTATATATATGATATTATTATTTTTGTCTTTCATTAGATAAACGCCAGGTTTTAAAGGCAATGATTTAATTTTTTCTTTTAAAAAATTTATTTTTTCCATTAATATTAATCTATGAAAAATAAATAAAAATGTCAAGTATTATGTTGGAGTTTGTTTTTATAATCTATTTGTATTTAATAAGTTATGTGTATTTATATATTGTCAAAAAATTGTTTTATAATAATGTTATTAAGATTTTTCTGTTCGACTATTTCACCTTGAGGGGTAATAAGATAGAGCTTTTTATTTTTAATTGTTTTTTCTATCCATTCTTTATATAGAGTATTTTTTACCCATAATTCTTTATTTTTTAAAACATTTATAAATCTTGATAATTTTAATAAAGTAATTTTATCCCTTATTGTGAAGATTTTATTTATTTGATATACAGAACTTGACCGATAAAAAATAAAATCAGCTTTTTTGTACAAATCTATATTTTCTATTAAGGGCTGTTCCGGAGTAATATAATAAATTGATGGTCCTAATAATACAGGTTGTTTATAAAGATAAAGAATTGTATTTACTACATCTTGAATAGTTTGGTCAGGAGAACCAATAATGAAATATACTGTGGTTCGTATTTTTAGTTTTTTTATTATATCAAAATGATTTTTTAATTTTTCAAGTCCTGCAGGCCTTTGCCATTTTTTTATTAAAAAGTGACTTGTTGTGCCAATAGAGAAATTTAAATTAGTGAATCCTATCTTATACATTAATTCTATTTGTGTTTTATTTAAAGTATGATAATTTAATCCGTTCATTGCAGAAAAAGTAAAATTTTTATCTTTAAATTTATAATATAGGGCATCCAGTAGGTTATTAAACCATTTTTTATCATAAGATAGATTGTCATCTTCAAAATTAAAAAACTCAATGTTATATTGTTTGTTTGATGTTTTTATTTCATTTAGAATATCATCGATATTTCTTTTTTTATATTCATTTCCCCACACTTGATGAATAGAACAGAATTTACATTTATAAGGACATCCTCTTGAAGCAATTAGGCTCATAAATTTTTTGTTTTTAATTTTATATAGATTAAAATCTAAATGAGTTCGATCTGGAAATGGAATATTATTCAATGAATCTATTCTCATAAAATTGGTTTCAAGTAGATGTTCATTATTTTTATAAATTAAATTTGGTATATCTTCAATTTTGCCCTTTTGTTTTATTAAGTAATCTAAAAGAAGTTTAAAACTGTATTCCCCTTCTCCTTTAATATGATAATCTATTAGGTTTTGAAGTTCTTTGTTATTTGATAAGAGATATTTATTAATAGCCGAACCTCCAGTAACTATTATACTTTGCGGTTTATATTTTTTAATTATTTTGATTAATTCAATAACAGCATCAAGATATCCAGTAAATAAGGTTGATATTGCAAAAATATTAAAATCTCTTTGTGAAATATATTTCAGGAATTTTTCTATAGAATATCCAAACCTATAATAATTGTCATATAATCGTGCGGGAGATTTATCTTTTATGTAATATTTTGATAAATAAGAAATTGATTTTGGAATTTTTATTGTTTTTTTATGTTTTGTGTTCAAAAAATCAAATATTTCACAATTATAATTATGTTTTTTTAAATATGATTTTATATACATTAATCCTAACGGTTGATTACGAATATACGTCCTATAGAAGTCATAGAAATAAGGTTGTATAAGTAAAATTTTCATATTTTATAAATAATAGAGATTCAATAAAAAGGCAACTTTTATTTGTGGGAAATAACTTTTGTATTTATAAATATGCAAGGCATATACAAGCTATTACTGATAATCATGCTTTTTTGTATTTTATTTTAAATGCAGAGTTTTGTCAATTTTTTATAATTGGGTAGATAATGGGTGATTTATTGAATTTTTTGAGAGTAAATTTACAGGAATAATTATATTTTGTAGGAGAATATGCAGTAAATAAAGAATGTTTTAAAATTTATGAGGAAATATCCATTGTTTATCACATAAAATTTTAAATTCACAATGAGGGCATTCCTGTTTATAATTTTTTGTAGGAGAGAATGTTGTATTAGGGTCAAGAATTTCGTTTATTAGACTTATAATAAAATTTTCAGCTTGATTTTGTAATTGGAATTTTTCCTTTATATCATAATTTTTATTTTTAAAGATAGATCTCTCTTCAATTTCTTTTTTATTTAAAAGCACATACCGACCATCGAAATCATTATTGTTGGAATTTATTAAATTATTATATCGGCTTAACATTATATAAAAAGGTAGTTGTATTGTCTTTGCCTGATCTTTAAAATCTTCGAAATTATCTATTATATAGGGCACTTCAATTTTTGAAATATTAAATGATGTTTTATAATCCAGTATAATAATTTTATTAGACTCTATATCTATTCGATCAACAAAACCTTTTAGTTTTATTTTATGTCCCTTTATTTCTATTTGGCGATTAAGTTCTTTTTCTAAATGTAGAATTTTTCTGTTTTCCATGTGTTTTTTATAATAATTAAGAATAGCAAAAATTCTATTTTTCACCTGAAAATAAATTAAATATATTTCTCCTTCAATAAATTTAAATTTTTCTATAAATTTTTCTTTGATAATCTGTTCAGCTATTTCATAATCATGCTTAGACACATTAAAGGTAACGTTTTGTTTTTTTGAAAATAATTTGTTTAAAATTTCATGTACTATAAAACCTATTTCACTTTGTTGTATCTTATCATCATTGTTTTGTAGAGAATAATCCTCTTTAATATTTAGAATATATTTATAGTAAAATTTTAAAGGACATGATAAATAAGTGTCTATACTTGTGGCAGAAAAGCTCAAATTTACTAATCTATCAATGATTGCCTTGTTTTTCTTTTTAGATTCAGTTTTTTTTATTGCAAAGTTTACAGGATATTCTATTTCCTGGATTATATTTATTTGTAGAGTTTGTTTTTGTTTTTGCAATTCCCAGATTATTTGCTCTATAAATCTGCTTTTTTCATTTTCTGAGTTTTCAATATAAAATAAATGGGCATGATTTGAATTATTTATTAGTGTGAAGAAATAGTATTTTATAAGATTTTCTGTATCTTTTGAAGTGGGAAGTCCCAATTTATCTCGTATAAAATTATTTAGAATAGTATTGTGTTTTTTTATATTTGGCAAAATAGTTTCATTGGCATTGAGAATATATAAATTTTCAAATTGTAGGTTTCTTGTTTCTAGAAAACCTAATATTTGTAAACCTTCTAAAGGAGTTCCTGGCAATTTGAATGTTGCATTATTAAATATTGATTCTATTAATTTGAAATACTTTTCAATACTTTGAAAATTTTCTTCTTTTATTTTGGATAGATATATTTCCCTAATTGTTGTATCAATAGTTTCTATAACATTTTGAGAATATGGATGTTGCCAGGCAGTACTTTTTTCAAATATAAATAGAATGAATTTATGTAATTTTTGAGTAAAATCATTTATATTTTCGATATTGAAAAAAGGTTTAATACAAATATTATGTATTTGGTCTATAATAGTGATGATTTCTGTTTGAGTAATATTATAGTTTGATAATTGTTGTGTTATATTTTGTAATAATTCTTTTGTTAGGACTTCATTTAAATTGATTAGTTTTGTATTATTTTTTTTGTAAAAATCAAATATAGTATGTACTATAATTCTTACAATGGTACTATTATTTTGATATGTTATATTTTTTATATAAGGATGCATGATAAATTGTAGATAGTCATTTATGAAAATCCTATCATCAATTTTGTTTATTATTAGTTGTTCTAATAAGGATATTAAAGAGAAAATTGGAGTTTTATAGATAGGGTAGCCCATTGAGATATTAAATTGGTTATTTAAAAGAGGAGTTGTATTGAAAAGAATAGGGAAGAGCATTGAAGAATCTGGTAATACTATACATGTATTGATATTTTTTAATTCTTCATCTAAATGACTGTTTAAAAAAAAGATTTGTTTATGATTTTCTGTTGCTTTATATAGTTTTATTTGATTATGAATGAGTAAAGCTGGTTCTTTATATTTAAAATCGAAATGTTTTAGGAAATTTGATATTCCCGGACCCTCTTGAAATATAAATAGTGAATTTGTTAAGGATTCTCCTATTTTTTTGAATATTGTTATTTCTGTTTTTGATAAACCAAAGAATCCAGCAAATATTACATGTTCATAAGGTTGCAAATAATCTAAAAGAATGTCTATATTATTTGCTATTGAATTATATTTATATGCTCTTGTAGATAATGAATTTTGTTCTATATAATTATAAAATTCTTTATAAATTTCCGAAAATGTCCTTATATGATTTGTTATATTTTCTGGTAGTTCCTGTAATATTGTATTGTCAAAATATTTTAAAATATCGTAACTAATATTGTTTAGTTTTAATTCTTCAAAATCTGGATATAATTTTGAACCCCATGAAATAAATGTATCAAGTGTTAGGTCATTGAATAGTGAACTGTGTTCTTTAAATAAGTTAAATATTAGAGCAATAGCATCTATTGTTTTGATATCATTAGTTTCTGGTTTTATTATGTTAAACAAGTGTGTTATAAAATCATCAATGGAAAATATATCAGGTTTAATAAATGCTTTATTTGTTATATTGTGTATTTTTTTTAATAAAAAATAAGAAGGCCTTTTACCGGGAAATACTATAAGGTTATTTTCTATTTCTTTACTTTTTGCTATGATATTTGTTATTTCATCAATAAGATTTTCTTTATATTTTAATATTTTAATATTCATATATCTCCACTTCTTTTTTGTCAAAATATATTAAATAACCTTTTACGGTTTTGTATTTTTGAGTTTCTCTCACAGTTTCTATATAATAGGATAATTGTTTTTCATATTCTAATTTATTTTTTTCTCCTGTTTTGAATTCGAGAATTGAAGCATTTTTATCTATAACGATTAGTTTGTCTATTCTTATAATATTTCCATTTTTATCAACAAAGCTTATTTCATTGAAAATTTGTTTATTTTGTTCAGGGGTGAAAAATTTTTTAATTTTGTCATTTTCAAAAAATCTTTGAAGAGTTTTGATTATTTCTTCTTTTGGTGTAAGATAAAAAAAGTTATTATATATTTTATTTACTTTATTTAATATTTGAGTATCTATTTTATCATCAATATAAACAATTTGGCTTAGAATGTTGTGGATGATATTTCCTTTTTCTGTATTTTCCATTTTCTTTTTTGTGATTTTATTTTTTGGAGAGAAATAATTGGTTGTTTGATTTGGATATTTAAAGTCATTAATAATATTTTTTGTAATAGTATCTTTTTCAGATCTTCTTTTTTTTCCTATTTCATAGGGGTTTGAAGAGTCATCAGGCATAAAAAATTGAATATTTTGTTCATCAGAAAATAGAATATATAATTCATCTTTTGCTCTTGTTGCCGCTACATATTGAAGATTATAATCCTGTAATTGAGAGCTTAATTTTTCTTGATTATATTTTGTTATTAAGTCAGTAAAAAAATTGTTAAGATGAATTTCATCTTTTAATTTCTGAAGTGATTGTATTTTTTCATATATTTTTTTATTTATTTCATAGGGAATAATTTTTCCATTTTCTTGATAATAAAATATTTTTTTACTTTGTCTGCTGTTAGTAATATTTTTATCAACTATATTTATTACTACAGGAAAACCTAATCCTTTTGATTTATGGGCAGTCATTACATTTATAGCATCTAATGTCTTTGATAAAATTATGGAAAATTCATTTGAAAAAGAATTATAATCAAAGAATATTTTTATGAATTTTTTTATATTCATTGATGTTTTATATTCAAAATTGTTTATAACATCTAAAAATTTTGTTATAAAGGAAGTTTCTTCTTTAAAATTTTTAAGTATATCAAATTTATATATAATATTTGTGGCAAGTTCATATAGGGAAATATAGCCTGTTTTTTTCATTAATTGTTCAAAATATTCTTTCCATAATATGGACAATTTGCTATCATCTTGCATTGTAAGATATAATATTTTATTATATTTAAGATTATTAGAAATAAAATTTTCTATATAATTTGAATTAATATTATATTTTTTTTGTATAGCAGTCTTAAATACATCACTTAATAAAAACTGAGCAAAAGAATTATTATCGAGAGGATAATCTAAGAATTGTAATAATTTGATTATTTCATTTATAATTTTTCTTTTTCTGATATCGAGGGAACTAAAAGAAGCAGCAGGGTAGTTATTATCAATTAACCATGTTATAATTTTTTCTACCTGTTCATTAGTAGAACATAATATCGTTATGTCTTTATAATTATATCTATTTTTTATATCTTCTAATATTTGCATTAATGGTTCATAAAAAATATCAAACTTATCTTCTAAGTCTTCATCATTTTTATTAATGTAGCGTACATTTACATAACCATTCTCTTTTATATGTTTTTGATTATAATCAAATATATTTTTTATCAGTTCATTATCAGAAAACTTATCTTTATTGAATATTGTTTTTACATAATCTAAAATATATTTACCACTTCTATAATTTTTGTCTAATTGTTCTAATATTAATTTTTCATTGGCACTTTCTGGTAAAATTTGTTTATTGGTATAATTATTTTGTATTTCCTCTTTCATTTGTTTCATAATTTTGTAGTCAGCATTTCGGAACATATAAATTGCCTGTTTTATATCTCCTACTGCAAATAGTGCTCCATTTTTTGATAATGCTTCCTCAATAAGAGGTTTTAATATATTCCATTGGATCAAATTTGTGTCCTGAAATTCATCTATAAAAAAATAGTATATTTTGTCACTCAAAGTAAAATATATTTCTGGAATTTTATCAGGGCTCATATATTCCCTCAAAATATTATTTATATCATTGAGATGGAATATAGAATTTTTTTGTCTATAATTATAGTATTCTTTGAAGAAAATATTTAATATATCTTTGTATTTTGTTACTGAATTTAGTAAATAATATCTCAAATATTCAAGGTGTAAATCAAATATTTCTTTTCCCATTTGTTTGATTTCAGTATTTTCTTTACCTTTTGTTGTGGGATTTAATAAAACAGTATTTTTATTTTCTATAATATTTTTCATCTTTTCTTTTTTGAGATTAGTATAAAAATTGTTTACTATGTTTTTTTTTAATTGTATAGAATTTTTTTGAGCAATTTGTATTAAATTTTCTAATTTATCCAGCATTTGTTCATACAATAGATTAATTTGTTCCATATAATCGTTTAATTGTATTTCATTGTTACTAATCTCCGACATTGTTATGAATTTTGATATTTTATGTTGAATTTTGGCGAATGGATTCCATGTAAAATTCTGTTCAGTTTGATTTATATTTTTAATAAAATCTTCTAAATATTTTATGATTTTTTTATCTTTATATGATTTTTTTAATATGTTAAGAAGCACTTCTTCTATAATCTGAGAATGTTCTGTTATTGTTACATAATCAGAAGGCACATTTAAATAGATAGCAGAAGAAGAAAAAATAAGATTTATGAAACTATCTATTGTAGTAATTTTAAAATCTGTATATCTATTCAGGATTTCATTTAGTATAAATTCTATTTTTGCATTATTATTATTTAGTATCTCTTCTTTGAGTTTGGTGATAATTCTTTCTTTCATTTCATATGCGGCATTATTTGTGAATGTTATAGCAAGAATATTTGATATATCATTATTATGGTAGGAGTTATTTGTTATTATATTATAATATTGATGTGTTAATGTATAAGTTTTACCCGAACCTGCTGATGCCTCAATAAGTTTTACTTTATAATTCATTAACTGTTTGATTCTATAAAATATTTGATAGATCTATTCCATGTTTTTTCTTGTTCTTCTGTAAAATAGCATGCAGGCAGTTCACCTCTTGATCTGTGATATGCTATACATTCGCAACATATACCGTGTTTAGGACAACCTGGGTAAGAACAATTGCACTTTTGAGAATTTTTTTCTTTATTTACACAATTCATTACTACCTCCTTTTTGGTATTAAAATAAATATATAGAATCTCATTGTCAATATATTTTTGCAGTAATTTTTGGGGGCTGGAGATACTTATTAAAAATTCTTTTATTTAATATAAACAGTATGGGAAAAGTAGAGTCGTGTATTTCTTATTGATAATATTTTTTTAAGGGGGTATATTTATTTTAATTGTATTCATTTATAAAAATATGAAATTTAAATTAGTAGTAGGTATTTTATAATTTATAAAAAATAGGGGAGTGCAAATGATTTTAAGCATTCGCACTCCCTGAAATTATCAGAGCTTAGAAACAGGCATTATGAAGTGGATATTATGATTTGATCATTTTGATAATCTAATTTTATTAATTTGAATTCTTTTGATATATTTTCCAGGAGAAAGATTGCTATTTTATCTTCAATCTCTTTTTGAATTAGTCTTCTAATAGGTCTTGCACCAAAATGAGGATCATAGCCAGCTGTTGCAATATAATCAATAACATTTTCAGTCCACTGTATATCTTTG
>Ga0164318_10000136_pt1 | contig 43887 bp, 29 predicted proteins | sample GuaBasSedimGuay9_FD_113734 | JGI IMG/M metagenome (GOLD analysis project Ga0164318, IMG submission 113734) | Subseafloor sediment microbial communities from Guaymas Basin, Gulf of California, Mexico - Guay9, Core 4571-4, 0-3 cm | ecosystem: Environmental > Aquatic > Marine > Hydrothermal vents... | reverse complement strand
TACTTCCAATAAAGCAAAACGGAAGTCATTCAGTTTATTTTTTAGAAATATTACGCAATTATTTTTCAACGCTTGCTAAAAAAAGCGAATACCATTTTTTACCAGGTGATGCTAATGTTGGGTTGAGATGCTATTTTTCTTTATCAATGACTGAACCTAAATTTAAAGGACAATCAAAAGAAAGACTTGAAAATTCAAGAGAACAATTAAAAGTTCTTTTGGATGGTATTACAATACAATTAGATGATTATTTTAAATCAAATCCTGATTCATCTGACAATATTTTAAATCATTTTCATTTATATAGAAAAAAATTAGAATCGAAAACAAGTAAAATAAAAACCAAAGTTGCAAATAAATTTACAAAATTGCGAGATTGTAAAAGTCGTGATGGTGAATTGTTTGTAGTTGAAGGCGAATCTGCAGCAGGTGGTATTATTCAATGTCGTGGAACTTCAACTAAAGTTGCTGTATTACCATTGAAGGGTAAAATTCCGTCTATTGTAAATAAAAAAGATATGCTCGCTAATCTTGAAATTAAAGAATTGTTTCAAGCATTGGGAACTGGTGTTGAGCCGGATTTTAATTTAACCAATATGCGTTATGAGAAATTGATATGTTGTTGTGATGCTGATCCTGATGGTGGGCATATTGCAGTTTTATTAACTATGGTTATTGCTATAATGGCACCTGAAATTATTAAAAGTGGAAGGTATTATATTGCAAATACTCCTTTGTATGGAACCAGAATTAAAAAAGAATTTGTTCCGATTTGGTCAAATGAACAATTAGATAAAGCAGCTAAAGATAAATTAAAGATATTTAGATTTAAAGGATTGGGTGAATTTAACCCAATTGATTTAAAAGAATGTTTGTTAAATGAACAAAAAAGAAGTCTTACACAAATTCGTTGGGATGATGAAGTAATGGCAGATTTGATATTGTTATTGAAAGATTCATCTGTAAAACGAAAATTAGTTGAAGATTTTGAAACTGATTATGAAGAAGCATATGATCGAATTGATAATTTCATTCGTCATAATTATCGAAAATATGGCAACCATGTAAATATGGAAAGAATGATTCCATTTTATGCAGATGGTTTACGTCCTGTTGAAAGACGTGTTTTATTTTCAGCATATGAAATGGCAAAAGATAAATTTGCAAAATCTGCTACAATAGTCGGTCATGCTATGCGTTATCATCCGCATGGTGATTGCTTACATGGAAATACTCGTGTTCTATTGACAAATGGTGAAATTAAAACTATACGTCAATTATACAAAGATCAACAAGATGTTGAAGTTTACGCATTTGACCCATCTGATGGGAGATTCAAATATGCGACTGCTACAAATTTTAGAATTGGTCAACGAACCAAAAGAATTTATAACATTTATTTAAATAATGGTTCAATTATCAAATGTACAAATAACCACCCTTTTTATATATTTGATAAAGGGTGGGTTAAAGCTGAAAAGTTGGTATATGGTGATGTATTCCTGGGCATGACTGCATTTTTAGAACCGGAAAAAAATACAGCCGGTGTAAATTTAAAATTGTGTAATCTATATTGTCGAGCAAAAGGAATGGCTGAATATAAAAGCACATTACTTTCATTGTGGGAATTATATCAATATGAACAATTTACAATAGGTATGGTTAGACACCATATTGATAAAAATAGATTAAATAATAATTCAATTAATCTGGATTTGATAACCAGAGCTGAACATGCAAAAATTCATGTAGATGATGGTTTTGCTTTAGAAGCTCTTGCAAAAGGCCGGGAAACAATGAAATCCGACCCTATTATTTCAGAGTATATTAAAAATTTAAATAAACAAAAAATGGCAATTATCAATAAACATCATTGTTTATTGAAAGCATTTAAAGTATTGGATTATTTAAATGAAAATGAAATAGATATTAATGAAGTTAATTATGTGCTGCATCGAGATAAAGTGTATAATGGAACATATTTAAATACCCTAAAAGAAAAAGGTTATTTTATAAAGTTTGAAGAATTAATTGACTTGCATGATGTATATAAACACACATCCTTCTTTGAAGCAATCGGTGGAAATCTTATATTGAAGGAACAACAATCGAAAGATAATCATTGTGGTTTTGCAGATGATTTTGATTTTAAAACAAGCGCTCTCAATAGAGCAATAATTCATTTTATTTTATCTAAAGCAGGCCGTGTCCCAGGTGAAAATGAATGGGATAGGACCCTTGATTTAACATTACGTGATGTTGGGGCAAGGGGGCAATTACATCTTATTGATAATATGTCTGTGTACGGCAGCTATAAAAATTATTTAAATGAAACAATTCAACAGATTTTTACATTTGTTGAAAAAATTGAAATTGAAGAAACTACAATTTATGAACCAATGTATGATTTTACAGTAAATGGTTTGGAGAATATGTTAATTGTTGGCCATGAAACAAAAATTGATGGCAAACAAACCATTCAATGTGTGGTTGCTCACAACTCGAGCATTTACGGCACTCTATGCCAATTAGTTGGTCAAAATTTTATGACTGGACAGGGTAATTTTGGTACAAATTTAGGTGTTGAAAAGATTGGTGCTGCGGCTCCTCGTTATACAGAAGCTCGTTTATCAAGATCAATTTCAATGGCATTTGAATTTATGAAATTTGCCCCGATGGTTGAGGGTGAGATGAAAGGATACTTCGAACCTGAATATATCCCGACACCTTTTCCATTTTGTTTATTTAGTGAAAATTATATAACGGGTATTGGTTTTGGTGTAAAAACTACAGTTCCCACATATGATATTGGTGATTTATTCAAACGATTGATGTGGCTAATTGGAGAAAGAAAAAGCGAACCAATTATTTATCCAAAAACATTTGGGTGTAAAATCATTCCTGATAAGCAACAAGCTATTGAATTATTAACAACTGGTAAAGGTATTATTAAATATCGCGGTGTTATTGATGTATCAAAAACAAAACGAAAAGCGATTTTAAGATCCATCCCACCGAATATTTCATTTTCCAAAATTGAGAAAGCAGTTTTGGGAAAAGAATTTTTGTATATGGATCAGTCAAGCGGTGAAGTTGGAACTCAAATTGAATTTGTTGTTGACCCTGATAGAAAAAGAAAGGTTGATGATTTATTCAAAACAATGGTGAAGTTATTAGAAAAATGTGTTACGTCACAAATATCATTTTTAAATTATCAAATTGATCTTGTTGATAATAAAGCATATGTATTAAAAATTATGTCTGTGGATATAATGCTTTTGAAAACGTATGAATTATATGTAGAGCATTTTACCGAAAGTATTACATCCCAGATTACAAAAATTGAAAGTGATATTTATACTCTTGATGTGCTTGCAAAAATAAGAGATCGTATACCAACATATTTTAATAATGGTTCAGATTATGATGATGCTAAAGTTGCTGCATTATTATCAAAATTGATAAATGAACCTGAAGATTTTATTTTAGATATTCTTAGAAAATATACAATCAGCAAAATCTTGCGAATAAAAATTGATAAAGTATCTTTAGATAAGAACTTGAAAAATCTTAACATAATAAAGAATGATATAAAAAAGAATGTTGTAGCTAATTATAAAGAATTTAATAAAAAAGTTTTAGGGGGATTGCAATGAATGCTATTGAGAGATTAAAAGATACTTTGTTGACAAACGGAGAATATTTAATTTGCCCAGTTTGTCAAAAACAATGTATAAATTTATTTGCACATATCACAAAAAATAAAGATGCAAAACATATTGATTTTAATAATGAAATCAATAATATTTTAAACAATATAATCGACCCAATTGCGGAAACGAAATTGGGAATTGAAATAAATGAAATTGTGCGAACTCAATATCCATGGTTAGATCGTTATTATGTTGCTGGAAAAATACGTCAGCGAATTAAAGATCTGGGATTGAATCCAAGAAAAGCATTGGGAAAAACAAGGCAGGGTTTGGGAAATCCGGTGCATAAACCGGGTGTTAAAGAAAAAATATCACAAACCGTAAAAGAATTATGGGAATATGGTACATACGCAGATCGAATAAATGGTATGTTAAATAAACATGGTGCGGAACGCCCAAATTTTGATGCTTCAAAACATTCTCTCGCTTATATTGGGAAAACTTATTTTGCTGAATTTTTATCTGGTTTTCAAGATATTAATGTATGTTCATTATGCGGATGTGAAAATAAAGATGGAAATATGAATATTCATCATATTGATGAAAATCATAAAAATTTCTTGCCTTCAAATTTAGAGCCATTGTGTGTTCCTTGTCATATGAAATATCATTATTCTCGAACCAAAAGACCGTATGTGGCAATTGGTAAAACATTTTATTTCGCGGCTGCACACCAATTGCCATTTCACGAGGGTCTGTGTCAATACTTACATGGACATGAGTGGAAATTAGAAGTGGTTGTTCGTAAACGTATTAATCCTGATACCGGTATGGTAATGGATTTTTCAGATCTTAAAAAATGTGTAAAAAAATATGTTATTGATGTTTTGGATCATAGTAATTTAAATGAAAATTTATTTAACCCTACCGCAGAAAATATTTTAATTTGGGTTTGGGAAAAATTGATGTTCGAGGGCCTGCTAAAAGGCATTCATACAATACGCTTATGGGAATCACGAGATAGCATGGCTGAATTAGATTGGTCTGGTATGTTATCATTATTAAAATCAATTGATGTTGGTGAATAAAAATTATGAAAAATGTAGAGATAGTTTTCGACACTTGTTATAAAATACCTCGGCAGATTAATCCGACAATATATTCCGCTATTAGGGATAGCTTGACTACCGAGAATAAAGGTTTTGGTTCAACGCCCATTGGTGATGATATTGAAGAAAATCAAATAAAATATTTTATAGAAACCGAAAACTATCTCTACGTCCCCAGATTTTATCCGTTAAAAGATTTTGTTGGGGTTTCTAATATTCCAGCAAATGAAAATATTCCAAAACCTATATCAGTTAGTTTTGTTGGGGAGCTCAGAAATAAAATGCAGTTTCATGCCGTAGATTACCTTATAGATAATCCGGAATGTATTTTGCAACTTGGGCCGGGTTCCGGTAAAACTGTTATCGCAATCGCTGCCATGTGTAAATTAGGTTTAAAAACCTTAATATTGACCCATAGATCCGCTTTAGTTGAACAATGGATTGATAGGTTGCTTCAATTCACAAATGCCTCAAAAGACGATATTGGGGTTTTGAAGAGTTCTAAATACAAAGAGATAATTGAAACAAAATCAATTATTCTTGCTACACCACAAACCATTGTTTCAATTATAAAAAAAGCATTGCCCGAATTTGAAATAGTAATGAAAAATTCTGGAATTGGTTTGTTTATTGCAGACGAAGTTCATACAGCAGTTGGTGCCCCAGAATTTTCAAAGGCGTCATTAATGGTTCCTGCAAAAAGGGTAATAGGACTCAGCGCAACGCCGCAACGAAAAGTTGGGTATGGTTATCTTTTACAGCATCTCGGTGAAGTTTATAATTGTGATCAATTTGCAACAGATACAATGTCACCAAAAGTTTTTGTTTGCCTTTTTGATTTTGAAATTAATATATCGAAAAGGTATAGATATTTAAATTGGGGTAATGTATTCCAATATGCTCGGTATTATAATTTGTATAATAAATCCAAACCATTTTACAAAGTTTCAAAAGATATTTTGGATTTGTGTATTCAGCGTGATAGAAATATTGTTATGATGCTTGAGCGTATAAAAGATATTGATGTATTTATGGATCATTATTCAACCCAGGATGTTGCTAAATTTACAGGTGGGGTTGGTAATAGTGTATTAACAAAGAAAATAGTTTTTACAACACCTGGTAAAATGCGAGATGGTGTTGATGCTCCTTGGAAGGATGCAATGATTTTGACATCGAATATTTCAAACATCATCCAAGCAGCAGGAAGAATTGTTAGAACTCACCCAGGAAAAGATCAACCAATCATTTTTGATTTTGTTGATTATAAAACAAAACAAATGAGATTCCCCTTTTGGAAGAATCGTTATAATTATTATATTGAAAAGGGGTGGGATGTATTATTTTTCCATTATGATAAAGATATGGTTAGAAAATCTATAAATGAGATTCAAGCAAGGAGTTTGGATTAAGGAGCAAAAATGATTACTACATTGACGCTAAAAGAATTTGATAAAAACAATCGTCTTAGATTGAGAAAAGATTTAAAAAAATATCATGAAAAATTAATTAAAGATTTTGAAAAATTCATTATCAAAAGAACCGATAAATATAAAAAGCAAATAGAGTTTAATAAAGGTGCACTATTTAAAGATTTGTATGAAGGTGCAATAAGCGAACTTCAGGCGCTCAATGAATGGGCTATTAATGTCAATGATATTTTTACGGATCCGGATAGTGAACTAAAACAAGCTCTTAGAGTTTACAGGTCATGGTGATAAATCAATGAAATGCAGATTGGTAAAAATAGAAGATGGATCTAGCACAGAATATTCTGTTCAACGTAAATTTTTAGGAATTTGGTGGAATACACAAATAATTAATCAAACATCATATGAAACAGCTCTTGCAGAATTTAATTATTATAAAAATTATAAATTGAAGAAAAGTATAATAGAGGAGACAAAATGAGAGCAGTTGTTACAGGCGATCTGCATTTTTCATTGTATGGGTCTGACCCAATTGTGGAAAATGATTTGCACGAAAGACTTTATTATATTGATAAAGTCTTTCGCGGTTCAATTTTACAATATGCAATTGATAATCAAATTGATAATTGTATTGTTGCTGGCGATATATTTCACAATAAAAGTATAATTCATTCTTTGGCAATGGCAACATTTGTCAATGTAATTAGAGATTTCCCAGGTATTCATTTTTATTTAATTGATGGAAATCATGATCATTCAAAAATGAGTGGTGATGGTGTATCTGCTTTGAAATCTTTATCCAGAGAATTAAATGTAACCGTTATCCACAATACCCTTGAAATTGAAAATATTTATATGGTAGCGTGGAATTACAAAATGATTAAAAATGTTACAACCCACAAAAAATGTGATTATCTTATTTCGCATTTTGGGTTGAATGAAGCATCACTATCTTCTGGTATTTCAATTGTTTCAGATTTGGGAATGAAAGATTTGAAACAATACAACCATGTTTTATTGGGTCATTATCACAAACCCCAGGAAATTGTAAAAGGGAATACCACATTGTATTATGTTGGTTCACCAATACAATTAGATATGGGTGAAAAGAATGAAGACAAGCGGTTTTTGGATGTCAACTTTGAAACACATGAAATATTAAGTATTTCAACTGAGGGATATAAAAAGTTTTACCAATTTAAAATTGATGAAACAACCGATGTAAATGAAGTCATTGTTGAAGCAAAGAAATTGAAAGATGAAGGGCATGTTGTATCCCTTGAAATTTTGACAAACACAGAACTTGATGTTGATGATGGTGAATTTCGTATTATTGATAAACGAGATGTTGATATTACAAATCGCGGAATTACATCAGATATGGATGAGGCTGCAAAATTAAAAGCCTATTGTGAAATAAAAGAAATCCCGGAAGATGATATGGAATATTATATATCTGCGGGGATTCATATTATTAATTCTGTGACAACTTAATGATATGGAAAATATGAGCGATTACATTGAAAAAATTAAAGAAAAGGATATTAGCAAATTTCGTCATAAAGATGTCCTAGGAACTGAAGAAGAACCCGTGGTTGTTATTATAAGATATTCACCAAGCTCAGCCAATTATTCATTTTGTGAATTGAGCGATTATCACAATATAACGGCAAATGCAGGGTATAAAATTGATAACCACCCCAAGGTCAAAAGTCAAAACAAATGGCTTCTAACGCAAGAATTTGGTTATCATTGGGGTAGAATAGCGGATGAAAGGGGAAATAATAATTGAAGATTATAAATTTTACAAAAGTATACATGGAAAATTATTGCGGGTATCAAGACCCGATGGAATTTACATTTGAAAACAATAAACTAGTTTCAATTACCGGCGCAAATGGTGTAGGTAAAACAACAATTTTTTCAGCTATTCCTTTTTCATGCTTTGGCGTAACACAGAGCGGGCAAAAATCAGGAAGTGTTGTTAATAATAAAACTGGAAAAAATTGTAAAGTTTCTTGTGAATTTACAGTAGCTGATGGTGATGTTGTAAATGAATACCTAGTTGAACGATATGTTAAGTATAAAAAATTTGGGTCGACTGCATTTGTTCGTGAGAATGGTGAAATAATTGCTCGCGGATTTGCGGAAGTCACAAATAAAATGGAAAAAATTCTCGTACCAAAAGAATTATTTTTCAATACGATTTTATTTGGGCAAAATGTAAAAGATTTCTTTACGGATTTGCCTGATTCAAAACAAAAAGAAATCTTTCGAAAAATACTTCAATTAGATATGTATGTAACATATAAAGAAATTGCCTCAAATAAATTAAAAGAATTGCAAGAAAGTTTGGATGATGGAGTCCATGAAATTGAGCGGTTTAGGGCAATGAAAGTCATACACGAAACTCAAATAGCTGATAATAAATTAACGGTAGATACAAATTTAAAAACTGTATATGATTTAGAAAAAGCTATTGTTGTATTGGATTCTACAATTGATAAATTAAACACAACAATTTCAGCTAACCCAAATCTTGAAAAAGTTCAAAATCAATTAATTGAAAAACAAAATGATATAAGAGCAAAGCAAGAATTATTAACAACAAAAAGATCTACAGATATAACATTTATTCAAACTGCGTGTGATAAAAAAATATCAAGCATGACTAATCAAGCTGTTGAGTTAAAACAGGAAGTTTTTGATAAACATAAAAATGAATGTGATATAACAAATACAAAAATATTGGATTTAAATAAACAAATTAATTCTATTAATAATACACACGGCGATGAAATAGCCAAATTGCAAAAAATGGCAAATGAACAAGGTCATGTAAATGTAACTAAATTTTATACATTGAAAAAAGATACGGAAGATTCATTTGATTTAGTTTTGGTTGAGTTAAATGAAAATTTAGAAAAACTAAAAGAAATACAGACCAAATCATATAATTTATATGTAACTCAAAATAATAAACTCAGTCAAGAGCGAGAGTTAATTGTACAAACCATAAATGCAAATTTGGAAGCAATTGGAAAATACAATCATCTGATTGAGACCAAACAATCAATATGTCCTCAGTGTAAACAAAAATGGGATGATCCATCTGCATTATTAAATGAAATTGATATCTTGAAAAAAGAAAATCTTGAAAGTGCTGAAAAATGTAATACTGTAGATGCAACAATTGCTAGCATAGAAGCCGAATACAAAGTTGAAAAAAGTAAATTTGAAATTCAAACAACACAACTTAATTTAGATATTTCAAATAATAAAAAGGCTAAAGATGAAGCATTAAAAGCCGTAGACCAAAATGAGTTATTACATTTATCACAAGAAGTAAAATTGTTTGCTACATTTAAACAATCTCTTCCTGTATCGTCTGATGATAATATTTTTTATATTTACATTAATGATGAAACAAGTTTGTATTGTGTATTTGATGGCGAAAAATGGCAAACCAAATATCCGATTGGGTGTCCTGATGTATTTCATAGTAATTACAATGAAAATATTTCAATTATTGAAAATGTTGAAATCTCACGAAATAAACAATTAGATTTGATACAGAGACAAATAAGTATTTGTAATGAAGATATAATTAAAGCGGATGCAAAAAAAGAAAAAGAAATTATAAAAATAGATGAAAGGTTGGGTTCTGCGATTGTCGCAACAAATAATAAATTAAAAGGTTATATTGACGATATTGAAAAACAATATAATGAATCTTGGGTTGTTGTTAAAACCGAAAATGAAAAATTGAAATATGATCTTGATGAATTGCAGAAACTTATTGAAGTGAATAATGATTTAATAAGACAAATTGAATCAAATAGATCATTAATTAGAACACATGAAACCGTAATAAAAGACCATAAAAAAATAATAAATGAAACCACAGAAAAGTCTCTTCAAATCAAAAACATTGTTGATAAAATATTAGCTGATATAAAAGAAATTCAAAATAAAGATGCGGAAGGCAAAAAAATGTCAGAAGCTTTAAAATTTTGGGTTACTGGATTTTCAGCATCTGGTATTCAATCGATGTTAATTGATGAAGCCATTCCATTTATGAATAGGCGAATTTCTGAATATCTTGAAAAAATGAGCAATGGTCGATATAAAGTTTCATTTGATACAATGAAGGCTAACAAATCTGGAGAATTCCGCGATAAAATAAATGTTAATGTTTATGATACGGTGACTCATTCTAATTCAAGAGAAGGCTTCTCAGGAGGCCAAACTAGATTAATTGACATTGCCACAATTTTAACATTATCTGATTTACAGGAAAACATCCAGGGTTTTAAAACAAACATATTATTGTTTGATGAAATTTTCGATGCTCTCGATGAACAAAATATTGTAAATGTTTCCAACTTATTAAGACGAATATTGAATGAAGATAAATCAATTAACATTGTTACTCATCGGCATATTGACCAAATCGAAGCTGATGAAGTTTATAATTTTGAATATTAATTAAGGGGCGGCTGTGGGTAAATTATTGGATGTGAAAAGCTATGACGTTCGTTTAAAACTTGAATTTAAAACGAATATTCACCAAGTTGAATTTAGATATAAAGGTCATTTTGATATTATATTTAATTCGAAGATAGAAATTCTAGATATCCCATTTAAGATTGACCCAATAAGCGGCCGCCCCCAGATTGAATTTTATTATTATAAAGAAAGTAAATTCGAAAGACATTATACCGTAATTGAGAAAACATTTTTTCCAATTTTATCAAAATATGTAGATGCGATCTTCATTCAACATTTTGATAAAATAAAAGAAAATATGAATTATCCAAACGAAATATATAATTTTGGGGGAATAATTGAAGAAAATTGATATAAAAATAGTAAACTGGTTATTGACTCGTAGATGCAATTTAAAATGTTCATACTGCGGAATCATTGACAAAAAAGTAGAAGAAAGAAATTGGGAAGATATATTGTATGATATGAAATTGTTAGATAAGGTGTATAAGCCATTTCATATTTTATATGGTGGCGAGCCATTATTATATGATGATTTAGGAAAACTTATTTTTTCATGTAATCGGGTCAATATACCATATACAATTATTACCAATAATTCTGATGGAGTTCAAAAACGTCTCAAAAAATTAATGGATGAGGTTGATTATATTCAAGGATTAACATCATCAATCGATCCTATTATTTTCAACCCGCTTGCAGAAAAAGGTGATCGATTAACAAAAAGTCGATTAGGTTATAATAGATTAATACACCTATCAAAAACTAAAAGGATAAAGGATTTAGTTGCTGAAATTACGGTTGATAATGATAGCATTGATTATTTATACCCATTGGTTTATGAATTATCTTATAATAATATATCATCAAGTATTACATTTATTGATGTTAAGAAAAATGATTATTATGATTTTAGTAATGTGACTGACGAATCAATGCTGGTTGAAAACTCTGATAAAATCCAATCTGTATTAACCAATCTTGTTAATGACGGACTGGATGTTCATATGGGTAAAGCTTTGATGGATAGGGTTGTTGACATACTTCCAGCTAATTACGATTGCAAATTTGAAGAATGTTTGCACAATTTAACTGTAGATGCTGATGGCTATTTGCGGCTATGTTTAAGGATTGATGGCAAGCTGGTTAAATCAATTAATGTGGTCGAATTATTATCCAATCAATTAATGTGTCATGCAAAATTTTCAATTGATAAAAAATTACTTTGCGAAAAGTGCAATTGGACATGTTGTTTAATGAGTCAGCTTGCGATATCGGGTATGGATGATGAATTAAAACATACCGAAAAACGCAAATAAATATAATTAATTTAAAGGAGAATTAAGATGCCAGTTGATGAAAAACGTATTATCACCAGTGCTTGGGAGTTAATGAGGTTATTGGAGGATTTAGATATAGCAACGGTTAAATTTATAAAGAAAGATGGGTCTGTTCGCATTATGAAATGCACAATCAATTTGAAATTGGTACCAAAGAAAGATTACCCCAAAGGATTAAAAAAGGGTGAACCATGGAAACCAAGTCAAATGATGAAACGCGCTGAAGTTCATCAACAGATTAGAGCATATGATTTAGAAAAAATGGGGTGGCGAACAATTAATTTTAAAACCGCAGAATGGGTAAAAGATATAAAAACAAATATTACATATAGAATTAAGAAATAATAACTATATATATTGCCTTGTGTTAGAGAAATTATTTTAATTTTTCCAGTAGGAGGCAATATGAAATGATGTTGAAACATCTCAATTTCAGAAACCGGATAAACAATAAGTCAAAAATTGTTTATCCGGTTTCTTTCAACGGTACTTTTCGCGAACTAGAAAAAATTCGCGGGTTTAAAAAATTTATTGTAAATTTTTGCAGAACACTTGGTGATATAATAAATTCAAAAATATTAACTGAAGATGAAATCGAATTGTTATACTTAAATATAAGTAGGGATATTCGCATTTGTCTTGCAACCAACGGGGGGGATAAAATGACAGTTTTAGACCAGATTGTTAACGAAATGCCGAAAGAATTATCCGAGGGTGATAAAATAATTGATTTTTTTAGGAAAATGCAATTAGAAGAAAATAAAAAGAATGAAAAATTTTGGGAAAATCCTGAATTTAGCGGAGTTCTAATACGGTTAAAAAGCTCCGAATATATTATGAAAGTTAAAATTGACTCACTGGGAAATCCAAAAATCTGTTGTCTTAGTAAAGATTTGCTTGGTGATACATTTCATATGACATTGTTTTCAATGGATGGTCATGGGGATGATATACAATTAATTCAAAAAACTAAAATCAAAATTTACGATGACTTAAATGGTGATCGTCCTGCAAAAAGCAAAGACATCATAACTAAGTTCGTTGTAAAATTGAAAGAAGTTATGAATCGATTTAAATAACGGAGGAACGAATGTATAAAAGTGAATTGATGGGCATTGGAGTTGAGGTGGGCACGATTCCAGAAAATTGTAGATATTATTTACATGGCAAAAATGAAATATTAATGGCTTCGGCGTATAAGGAATCATCATACCCATTGTCAATAGATAGCCATCTTGCTGAATGGTTTGAAAAAGAAAATGTTTTTCCACACCAGGAAGATCTTCAGGAAGGTATGAATTTAATTAATCTTCCTGCAATATGTATTCGTGGCATTTATAATATTGAAAATGAAATTATAACAATATCAGTATGTGTCAATGGGCACAGTGAAATGACGATTTATAATATTCCTGACCAATTTTATATGGGAAACCAAATTGAATTCCAATTGCCAAAAACCCAATTAACGATTGATAATATATTTATGCCTAAGATGTTAGAATATTATATTCATAGATTTTATTTTAACACCCATTTGATTTTGGATAAAAATGCTAGCTCCGGGTATGATATTAAAGATTCAAAAATTTCAGATACGATTAGGGATTATTATTTTCAACACATTATGGAATTTGAACCATTAGAAGATACCATTGATGAAAATTCAAAATTTAATCAATATATGGGATTGATTAATGAAAAAAATATATTCTCCCCTGGTTATGATATTGATTTAAAATTATCGAATGAAATATTTCGGCATATTGTGATCGGTGAATCATTTAAAATCGGTGGCAAAAAATATGTTGTAAAATCATTCCGCCCAAAATTAACGGTGCCTGAATGTGATTTTGATATAAGTGAATTAAATGATGTAGCGGTTTATAAATATTCCCAAAATGTATATAGTCAGATGAAAAATAAGTTTACAATTGCAACGCATGTTGAAATGTTTAATGCTACCGATAGAAAAATTGTATTGGTTGAGTTAGATAATCTTAAAAAAATGTTTTTAAGAACAGCAGCTCCTATCAAAACAAAATTGAATGGTGATATTGTATTAACTGATTCTAGGCAATATCATTTAACAGGTTATTTTAATAAAAAGAATATGACCTTAGATACAATTCCATTTTTAAACCTGATGAGAAACCCAAATGCAAATAATACGAGTGATAAATTTTTAGAGTGTTCAGATAAAGATTTTAATTGTGTGACAGTTGATGAATTTGTTAAAATCGCTGGGTTGGATGAAATCGGAACTATGAAAAAACCTGTGATTCAAATTAATCAAGATTATGTGTTCATGCAAGCATTTGGTGGGTTTACAAATCGACATGCTAGAAATTTTGACAGGCTATATTGTAAAGCAATGTCAGGCCCAATATCACATGGATATACGGTGTCCAATAATTTTAGTTTGGTTAAAAAGAGCGATTTTACAGATGATTTAAATGCAGAATTTGAAACCAAAATGGAATATAAAAGTGATATTAAATGTGTTGAGATTGGTGATTATAAATTTAAAATTTTTATGGCCGATACCCAATTTAAATTGTTATATTATTACAAAACAGAAGCAATTGGGTGTGGGAGTGGGTTTATAAATAATATTCATGTAATTGATGATTATAAAATTGAGACTGTGCCGGAACTTATGTTTATATTCAAATTAGGTTCATATATGGATACTTATATCGGAAATGTTGTTGAGCATATTGAACGAATTGTATCTGATGATCCAGATGTAGATGATATAATGAATGTTAGATTATTTATAGATGAGCCTAATGATCCTCCATTTTCAGCCGAGAAGTTGTTTGAAGATATGGTAATGGAAATGATTGAGCAGCAATATATGTCTATTGTGGTAAATGGAATTAATTTAACATATAGGGTTGGTGAAAAATGTATTTATACAAAACGATTAACCCAACAATTGCTTTCAGATAGTTATATTATAAAAGATATTTATATTGTAGATAAATCATTTACACGGTTGACAATTACCACACCTAAAAAATATCGGTTTAATGACGACGAATTTGCAGTAATGGCAACAATCGAAAATGAAATAACCGGTGATGTTTTAGAAACTGTAATTTTTAGCTCAATCCTGCCTGTTTATTCTTTTCATGGTTACCAATTTAAATTTGAAGTTCTTCCGTGGTTTGATTTTTCACAAGGTCATATTAAAATGGGAGCTAAATTGCAAATGCTTGAAAATGTTGCGCATAACGCAATGCATTTCAAATCTAAAAAATGTTATTTTCAAATTAAGATGATTATTCCACACCTATCTAAAGATAATTCAATTGTATTATTTCATAATGGAAGAACTTTACCATTGGGGTTTGTTCGGATGTATATGAAATTAGCTGATGTAAAAACAAAAGCTACACAAACCGTTAAAACGACTGTAGATATTTATGCAGGAATTCCTGAACCAGAGATTACAAAAATATCAAGGTATGATACTCGCATTAGTTTTGCTAGCGAATTGTTAAAAAATGGAAAAATTTGTTGGAATAAATTTAATGGTTTTGTAAATACTTGGAGTTCGAATGATGAAAATGAATTAGGAAATATAGCTGGGTTTGTAGCCAACTATGGCAGAAATGATAGATACATTTTTGGTGATGTAAAAAATATTGAAAACAATGAGGTAATCGAATGATAAATAAATTTAGAGATTTACAAAGATTTGGTTTATTTGATGAAAGGCCGGAAAATTGTATTTATTTTTCAGCAAGCGGCTCAACCAAATGGATTGCTGTTATTGAGATGCCACCTGAAGATAGAATAATTACAATAACCAGGGCGACATATAGTCAGATTGTTAATGCATTACCGAGCGTATTACACCCTGAATCAATTGATATTAATTCAGACCGACATGTAGCTTATAATGTAAAATTGCCAAGATTATTTTACATTGTGCATTCAAATTATAATTCTGGTGATGCTTATTATACATTGAAAATCGTTCGTTCACAAACTAAATTTACTCGACCCGGAGATTTTGTAGGTAGGTTAAATTACCCAAATATATATTCTGGAGATTGGAAGGTTTGTATGGGCGATATGCCATCCTTAGTTGAAGATGCTATGTATAAAACACCTCAAGCCAAATTGGTATGTAATATTTTAATTGAAACTTTTTGGAATCGTGATTTTAATACGGATTTATCAGACACTGCAATTACCCCAATGACTGAGAATCCGTTGGAATCATTTACGCTTTCATCAAGATTGGCGGATCATCCAAAAGTATTTTTAAATATTGGAGTTAGAGAAACATACCGCAAACGTAAATTTGTTGAATTAATTAACTATGTGGAATATGATAATAGGTTTTATACATCATTATCTAATGCGGAAAATATTTTTGAAAATGATATTACTGTTAAAAATACTGATGATATTTTCAATTTAGATGAACCTTTGATATTTTCAAAAGTTGAATTATTTAAAGATGGCCAATTACAAATGTGTTTGAGTGCAGGCGGTTTATCTCATAAATTATATTTTCAGATGTATTCGCTTGAGTCAAATACAACAATTCAAATAAGTCGTGAAAAATATATTGAATATTTAACATGCGGTGAATATGATTTGATGATTTGCGGTTTGCCTAATATGAAAATATCAGGCATTGTGAATGGATTTAGCATTAGACAAGCCGTAATTTCTGGCAGCAGACACGAATATGAAATTGTTATTGCAGTTAGTGATAAATACGTTTTAACAAATTGTGGGGATTCAGGGTATGATATTGTTTATTCCGATATTGAATCAGCGAAATCAAATCCTGCTATTGTCAATTTAATTTCAGAAGGCTTGCAATATAGAACAAATCAATCAGTTTTAAGAGAATATATAAAACACGATGGTGTTATAGCGTGTGCGCATTTAAATTCTAGAGATGCGTTTGGGTTTATATCACAATATAATGTAAACATGATTCAGATTAACAAATGTCAATTATTATACAAACAATCAATGTATGGGGTAAGAATTGATAAAATTGTTTATGAAAACGAAGACCTTGACATACATAAAAATGAAGGGTTAAGCACATTTTACCCTAATCAATTAAAATCATATGTGGCGGGCGTTGATATTCCAAGAATGGTTATTTTGAAAAATATGATAATTGTGGAATATTTATCGCAGGGGCAAATAATTCACACAATAGCATTGCCAGAAACATTTAATGAAGCTCGTAATAATAGTTGCCATTTTGAATCAATATTTGATATAGGTAATAGAAATAGAGATCGTTGGGAAGACGGGTTTACTCCTAATTTTATACGTACCTTTATTATAGATTGCATTAACACCCAAACATTTAAAATAGCTCTTGATGTTGCTACAAACTATGGTTATAATATTCCTTTTAGATTCCAAGGGGATGAAGTAGTTGCAGAAAGACCATTTATTGAAGTAGATTTAGCTGTCGGCGATAAAGTTTTAATAACTGAGAAAAATTGGCTGAGGAATATTAATGATTATTATCGTGGTCCTTGTGAAATTGTAAGATTTTATACAGATGATAATAATATGTTTGTTGAACTTTTAGCAGACGATGGCACAATTTATTCATTTTCATTAATTCGACAGGGTGCATTTACCTTTTTTAATTTTGATTATGATGATATAACATGGATAACAAAAATTGAAGATGAGTCTTTATTTGCATTCGTCGGGCAGAAAGGCAAAATAAAAATATCTGATTATGGTTTTTATTCAACTAGGATTTATACAATTATTGCTGTTGTTAAAAAACGTGGTGTAAATGGTGAAGAATTCTTTAATGCTGTTTTTGATAACGGTGTTACCATACCGTGTGAAGTACTTGACAGATTTTTTGATAATTCGCATGGGACGACTGAAACACGTATTTTAAAAAGTGGCAATTTAAAAGCATACATAAGTAACCCAACATCTCATTATCGAAAACGTAGAGGCGGGGTAGATGTTACATCTTGCAACCGTTATAGAATTGAAGATGCAAATTGTTGTTTTGGCTTAATTAATGTAATTGTACCAGAGAATTTTATTAATGTTGTATTAAACAATGCCGAACCATTGGCATAAAGGAGAAATAATGATAAAAACATATATAATGGATGATGATTGTGACCTGGCCGCCCTTAAAAAAGAGCGGTCATGTTACATCGTAGCGCACAATGGAACTTATTTAAAACAGCGAACATCAATGTTTAATTCAATTACGCCAGTGAAAAATCTGCGCCATTTGAAAGATGTGCAAACATTCGCAAAAATAAATCTCCCCAAATTGACTGTTGAACAATTATGTCAGGTGGTGTGCTTTTTCAAAGACGTCTATGATAAAAGAAAATCCGAAGTAATGGTTCTCTTATATTATAATTTTGAAACCAAGGAGATGATAGTTAGACCTCCAGAAGTTCAATCTGTAACGGCTGCATCAATCAGTTACGAAGTTGATATTCAATCTGATGATTTTGTTTTATGTGGGTCAATTCATTCTCATGCTTCAATGAATGCTTTTCATTCAGCAACGGATGTAGCAGATGAAATGGATTTTGACGGTTTACATATCACATTGGGAAATTTTAATACCGATGATTATTTATTTACATTTTCATCTGAAATTGTAGTTGATTCAAATCGGTTCAAATATGATGTTAAAGATTGGTTTGAAGGTGAAAAATTTATTGAGGCACCTCGTGAGAATGCATCACGCATTTATAATTATGGACACTATGGTTATGGGGGTGGGTATTCATGCCCCAAAAACCCATCCATTGGTGTAAATTCATATTCAGCTAAGAATGGAAAATTAGTTGAGCCACAAAAGTCTCCTAACAAAACCAATATTGTAAAATCCGAACCTCCTAAAAAACAAGAACCAGCATTGAATAAAATTTTTACAACTGTAAAAAATTTAATAATTAAATCTCCTAGTGGAAAAAATTTAATAATTAAAACCAAAACTACGCCACCTACGAATATTAAACCGGGTGTAATAAAAACAAGAACACACACCAAACCTGATTATAGCGCAAAATCAATTTCAAAAACACCAATTATTTCAACCACGAATTTTAAAACTTTCGAAGGGTTTGATGAAAACCTGGGATATCCAGAAGGGTGGTATGAAACAATTGTTGAATTTAAACATCAAAACTATTTAACCCCCCAAAAATATCCATATAATCGAAATTTCAACAGCCACACCCCAATAGGTTTTGCTGCGGATGATGATTATGACTATTTGGAAATGTGTGGCTATGGTGTAGGTGATGATAATTTTGATACACCGCCAGTCGAATCAGAATCTCAAACACCAAGTCAGATTATGCAGGAAGCAAATCGAAAAGAGTTTTCGCCAATTACAGGTGTAAAATCAAATGATACAAAACCCACCAAGGAGTAAAAATGAAAATTGAAAATTTAAAAATTGTTATTATTGGAATTGGGGGTATTGGTACCCATCTGACTGATTTGCTGGCTCGATATGTTAGTCATCTGAAATATGATATACCTATTATTCTTGTTGATGGAGATGGTGTTGAAAATAAAAATATTGAACGCCAATCTTTCACCAAGGATACAATTGGTAAAAATAAAGCTCAGATGAAAGCTGCCGAACTAGAAGAAACATACGAAGGTAATATTAAAATAAATTGCTATCCCCATTACATCACCAAGCAAAACATTGAAGAAGTATTTGGGACAAATACAATGGTTTTAATGGGCGTTGATAATCGCGCAAGCAGATTGGCTGTCAGCCAATATTGTCAAACATTGGATGATGTTATTTTAATTTCTGGTGGTAATGATTATGTTGATGGGGCTGTATTGTTTTACCATCGTGAAGGTGGTGTTGATAAACTTCCACCTATTGAAAAATACCATGATGAAATAGCTAACCCTGCTGATAAAAACCCGGCTGATATTGGGTGTGAAGAAATGATTGCAATGGGGTCTGACCCACAACTGATTTTTGCAAATGCTTCGGCTTCCCTTATTATTTGCTGGGGTGTTTATAAATATTTGCTATATATATTAAAAGATGAGGAATTAAATAAAACTTCCGAAATCTATTTTGATGTAGTTGAAATGGCAACTGCAAAATCCGAATTACCAGTTTAGATTTTATGGGCCAAAGGGGTCTCTTAAAAGGCTGAATCAGCCAACAACGCCAATATATAAAGGAGAAATACAATGGCGAAAACAAAACAGCAATTGCAGGAAATGACGGTAAAAGATCTGAAGAACGCAGCTAAAGAAAAAGGGCTGGTTGGGTATTCCAAGAAACCCAAAGACGTTGTTATTGCTATGCTTCTGGCAGCCGATGGGGAGTCTAAAAAAGACAAACCTGTATCTGCACCTGCTGCTACTGTTGAACCGGTCGAAAGTGTTGATCTTTCGGATGAAGGGTTTGAAGAAGAAGAAGCTGGCTCGGTTGCCAAGCCGATCGTCAAGGTTTCTCTTGGGGTCAAGTTTGATTTAATGGAAGGGCCGATTACGGTCAAAGATATTCGTCGGACATCTACAGTTCGCCCGCCTGCATCAGCAGCAGCATATGTTAAATTTAAAGCTGGATGTGGTGACGATTTCGGTGTTGTGGATGATGATTATATTGTCCAGAATGGTCGGGAAGTTTCATTTCCCAAATCCGATGGAAGCAAGGGCTGTTGGGTCCTATATTTGCGGAAACATCCTAGTTACCGCGGTAAAAAATAAAATATAAGTAGTAATTAAATCGCGATTTACTGAAAATCTGGTCCCCTACTGTTGGCGTGGGGACCAGATTTTTTTCAAATTTTTAGGAGGTTATATATGTCAAATATAGCAGTAATTGGCGTCGGTGCAGTTGGGTCATCTTTAGTATCGAGCATGGTAAACTATATAGATGATTGTCATATTTCAATATTTGATAATGACTGCGTTGAAGAAAGAAATATTAATAATGTATACGGCGCTAATGATATTGGGCAACCTAAAGTTAATATTCTTAAACAAATTAGCAATAATAAAATTGAAGCAAAAAATCAACTTGTAGTAGAAAATGACATACCAAATTTTGAAAAATATGATTTAGTTTTTGATTGCCGAGATATGATAGATAGATTATCAACAAACCCAAATACAATTAAGTTATTTTTAAGCGGTGAGAGATTAATCGTAGATCGACGAGTTAACCATAAATACCAATTTGATGTAAAAGGTGAATATTTTACAAAATGCCCACCTAATGATATTGATAATTTAACCAAACAATTGGTTGAAATATTATTTGATAGAGATATAATACACAGCCGAATGAAAGACAATCCGCTATATGTTATAACCCGCTATAATGTTAAAGATTATTTAGCAGCTCCGACATTTGAAAAAATAGATTTTGAAAATTTGATGAATAAAGCGATGGTTTCTCAAAAACCATTTAGGGTAGCAATTTTTGAAGATTCAATGATTATTGCAGAACGCCTTATTAAAAAAATAACCGACCCAAAATTGCAATCCCAAAATTTGGTCGCTGATATAAAATCATATTTAAATTTAGATGAATATGTTGGGTATCCGGAATTTTATTATTCTTATACAGATGATATATTTATATCGGTTCAAATTTTGGTTGCAAATGGGGCAGCGTGACTATATATATTTATTGAAAATAAAAAGTTGTCTTTCAATAATTAATAAAAGGAGAAAAAATGAAGGTTATTAACATTACAAAGATTAAACACGGGTGGTTATTGTTAGAAGTAATTAGCCACCCAGCAACAGTTGTTTTTGATGGGATGGCTGTTGCGGTTAAAAAGAAACAAGGATGTGAGAAATCAATTCTTCGCAATATTGTTTTGCAAGGAGACTTGCTTGACAATGATAATTTTAATATTAAGTCAGGCTGGGTAATTGACCATATGCATCCTCAGTCGTATATGGATTGGGATATTTATGACTTTCTTCGGCGTGACGATATAATTGAAGATGGGACCATGGTACGAAAAATTTGCCATCCTTTGGGTGTTTTAACTCCGGACGGGATCGAAGGTTCAAATTTGTCAAAGTTAGAAACATGGAATTTTGATTCTTGCTTTACAGCTAATTGGAATCCTGTGATGCGTTCTCATCGAAAGGGAACACATTATTGTCGACCTTCTCGCCGCTGGTTGCGCGATGTCGGTGATAAATATTTATCGGCTAAAATATTTGCCCATATGTGGGTAAGGTCGACAACAGGGTGTTTCAATTCAAAATTTCGTTCAACTAATAAGTTTGAAGAACTTTGCGCAATTCGTTTTAGCAAACTTTCAAAGTTAGTTGATGTTGTAGCGTGGCCTTTAATAACGCTTGGAAATTGGGTTGAATATGTGTGGTGGAAAGTGAAATGTCAGATTTCGACAACATAAGTTTTCTCCGTAATGACCTTGTGTTAATGTTATATTTATTAACGCAAGGTCATTAAAAATTATTAATTATATAGTTCTTGATTTTTTTATTGACTTAATATATAGGTTAACTTTGCGACGTTCTTTTAAATTTTAAAAGGAATAGGGGGTATATGGATGCTAAAATTTCTATCCAAAGAAATTGTTAGAAAGTTACCAGAAGTAAAAAACTCGGCTTATTTGGCGAGTAAGAAAAAGCGATTCCATAAAGAAGGTTTATTTTCCGAAATTATTTTTGGCCCGACATATAATTATAGATGTGCCTGCGGAAAATATCATGGCAAGCCAATTGAAGAAGATCCAGATGTACATTGCAAAGTATGTGGTGTAAATTATACTTATTCCAAATTCAAAAGAAGAAGACAACACGCAAGAATTAACCTTCCAATTAAAGTTGTAAATCCATTTTTCCTAAAATACATTTCTAAAATATTTGGTGAAAATCATACATTAATAAAAACCATCAAAAACCTGATGAATAATGAACATAATTATTTCTATTGGGATAAGGATCGTGAGGGTAGTGATGATGTTATTTTATATTATTATTCTGGCGTTGATGATGAAGAAATGCCATCACCAGAAGCAAAGCTATTAACATTGCATGAATCAATTGATTATCTCGTAAAAGACAATTGTGAAGAATTAATCTCCATTGGAATGTCCGAATATCAACAGATTCTCAATAATATTGACCATCTATTTATTGAAGATGTATTTATTAACCCACCTGATTTTCGCCCAATCATTCAAAAAACAGATTCAAAAAATGTTGATAAAATGAATGAATTTTATTATCGGTTATTGAATAAAAAAGAATTATTCATTAAAACTGATTTCAATATTAATACAAATCGAAGTCTGTATTATACCTATTATATCCAATTTCAAAAAATTGTAAATGAATTGTTTGAGCATGTTATTGAAAAATTATCTAAAAAAGAAGGTATTATTAGATCCAATATTTTAGGTAAGAGAATGGATTTTTCTGCTCGAGCAGTAATTGCGCCTGACCCAACTCTTTCGCTAAATGAATGTGTTCTCCCATATAAAATGGTATTGGAGTTATTTCGTTTGCGTATTTCACGGTATTTAACAGAATCTGGGGCATTTCGATTTACAAATAGAGCATTGAAATTGATTGATGATTGTATTGTAAAAAACGACCCAATGTTATTATCGGTCTGTGAAAAAATTGTTGAAGATGAAGTTTGTTTATTAAACCGCCAACCATCATTGCATCGTCTTGGTATGGTTGGATTTAATATTAAAGTTCGTTATGTAAGTGTAATATATATTCACCCTTTAGTTTGCGAAGGTTTTAATGCAGATTTTGATGGCGATACAATGGCAGTTCATATACCATTATCAAAAGAAGCAAAAGCTGAAGTATTGGATAAAACCCTAGCTTCTCGAAATTTAATAACACCCGGAAATTTAACCCTTTCAACAAAACCAAGTCAGGATATGGTTTTGGGTTTGTATTATTTATCATCCAATAAAGTTAAAAAACTTTCAATGATGACAGAATATAAAGGGGTTCAAATGACCGAGGGTCAGAAAATATTAAATGAATGTTTTCCCGAACAATACCCCCCTATTTTGGAGTCGCTTGATTCAAGTAAAATTGGGTTTCATTTGAATTTGGTTTATTTGGATTATCCGGGTGAGATTGTTGAAACTTTAGATAAAGTTAAATTTGTCGGTTTTAAATATGCCACGGTTGTTGGCTGTACAATGTCTCTTGAAAATGTGCATGAAATGAAAGATTTGAAAAGTGAGATATTTGCAATCGAATCTAGCAAAGAACAATTGCGGCTTTTAAATGATGAATCAATTATGGAAAAAGTCGAAGATAATTTTGAATATTCATATATTGTAAAATGCGGAGCTCGAGGTAAAATGGACCAGGTTAAACAAATGGTATTTTGCCGTGGTTATGTTTCAAATTTTCAAGGTCAGATTGTACAAACACCAATTAAAAATAGTTTTTGTGATGGGTTGACTAAAAAAGAATTTTTCATTTCCTCATACGGGGCGAGAAAGGGATTGCTTGATGTTGCAGTTAAAACTTCTGACTCAGGTTATCTATTCCGAAAGACTCTTTATTCAATGGTTAATTTAATGCTTGACGATTGCGAAAACGATTCTGATTGTGGCACCACAGATTATTTATCAATTTTTGTAAATGATGCAAAAAAAGCATTTTCATTAATTGGGAAATGGTTCATTAATAATCCTGGTGAAACTGAATTGCTTAATTTAACCCACAAAAATTATACAACTGTAATTGGTAAAACAATATTTATAAGAACACCCATATATTGCAAAAACGAGCGTCTTTGCAAAAGATGTTTTGGGGAGACTTGGCGAGTTTTCAGAAGTCGTTATGTTGGGGTAATTGCAGCCCAAAGTCTCGGCGAAGTAAACACCCAATTGGTTTTGAGAACTTTTCATACCAGTTTAAAATCTGATACACTTATTATGGATGTAAATTGTAATACCTACACAATTGAAGATGTTTATAACAAAGTTAAATTGGGTGGAGATTTTTATACATTTAGTTGTTCGCCAGAAGGTAAAATCGAAGTTTCAAAAGTAGTTGATGCTCACAGAGATCGATTTGAAAAAACGGTATTAAAAATTACCTTGGACAATGGTGAATTTATTGAATCCAGTCTTGATCATGAATGGATAAAAAGAAATGGTGAAGCCATACGAGCCGATGAATTAAAAATTGGTGATTCGTTAATGCCAATATATTCTGACACCAAAGATGGATATAAAACAGTAAAACAAAACATTCAAATGAAATACCATCCCAATTCTAGAATTGATTTTGTTTATCATTTATCTGCTCAACATGGCGATGTAAATATTGATAAAAATTTACAAAATGATTCAAAGCACCATTGTCATCATATTGATAAAAATAAATTAAATGATATTCCAACAAATATTTTAATTATGAATGAAAATAATCATATATTATTACATTCACCAGACGCAGTAAAAGCAAGAGATTCTGAAAAAATGAAAATTGTTGTTTCGGAATCAAATAAAAGACGTTGTCAAAATCCTGACTTTATTAAAAAATTTAATGAAAAACGAAATAAAACAATGGTAGATAATAATATATACGATCAAATAAATGAATCAAGGAAAAAATTCTTTGAAGCTAACCCAAATCACGGTAGCGCTTGTTTTCAAAAAGCAAGATTAACAATGATTCAAAACAATATTCAAGCAGTAATTGATAATGGTTTGGAGTTAACAAATGAAAGTTATGAAGAAATTCGAATAAATAACAGAAAAATTCCAACATTCGAATATGTTCAAAACAATTATCCAGAATTAATTGAAAAATTTATAATAATTGAACCGGTTTTTAAACCGCATAATCAAATTCAAGCTGAAACTCGAGTAGCAAAAATTCTTTGTGTGTTGAAAGATAAAAATTTAGAATTTAGTGAAATTAATTTTGATGCCGCTAATGCAACAATATATCCAGATGCTCGATTTCGTTGGGGTAGGGAAGCATTGGATCGCCTTTCCCCAAATTGTTTAGATTTTCTACAAAATAATCATAAAATTACAAAAATAGAATTAATAACATATGATGAACCACAAAATTTATATGACTTAACTGTTGATTCAGAACATCACAATTTTGCTACTGGCGCTGGCGTATTTATACATAATTCCGGTGTTGCTCAAATAACACAAACCCAGAAAAAAGATAAATCAAAAAATAAAGGGAGTGGTGATATTCAACAGCAAGATATTATTGGTGCATTATCGGCTATTTCTAAATTGTTGCATAAATTTACTAATATAACACATCCTGGTCAAATTACAGAAGAGTTATATAATATTTACAATGAAAGTCGAAAATTAAATCATATACATTTTGAATGTCTTGTTTCACAATTGATGTGGACAGATAAAAATACAAAATGGAGATTGGAGAAAAATAGAGATACAACCCCGTTTACGTTTGTATCAATTCAATCAATTCCAGCAAAAGAAAGCTGGAGGTTAGGTATTGCTTTTTCAAATACGCGGAGGGAATTAATAAATGGTCTCATAAGAACTGATAAACAATATGAAGGGCCTATTGATGTATTTTTAAATGGTAAGGAATTTTAAAGGGGGAATTGATGGAGTATAGAAATCCGCAATATGATTTACCAGAGCGTAATTTATTTAATTTTCGTAAAGAGCAATATTCTAAAATACTTAATCAGATAACAAGATTAACAGCTATCGCTGAAGATTTTAATTTCAAGTTATCGGCGTTTGATGTAAAAAAGCCTAAAATTTCAAAAGGTGCTTTATCATATACATTTAGTGAAACGCTCAATCTAATATTTTCACGCGGAGAGGAAGACGACCCAAATAAAAATATTATTGATCTTTCAATGAAAATACCATGTATGTATGATGATTTTCATATTTATATAAATGGTAAAAAGAAAATACCTAGATATCAAATGTTTGACATGCCACTTTTAAGAAACCCAAAAGCTGGCAATAATATATTGAGTGTTCAAACAAATGTAAAGCGGGTTACGATTACAGTAGCAAAAAACAATAAGAAAAAATCCAAGCCGCCGTTTGTAATGCTGGAATGTGAAGGCAAGAAAATTCCATTTGCTTTAATATTATTTGCAATTTATGGTTGTCAAAAAGTTGTAGATATGCTTTTGCTTCGCAAAGGGTATAAAAAAGGTGAATATTTTAAGGAAGGTGTTGGTGAGATAATACCTGAAAATGAATTGACAATCCATAAACGCCCACTGAAAACAAGATGGGATGCATTGTTATTTGATATTTATGAATTGTATGATGGTCGCACCACTGAAGAATATATAACACAAGTAGGACAATACTTCAATAAATTCAACCCAAAAGAAAAGGGTGAAGATTTTCTATTATCTTTACAATATTTATTGAAGTTTGATATTATCACACAAGATTTATTAAAAACAGACGATATGCTTAATCTGTTATTAAATATAATATATATTGAAAATCCATCATTTGATAATTTGAATTATGCACATAAACGTATACGTTGTATTGAATATATGATTTTGCGACACTTCATTGTCAATATACATAATATGTGTATTACTTGTAGAAATACAAAGAAACCAAAATTTAACGTTTCAGTAAGTAAAATTTTATCTGACTGCAATGTTTCAGATATTATTATTTATGATTTTGCAATAAACCCGGTTGACCAGATGGTTAAAATATGTCAAGCAACACTAGGCGGGCCAAATGGTTTCAACAAAGATAATGTCCCAACTGCAATGCGTGATATTCACCCATCAATGATTGGTAGGGTTTGCCCGGTTGATACCCCTGACAGAGAGAATTGTGGGGTTGTGCAAAATCTGGTATCTACAGCCAGTATGGATAATAATTACAAATTTACAAATATTGTAGAAAATAAAGATAACATTACTTCCATCCCAGTTTCGATGACTCCATTTCTTGAACATGACGATCAAGTTCGTTTACAAATGGCCTCGTCCCAAATGCGACAATCAATTGCATTAAGTTCGATGGAAAGACCTTTAATAAGTTCTGGGTGTAATGGGTTATATACAAAATACACAGATTTTTTAAATATTGCTGAAGATGATGGTGAAGTGTTATACAAAGATTATAGTAAAATGATAATTGGGTACAAAAACGGTGAGATACGGTTGCTTCAAATTGGTCTTAGAGCAATCAATACTGATAATATGGATATTTTAACATCACCATTTGAAAAGGGTGATTTATTTTCAAAACATGAAGTATTAACAAGTAGTATATTTATCAAAGAAAAAGATGCAATATGGGGAGTTAATCTCAAAACAGCGATTATGCCTTATTATGGTTACAATCATGAAGATGGTATTGTAATTTCAGATAGATTGGTGACAGAAAATGTTTTAACAAGTGGGCATTATGTGGATTTATCATTTACAATACCCTCAGATAAAGTTTTAACCAATCGCTGGAAACCAAATGAAATAAGAAATTGCATGGAAGAATCATACGTTTACAAACCAATACCATTGGTTCATGAAACAATTGAAAAGAATGATATATATGCTTGCCTAAAACAAATCCCATCTGGTCAGCTTAATTTTACAGATATGTTTAAAGAGCCAACTAAATTAATAAGTCAATATAAAACTACTATTACATCGGTAGAAATGTATGCTAATTCGTGGAATAAAACAATACATGAATATAGGGATTGGGTTGAGCAAACAATTGAATTACAGAAATTGAAAAATCAGAATATTATTAATATTGTTAAAAATAGTATGGACGCCAATGATGCTGATAGATTTATATCACATCATAACTTAGCTATATTTGAAGCGACCGGAAAATACAAGGAAAAGGAAGAAAAAATTGAAGGCATTCTTGTAAAGATGACCGGATATTATGAAAGAAAAATACAGATTGGCGACAAGATGGCTAATCGACATGGCAATAAAGGTATTATATCCCTCATCCAAGAGAAAGATAAAATGCCTAGAGATGAAAATGGTGTTCCGGTTGATATTATCATAAGTCATATGGGAGTTCCGTCAAGAATGAATCCTGGGCAATTGTTCGAACTTCATTTATGCGAGGCGGTTGCCAATATGAAAATTCAAATGCATGAGATGTTAGATGATAATCGCATGACAAATGAAAATTTAAAAGATTATTTATTGGGGTTTATCAGTATTATTGATAAAACAAATGATCGATGGTATACAAAACAATTGGTTGAACAGCTTCCACAAATAATCGATCATAATTTTATAAATGAATGGTATGTTGTTCAAGCTCCATTCTATTCTGTAAAATTAGATGATTTGCGGAAAGCATTAGCATACGCCAAATCTAAATTTACACAAATAGTTTTTGACCCATTATTAAATGATAATGTAGAAACTGAAATTTCGATTGGTCATATGTATTTTGGGAAATTAGCTCATTTAGCAGAACCTAAAATGTCGGCCAGAAGCGTCGGTATAACATCACCCAAAACAATGCAGCCATTATCAGGTAAGAAAAATAATGGCGGCCAAAAAATGGGTGAAATGGAAACCTTGGCTGTTATTGCGTATGATATACCTGCAGTATTGAATGAAAATAGAACTGTTAAATCTGATTCTATTGAAATAAAAGATAAAATAATTCAAGAAATATCATATGGGAAAGAGTTGGAAATAGGTGTCGCCATTGATACAAAACCTGAAACAAATTTTATCCTTGAAGATTACATAGCAATATTAACAATTGATATGGGGGGTTTAGACCTATGAGTGTAGATTTACCAGATGTCCAAGAAACACATAAACCAGCTGTAAATATTATGATCAACCAAGCTGGTGTTGAAAATTTGAAACTTCCTTTCAGTTTGGCTTTATCACCAGGAACTGGGAAGTATTGTAATTTGGTGGCTGATGTTACAATTACCACAGATGTTCATAAGGATAAAAAGGGCATTTCAATGTCTCGATTATTGCTTACTCTCAATAAACATCTACATCTTCCATTAAATAGAAATCTTGTAAAATATATAATGAAAGATATCATTAAAGAAGTCGAAAGTGAAAATTGTTATATTAAATTTGAATTTGATCTACCGGTTGAAAAGAAATCTCCACTGACCGATCATATATTTCCAATTTATTATAAATGCTCTTTTGCTGGAAAAATGACAAATAAAACATTTAGATTTTTTCAAGGCGTAACTGTTCAATATTCATCATATTGTCCATGCTCAGCAGAACTTTCGAAAGATCTTGAAAACAAGGGTGGCAATCATGGATACCCCCATGCACAAAGATCATTTGCAAATATTTTAGCTGAAATGGAAACTGATGAAGATAAAGTAAAAGATGTTATAGATTATATATGGCTAGAAGATATTATCGGAATGGTTAATCATGTATTAAAAACACAACCATATCCGATTATCAAAAGGCCGGATGAACAAGAGATAGCAAGAATAGCATCTGAAAACCCAATGTTTGTTGAAGATGCAATTCGTTATTTGTCAGAACGAATGGATGAATTTAAATATATTAAAGATTGGATTATAAAATGTTCCCATGAAGAATCTATCCATACACATGATGCAATAGCTGTAATGTGGAAAGGTGTTGAAAATGGATTTGATGGAAGAAAGCATTTATAAAATATAATTTAATTTTAAAGCCGGGGCTGATTTCATGTACAGTCCCGGCTATTTTTATCCCAAATGCAGATTAAGAATTATTATTATATATATTAAATTCTAAGAGAAAATATTTTAATTTCAATACATAGAGGGGGTAGGAATGAAAAGTCTTTCATTATCAGAGATGATTTCGAACAACGCTCAAAACAATTATGTAGATCCAATTCAGCCATTGACCATGGAATTGGAAACCGAACCAGAGGAATTTCAAGTTAGCGATGAAGATGTAATATGTTTAAATTTTACGGATTTACAATCATGGATTGCAAATACAGAAAACGTTTGTAATGTTATCGAAATACCAGGCAGCAAACCTGGGACATTTATAATGCAATCTAATTCAGATTCTGAAAAAGTTAAATTAATCCGCGATGGTGTTGATTATCAAATTATTGATATGGGATCAGACGTTGCAGATATCGAACTAAGAATTTTTGGGGGAAATGGATTTGTTATTGAATTTAGTATTTCACCTCAAATTTCAATAAAACAATTATGCAGTAAAACTTCATTTGACATAATTGTATATGTTAAAATCAGCGGTTGTGATATCCCAACTCATATTTTGAATTTTAGCAGAAAACATGGTGATGCTATTGATGTTCAATTGCCTATTATTTCAGATTTATCTCGAATTCTTTATACAGAGACAGATTTCGATGAAGGCAAAATAACAATGGCATATCCCAAATACCCATCTGAAAATAATCATTCAAAGATGGAATGTATCAAATGGTTTACGAATCGAAAAAAGACCATAGGTGATATAAGTCATATCTTAAAAATTGACAGGCTGATTTCAACCATGTTTATTTCTTCAACAAATATGTCAAATTAAAGAGGGGTAAATATGCTAACAGATGCTAATCAATCATATACTCAAGCTGATATAATAACAAGTCAAATTGATGATATTCTAAATGATTCAATCCTTACAAATGATATAAATATATTACGCAATAATATGTTATTCTGTCGAACTATTAAAACGAATTTAGATTTATATGAAATGAAATTAAGCCAATCGGTTACAAAAATATTGGAGAAATGAATAATGAGTTTTTATCATTCTGTTTGTTATTCGTATGATATATCTGCTTGTCATTATAACATTATGAAAAATAGCGGGTATGATGTATCAATGTTACCTGAGGATGATAAAAAGAAAAGAAATATATTAATTGGAATAATGATTGGTAAGGATCCATCATTTGGTAAATTTTTAAGAAATACAACCAAAAGCGTTATGGATTATTATATTCAATTAAATAAATTGAAAAAAAGTGAAATTTTATTACGTCAATATGATGGAATGTTTGTCACCAGAAAATTAGAATTAATGCACAACCCAGATTTTCCAGTTAGATTGGAGGAAAGGGAGTTTTATGATACTTTTCTGCTATCAAATTGTCGACGTATGTATATGGGATTAAATTCAACTAGAGGGAACTTTTTTGTAAAAGGGATTCCAAATGGTGACGAATATACACATATGATTAAATTTTATCACCGTTTGTTGAATATAAATTTTATGTCTAAAACTGGATTGAGTGGAAGCCTAAAATATTTAAAGGAGGAATTTTTAACCAGTGATAATTTAGATTTATTCAAAATTCCAATTGGTGGTAAATTTCGAATCTATATTATCGACTATGGAAAAATAGATGTAAGTAAAAGATCCGCGAATATGATTCAAATAGATGAAATTGATAAGGAATATTATTTCCACATTTATTTGGAACCATTTTTTAAAGCTATTGTGCATGATTTATTCTAAAGGAGAATAAAAATGAGCTTGCCAGATTATGATGGTGGTACATGGGGTGAAGACACCCAACCCGCTATAGTTAATGAAATTGAACAATTAGAAAATCAAGAAGTTGAAACCGAAACAGCAACACCAGTCGTTGAGAATATTGATTTATCCTCAAATCAAGATGTGTATTTTCACGCAGACCGATATTCAAAAATTTGGTTTGAACATCTTACAACCAAACGTGATGTTGAAGATACGCCTATTTATGGAATTTTCACAACATCACCGGATGGCGAACTAGCGACCAGAGAATTTTGCGGTGTAGTTACTGATCAATATAAATTCATGGCCAATGAAACTGTAGTTGATGCAATACTCAATTCGCTTGGTGAATTGGGCGGTGGAGAAATTGAACAGCGCCATTATATATCAGATAATTTTGTTTCATTTCGAGAAGATATTGCAATTAGGCGTCGCGGTATTAATATTGAAAATGCAGGCATGGTTATCCCAACTGTAACAGTTGAAAATTCATATAATGGAAGCAAGGCTGCATCATATGCTTTCGGCATTGAAATTGTAGATGGCGACATTCGACAATGTATTACATTTCGTGAAAAAATTGCTTCAATGAGACAAGTGCATATTATTACAAGTCGTACTTCAATGACAGCTAATATTGGGGAATATATGACAGCGTTTGATAATAATATTGCTGATCTAGTGAGTGGGAGTTTTGAAACAATTCTCACACCTGAAGATGTTATGAAATCTTTAAAATTGGTTGAAAAATTGGGTAAGAAGCGTTACAAATCAATTGTAACAAATTTAGCTGAAACATCTCAAAATAATAATCAAGAAATTGATTTAGAAAACCCACCTGCAATTTCTGCGTGGAAAATGTTCCAAGCTATTGCAAAATTTTCAGCATTAGAAGAAAACCTCAATGCTAAAAAATTGTTAGATAATATTGCAGAAAGAACACTTATTATCCCAGCTCGAATGATTCAAGCTCTAACATAAGTTTGGAACATAATATAAAGAAAGGTTGGCGGGTTTTTGACACCGGCTTTTTTTTGTTCTTAAAATATAGCGAGGATAAAAATGGGAAGACCCGTCGGGACAGAATCACAATTTCAACCAACTGAGGGTTGGCAGTTTGAAGTGATTATCGGAGAATTTGATTATACAGATGATATGATTAGCTTACGGATTGCTTCTTCTTTAACTGGGGTATATTCTATATTTACATTAAACATGCTGTTAAACCCAAATGATATTTTAGTTCAACAAATATATGGCCATAAATCAATTCAACTTACAATGCGTCAATATGGGCACACTGGGCCCGACAACATATCGCCTATAAGCAATGATTTAAGAATTGAATTAATGTATATATCTGCAGATTTTAATATACCAATAAGTGAAGATATTATAAATCAAATATCAAATAAAGATTTAATTCCGTTTGGGATGATTGCTGTGCCCGCGATTGCATTTCGCTTAATGACTAATTATTCAAATGTATTATATAATAGTATAACACCGATGGATGCAATTTTGGATTTAACCATGGGTGATAATGCGCCTGATGTTGAACAAGTTAGAACCGAATTTGATAGATCATCACCCAACCTCAACGAAACCCCAATTCCACAATTGATAATACCACCAACAACATTAAAAAATGGTATAGAATATATAAATAATAATTTCGGTGTCTATAAAGGCATGACTTCAATATTTTGCAATATTGACCCACTGACTGCTGAAAATGGGGTATCAGGAATTGTATTGCGTTGTTTGGATTTATCTTATCGTATGCAGGAAGGCGCAAAAGAAATTCTATTAAATGTAACCCAATTGTCAAATACAGGCGAAGATGCAATTATTGATGCACCGTTCAATGGTAAAGATTTATTTACATATCAACCTATACTATCTGAATATATGGCAAATTCAATTTATGCAGCCGAAGCAAATAATGTATCATACATCGGCAAGCCAAGTAATTCTTTATTTATTCGTCATGATTATAATTTACAAGAATTTGCAAATACAGAGGGGTATGGTTTAATTGATGGTTCAGATAAAGAAGTGTTTGTAAATCCTATATTGAGAAATCGTCAACGAATTGATTTAGATACAAATGGTTATCAGGAGGATGGCAATGGTGATTTTAATACAACACAACATTATTCAGAATTGATAAATAAAATTGCAACATTGAGCCGTTTAACAATCACAATGGAAAAAGATACACCAATTGAAAAATTGTTATGGATTGGTGAACCAATTAAATTTATAAGTAATACCGCAGATTATGTAAAATTAACCGGACGATACATATTACATTCAAGCGATATTCGGTGGGAAAAATCTACAGAATGGCAAATGTTTTCGACATTGAAAATAATAAGAACCAATAGAAATAGGGCAGCATAATATGGCGAAGTCAGTAACGAAAGCCCAGATTCAAGCATATATAAATGAATATGCAAAATGTGCAGCTTCATTTGAATATTTTTGCGCTATTTATATCATGCTTGAATTACCCGGTGGTGATGTTCCTTTTAAAATGTATGATCTTCAAAAAACATTAATTGATGTTATTGAAGAAATGAAACATATTATTGTATTAAAATCCAGACAGGTTGGTATATCAACAACCATACAGGCGTATTGTTGTTGGCTTCTTGTATTTCATGCTAATGTTGTTGTAGGAATTATTTCAAAAGATGGTCCGGAAGCCACAACATTTGCTAGAACTATTGCAGGCATGATTGATAAACTTCCCAATTGGATGAAACCAAAAGGTGGTGGCCAAGGTCAACGACGCGGATTTGAAAAAAGATCTGAACAATCTTTTATTTTATCAAATGGCTCAAAATGTTTTGCAGCCACAGTCAACCCAATTGCTCCTGAAAAAACTCTTCGTGGTAAAGCAATCACATTTTTGGTTGTCGATGAAGCAGCCTTTGTTAATAAAGTTGAAGAAGCATGGACATCAATGGTACCTGCTTTGTCAACCAGTCAAAAACAAGCTAAAATGGCTGATGTACCGTATGGGACAATAATATTATCAACTCCAAATAAAACAATGGGAACCGGAGCATTTTATTATAAACGATATGTAAATGCGGCAAGTGGGAATGATATTTTAACTCCATTTGTTATTCATTGGCGCGACATTAATGAATTGGCAAACGACCCAGACTGGTATGACACCCAATGTAAATTATTTAATTATGATCAAAAGAAAATCAACCAAGAATTGGAGTTGGTGTTTTTGCCATCTAAGGGTTCTTTTTTCGACGATACCATTTGTCAAGTTTTGCAGGAACACACCCGAGATATAATACCGTTAAGCACAAATAGATTATATAACGGCACAATTGAAAAATATGCTAATCCTATTAAAGGTAGATTTTATTTGGTGGGTGGTGATACGGCTCCTGAATATGGCGCCGATAATTCAGCCATAACAGTATGGGATTATATGACAATGGAACAGGTGTGGGAATATCAAGGAAAATTAAAAGTAAAAGATTTTCAAAAGGTAATCCAACTTGCAATTCAAATGTATCCTGGTTCTTTAATTATTGAAAGCAATTCATATGGTAATCAATTAATTGAAAATCTTTCTGACCTTGAGGAATGTAAATATCTATATGCAGAAAGTGACTCAAAAAAAGGGTTAACAACCACATCTAGGACACGTCCTTTAATGATGGATGCCTTATATACATATATTAAAGAAAACCCTAGATGCGTCAAATCTAAGCGTTTAGCGTTGGAATTGGTCGGGCTTGTAAATAAAAAGAATGGAAAAGTTGAAGCCGACTCTGGATGTCATGATGATATTGCTATGACAGGTGCAATGTGTTCGTATGTTAGGAAGTATGATCCACCATTTAATTTGATTGCTGATACACCGGCGATGGATTCGTTCACTGCAATTTGTGGGTTGAATGATGGGGTGAAAACATCATCAGATTTAATTAGCGCAGTCGGGGGTAAAAAGAAACCAACTTCCGGGCAAATGTTAGATACCATTTTGAATAACCCGTCGGAACATAATACAAATATAGATCAAACGGTATTTATAAATACTCTTGATTTTTTAAATTAAAGTAAGGAATTAAAAATGGATAGTTACCTCAAATCCGAATTGGATTTAATACAGGAATTTTTTGCAATTCCGGTTGGTTTAAAAGAGGTCGTTAGGATTGATTCAACTCCGCTGTATTCTTCTAATAAATTAATAGCAAAATACAAACATGCATTGATTAAACATAAACAATTTCGCGGGTCTGAAAAAATTATTAATTCTCTTATTAATAGGGGATTGATTCTTCCTGTATTTATGAATAAAGGGATAATGCATCTAACTATTTATAAAATTTTTGCAAATGTTGATATAAAATCAATGTGTGGATTTTATTCGCCGAATGATAATATTATTATTATAGCGTTAGATAATAATATGACATTGGGATGGGTGAGTGCTAATTTTATGGGCAAGTTGACTGCTCACGAATTAACACATATGGCAGCAACTCATATGAAGAAAGGATTTCTATCTTTATTTTTACCAGAATTGAAAGCCTTTTATGCAAGAGTGTTTTACAATTTAACTGGTTGTAAGGAATTACTGGCTGATGATGGTGGAAAAATTATTGAGGATTATGCGACAAATTTATTTGTCAAATCTGAAATGGCTGGAAAGCCAGCAAGTAAGGCTGTGATACAAAACTTCAATAAAACCATGAATGATATACATGCTACATATAAATCATCAAATGAAGATTTAATTTCCTCTCAGATGGTTATTGAAGAAGCCCATGAAAAAATACTATCGGCGTATTTTAGACGAGGGTTGGATGGTATCATTGATTATATGCAATCCAATTCTGCAATTGTTAGATTTTTGTTGGGTTCTTTATATGACTCATATGTGGTATTTAACAAAACCACACCATCCGTATTCCCAATCCAAGAATTTTTTTACCCTTCGGAAGTAATTTGTGTTAAAACAGAAATTTCCAATGATGCCAAATATAAAAAAGCCTGGAGTAAAATTAAATAATGGTTGCCTCAAGAAATGTAATTAAGGGCACCCCAATAAAGCCCCCATCTAATAAAAAGGTTGTGAAAGGCAAAACGATTTCTAAACCTGGTGTGAGCAATAAACAAGAAAAGCCCTTAAAAGCAATAAACGATCTAACTGCATCTGCAAGAAAGGCGACAGCAAATGTCGCCAATCAAGCAAAACTAGCACGCGGGAGTATTACGAATTCTGCAACAAAAGGAATTGCGAAAGCAAAAGATCATTCTGCAATTCAAGCAAAGCGAGCTGGGGATGTTGCACTTAGGTCAGTTTCAAAAGCAGCCAAACATTTGGAGGTAACATCAAAAACCATATCCTCACAAACAGTTGGGCTTTTCAAACATGCTACGGATAATATCACGGGTATTGCAAAAGGCACATTAAATGCCACCAAAGAAACCTTGACGACAATGACAGCCAAGGTTGGTGAAGATATAAGTATTAATAAAGAAAATTTAATTGCGGCATCGATGTATAGAATCAATCCTTTGGTTGGGTATTTTGCATCACGGATGGCCAGTCCTGCTGTATTAAGTAAACTAAAAGAATCTGGTAGAAAAGCATTTGAAAAAGTAAAGTCTGTAAAATCCAATTATTCAAATTCACCATCTAGATCGTCATCTGGCATAAATGATATAGATGAAATTGGTGATGTAACACAAGAATTGGGTGGTTCCCAGCATTCCGTTATTGGCGGTGGCGGTGCGGTTTCTTCAGCTCAAAAAATGGCAGCCAAGAAAAAAGTCAAAACCTTAAAGAAACAAATTTCAAATACTGTAAAACCTGCAAGTCAACAAAGCGTTGTTGCAAAATTTAGTCAGCATCAATTGTTACAAAGTATTGCAACAAGCACTGGAAAAACTGTTGAACTATTATCTAGATTACCAAAACGATTAGCCGCTAATGATAGTGAATCAATTTCTATTATCCAAAAAGACCAAGCTGGCAATAATATTGTAAGCAAAGGCAACCCATCAAATTTAGCTAAACTTAATAAATTAAATGTAGCTCAATTTAAAACAAGTTGGACGCCAACTCTTCGCTCATTCTTCAAGGATTTTACAAGAGCGCGGGGGATTTCTGCACTTGGTGTAAATGAAGAAATGCAATTCAAATCACAATTTGAATTGGGCAGTGATGATAAAAAGGGATTAATTACAAAATTTGTTCATGCCTACAAAGTTGCAACTGATACATATGATTTGTCATATAAAGATAAAATGTTACGTGCAACACTTGAAATGAAATCCGCATTAGCTGCTGAAAGAAAGATATGGCCAGTTATTCGTGATCGGATGATTTTGGAAAGTGCCATTTTAAGAAATTCGCTCGTATTGCTAAAGATAATGAAAGTTCCATTTACAATGCCATTGAAAGTATTTAAATGGGGAACAAAAGCACGTGGCGGGTATATATCAAAAATTCCAAAAGGGTTGGGGGGAATTGAACATACAGCCGCAGTCTTGGATATGATATATGCGGATAGTATGTGGAGGATGGATAATATAATCCTTCAACTGAAAAGAATATATGATGTACAATCTGAAGCTCATGGTAAAAAATCTGATAAAAGCGATGATGTCCATTCTGGTAAATGGTCGATTTTTGGAAAGATATTTGGGTTTTCACCAAGTGATCGAGTTGTCAGTAGAGAAACAAAAGAAAAAGAAAGAATAAGAAAAGGGAAAACATTTGATACAGGACAATATCAAGATGAATTAGTTAGGTCATCTAGACCGGCTTATTCAATGCGGGGCCAGCCATCAAAAACAACAGGGGATTTAGCTGATAAATTAGCTAATAAATTAGCTAATAAATTAGCTAAGGGTAAATATTCCAAATATAAAAAATCCAAATTAAAAAAATTAACCGATACATTATTATTTGAAAAAGAAAAGACATTAGCGCGGCTTGCAAAAATAAAATATAAAGAAGAACTTCGAAAAAATAAAGAAAAATTAAAAGAAGAAAAAATTAGATTAAAAAATCTAATTATCGATGAACGTATAAAAAGACGCCTAGAAAAATTAAACAAAGTAAAAGATATTCTTACGCTAGCAGGCACACCAGGCCTAAAACAAAAGAGGGATAGATTTGGCAGTTGGTCGAAAGATAAATATAACCGTCTTGATAAATATGTTATAAGCCATTCGGATGAAAATAGTAGATTTGGTAAAATTAAAACTAGAATAAAAGATTCCGTAAATAAAAAATTCGAAAGGCCCAAGGCTTTTGCTTTACAGCAATTAAGAGAGCTACGATTAATTCATCGTACAAATGTAGCTGCTTTGAAAATTGGTTTAAAAAGATTTAAGTTGGGTAGAGCTGCTTTAAGGTTACAAAATAAGATAAAGAAAAAATTCGGAAGTTTCGGAAAGATGATATTAATGGGCATAATGACTTTGCCCACAATACTTAAAAATGTATTAGGTAAATTTGGATTAGGTAAAATATTAAAAGTTATCCCCATGCTTGGACGGGCATTGTTGGGGGCGAAAGCAGGCGCAATGATGGGCGCACCTGGGTTAATAATGGGTGCAACTGATGCAGCTCGTGGAGTCTATAAAGCTAAAAAATGGGGGACTTCAAAAACTGCTGCTGGCATCGGTGGGTTTCTTGGTGGTGCTGGTGAGGATAGTTTTACAGTTGGTGGTGCTGTTAAAGGCATGGGCAAAGGTGCATCAATTGGTGCAATGATTGGTTCAATTGTCCCAGGTTTTGGAACAGCGATTGGTGGAGCCATTGGTGCTATTGCTGGCGGGTTGCTTGGATTTATCGGTGGGAAAAATATAGCCAAGGTTTTAAATATTGCCCTCAAACCTGTTGAATGGCTTGCAAAAGGAATTTGGAAAATGGTTACTTTTCCTTTTACAATTATGGCTGGTGTATTCAGAGGTATCAAAAAGGCATTTGTATCAATTAAAGAAAAAGGGTTTGCTGGCGCAATTTCTGAATTAGGAAATTGGGTTGTTAATAGTATAAAAGATTTAATGAAAGCTATGGTTGTTAAACCATTTAATTGGCTGAAAAGCTGGTTTACAGGCGACAAAAAACCTGAAGATAAAACTGGAGCGACTCAAGTTAAAAAAGCAAAAAAAGAAAATAAGAAAAAAGGTTTTTGGTCTTCTCTAATGTCGCCTGATACAGATTGGGCTGGTGCTGCAACTGCTGGTGCTGTAGCTGTTGGCAATTTAGCTTCAACTGGTTATCGTAAAGGAAAAGAATATGCACACGAAGCCGGTGGTTTAATTCAAGATATTGATTTAGCTGTTACACCAGAGTTGGTTAAAAGATCAAAACTGTATGGCAACAAATTCAATTCAGCAATTGGTGCTGCTACAACTTATACCGGTAGTGATTCCACTAATGAAAGAAATAGAATTTCAGCTCAAATCGCGGCAGAAAGAAAAGCAGGACATGTACAAACTACAGAAGAAAAAATGAGCGCAATGTGGACCGGCGGTGTGTCGAGAGTTCGAAGTGCATACAAAGGCGCCAAAGAAACTTTGATGGATAAAATTCAAAGAATTGAAGCTGCACGATTGGCTGGGGGAAGTGAAGCCGGCCACGTTGATATTTTGGCTTTGTTGCAAGATGTGTCAGGGCCAAAGGCAGCATTGAAAAAGAAATTATTAAAATTTTATACAGATGGGAAAGGTTCTCTTTCAGATAAGTGGGAACGTATCAAAATTGCATTACTGGCAGGTGAAAGTGAAGCGGGTAATATTGATGTAGCTGAAAAAATAAGAAATGTAACCAATTCATATCAAACAGGCAAACAACAAGTTAGCGAAAAAGCTTCTGGATATTTTCATCAAGCTAAAACCACGGCAACCGATTGGCAACAAAGATTAGCAGCTTCTGCTATGGCCGGTCATAGCGAAGCTGGAAACGTTGATACTCGACAAATATATTCAGACAGCAAAAATTGGTTTGGTAATAAACAACAGCAAATAACATCAACGGCAACCGATTGGCAACAAAGATTAGCAGCTTCTGCTATGGCCGGTGAATCCGAAGCCGGGAATGTTGATGCTAGAAAATTAATCGAAATTGGTAAGCAAGCTTTAAATTCAGGTATTGATAAAACTAAAAGTTTTGGAGTTGATTGGCAACAGAGATTAGCAGCTTCTGCTATGGCCGGTGAATCCGAAGCCGGGAATGTTGATGCTAGAAAATTAATCGAAATTGGTAAGCAAGCTTTAAAAGGCGGGCTTGCAAAAGGTAAAGATTATCAACAGCGTCTCGAAGCTGCTGCTATGGCTGGCCAAGGTGAAGCTGGTAATGTAGATGTTAGAGAAGGAACTGCTTATGTAAAGAATGCTATAATGGGATTATATCGAGATTTGCAAGTATCCCAATCTTTGAAAAAAAGGGATGCAGTTTCTGATAGAATCCACAGTGAGGCAATGGCAGCCAAAGGGCCAGAATATGATTCATACAAAAGTATGCTTGCAAGTCCGAAAAGAGTATCTGATAATCTTGTAACATCATCTTTATATTCAGTTGGAATAGCTGAGCAGGGTGGGTTAAAAGCTTTAAGTAAAATGGATCAGCTACAATATTCTGCAAAAGCTAGATTATTAAAAGGAATTCCAATTGATAAATTAGCCAAAGTATTGCCGAAGAAAGCTGCTAATATTTATTTAGCTAGATTAAAAGCCAAACCAAATGATGAAGACACTATTAGAGCAGAGATTTTATCACATATTGATTCTATTGCTGAAAAGCAAATTGGCCCGGTTGCTAATTCTACATATATTGCAACCTCTTATGCTAAACAAAAAGCATCGGAAATAAAAAATACAGCACTAGAAACCGCCGAAGCCGGTAAAAACAGTTTGAAGAAATTTGGGCAGGATACCGGTGATGCAATGAGAAATATGGGCGGGAATATATCCAATGCTGTAAATAGCATGGCTTCGACAGTAGTAAATAATACGCACACCAGTTCATCTGTAAGCAATTCGCAATCAAATGATGATTCAAAGAAATCATCATTTGATGTATATATCGATCAAATAATACACTGTACGGTACTTTAAAATATGCCCCAGATACCAGATATTTTAGGTTTACCACCCGAAGCTTTAATAAGCTCTACTGGTGGGGATAAATTGGATACAATAAGAAAGTATGCAATGCCCGTTGCAACTATAACACCTTGTAATCCAAAAGCTGAAGCAAGCATAGCTTCATTTACTCTTGACGAAAGTTCTGGGGCAGCAGAATATTCAAGCTTATTGGGTGGGTTAGGCTATTCTGGAAAACTCCCATTGAAGGTTGCTTTTCAGGCCGATAGTTTCCCAACTGATAATTTTGCAAATTCATACGCAGAAAGTTTTTTAGATAAAACCACCAAAGTTGTTTCACAGGGTATTTCATCAATGAGTCAAATGTTTGGGGCTAAGGGTGCGATAGATTTGGGAGCTAAAATGGGTGGGTTGATGTCAGATGGGAATAAAGGAACTGCGCTTGGGACCTTGGGGCAAACCATTCAAGATAAATCAAAACAACTTGAAAGTTTTAAAAATAATAATCTTGGCGGCCCAGGCATGCTCGGGGATGTTGCAAGTACTTTAGATTCTGTTCTTGCTGGTGCTCGAGTTGATTTTCCGCAGATATGGACAGACAGTTCATATACACCATCTTATACAATGACAATAAGATTGTATAACCCCAATCCTAGCAGCGAGGATGATACAAATCAATATATTATTGGCCCGTTGGCGGCTTTGCTATTATTGGGTCTGCCGAGATCAAAAGGATCTACAGCTACATATAATTATCCTTTTCTTCATAAAATTCATTGCCCAGGAATATACTTTCTAAACCCATGTTACATTTCAAATATAAGTGTTATAAAAGGTGGAGATCAACAATCAATTGCATGGAATCAGAGATTAGGTATTGTCGATGTAAGGATAGATTTCGGAAGTTTGTATAGCAGTATTATATCACAAGAAACTCCTTCACATGTAGATCGTCCCACACTCAAAGCATATTTAGAAGCAATGAGAGGGTCTAAATATACAGGTGAGAAATCGTCATATGATATGAAAGAAATAAATAGCACTGATTTTGGATCTATGGTAACAGGAAATTGGGATCATTTATCACCTATTGAAAATATAAATTTTGGTACCATGGTTCCTGCAGATCGTTATCACCTTGCTCAGCAAGATATATCGGATTCGATTATTAGCGATATGGTTGGGGATATGGGGAGTTTGAAAGCTGTTGTAGAAAAGACTGGATATTCAGTTCCGTTTAGTTGGGCT
>Ga0164318_10000135_pt1 | contig 44127 bp, 36 predicted proteins | sample GuaBasSedimGuay9_FD_113734 | JGI IMG/M metagenome (GOLD analysis project Ga0164318, IMG submission 113734) | Subseafloor sediment microbial communities from Guaymas Basin, Gulf of California, Mexico - Guay9, Core 4571-4, 0-3 cm | ecosystem: Environmental > Aquatic > Marine > Hydrothermal vents... | reverse complement strand
TATAATTATAATTCACCTTCACCATCGCGCTCTTGCTTTAAATCGAATTTACCCGGATTTTGCTTAATTTCTTTCCTTAACCACTCTTCAGGATATCCAACTGATTTTGGTCTACCTGGTTTTTCTTGAATATAGCCATCATTATATTTGGTAATCAATAAATTAGCCAGCTGTCTCCATTTTTCCACACTCATTTCGGCATTATCAATACAGTATTTTGTTAAAAACTTACTAACCAAATCTTTTTTATTTTGTTTTAATAAATATTTTGCACTTTCTTCTATTGCTGGTTGCAATTGAAATTCTAAATCTTCAATTTCTTTTTGCACCTTTTGAATATCTTTTATCATATAAGACCATCTAATATTAGCATAATTTGCCACAAAATTAATAACCCACCAGGCTGATTTTTCTGAATATTTAGCTAATGTTCCAACAGTATATGAATGTGGAATATCAGTGATAGAAGTATATAGTGGTACAAAAAAATTAGTATAAGGATTATCTGGACCGTACCAGAAAACACCGCCAATTTCATCCGGGATATAATCTCTTGATTCAGATACAAAAACAAAAGCCGCTTGCTGAGTAGCAATTGGCCTTTCCCATGAATATTTTTTATTATCAACTTTCCATTTGATTGGTCTAAATCTATCAGGAGCTCCAAAAGGACCTGCGGTTAGATTCTTTGTCATATCAAATTCCGTTCCTTCATAATGATCTCTATGAAGTGCAATCACATCTTGTACACTTAATTTTTTATCAGGTTTAATAAATAAAGGGTAAGGTTTTGCTCCCTTTTTAAACGAACTATAATCTGGTGAAAATTTTTTAGATGGAGCAACCCTTCTAAAAATACTCCAAATCCTTCTTAAAGAATATCTTGTTTGTTCTTCTGTAGGTGGATTATAAACCTTAGAGAAATTAAAAGGGCCATCTGTTTTTGGATTATAATAACCTTTCTTAATAGCAAAATCAATAACATCTTTTGAATACATACAATTTTCAGGATCATTTAAAGGAAACTCACCAATTCGAGACATATTTGCATGCGCACAAACCATTCCATCAGGAACTTTAATTGCTACCCAAATTGCTCCTTTCTCACCAGGCCCCTTCCCTATCATTTCCATAATCCATGCTTCATTTTTATCTGCAATAGAAAAAGATTCTCCTGTACTTGCATATCCATATTTTTCTACTAAATCTGTCATTACTTTTATTGCTTCTCTTGCAGTTTTTGCTCTTTGCAATGCAAGTATCATCAATCTATAATAATGAAATAATCCTTCTTTATTTTGTAACTCTTTTCTACCATCAAATGTTGTTTCACCTATTGCAAGTTGATGTTCATTCATTAAGCCAACAACTTTATATGTATGACGGACTTGTGGTATTTTTGCAACCTTCCCATTCCAATTACTAATTTCTATAGAATCATTTTCACCATAATCAGCAGCAGGATAATATCTCAAATGTGGATGAAATTCTCCATCGCATGAATAAGAAATAATCACTGCCCCATTTTTACTTGCGCCCTTTGTTACAATAATCGAAGTACAAGAATAAAGTTTTATTGAACCGGTTAAAAAAATAAATACAAAACTAAATAAAAAAAATTTTCTCATAAAAACTCCTTTTTTTTAAAAACTGAAAGATTTATTTATAATGTCTGAGTATTTTTAGCAAATACTCAGACATATCCTATCTATTTTATAGGAAAGGAGGAGGTGTTTTCTAAAACTGCCAAAGAAATCTTATAATTATACAAAGAATAGATCAATTGACTCTGTGTATTAATCAGATTAACCTGAGCATCTAATAAGTCTAAAAACGAACCTGACCCCAAATTATATTTTTCTTGAGCCAATCTAAACTCTTCTTTAGCAGATTCATAATTTAATTTATTAATTCTTATCTTTTCTTTTGCTTCCTCTACACTCAAAAATGCTTTTTTAATACCATCAATTAAAGATAATTTTGTCTTTTTAAAATTCTCTTTTGATATATAATAATTATATCTCTGTTTATTCAAATTTATTTCTCTTGTAAATCCATCAAAAATATTCCATGTTAATCCCACATACAAACTCCTCGAATAATCATTTTTAAAGAAATTATTTATTTTATTTAATTTATTATCACTCCAACTATGAGAAAAACCAGCCGAAAGTTTAGGAAGATAATTTGAAAAATTACTCCATAAATAATACTTATTTGCTTTTAAATTACTTTTACTATAGCTTATAGATGGATGATTATGTAACGCATAATCAACTAACTTATTATAATCTAATTCAACGTAATTTGTATCAAATTCATCCTGAATATTCAATGCAGAATCTGGATTTATTCCCAATACTTTATTCAGTTCACTCAAAGCTTGTTTATAATTCTTCAAATTAGTAAGAGAATCTAATACAGCCTGACCTAATAGCCCTTTCTGCTTTATAACATCTAACTGAGATTTTAATCCTAACTTATACATTTCCTCTATTTTTTTTAATTGATTTCTCGAACGTTTAACATTTTCAACAGAAGCTTCATATAATTTCTTATATGCTAATATATTATAATATTTTGTCTTTACATTTAGAATTAAATCCAATTCCTGTTGTTTATGCTGATCTTTAATAGCATTATAATATGATTTTTGAGCCCTTATTCTAAAAAATAGCCCTATATCAAATAAGGTAATCCCGGAACTTATGCTTGCAGAATAATAATCTTGAGTATATTTTTTATCACGAAAAAATAAACCTGTGGACGGATCAACCTTTACCTGACTTGAAGGTCCTCTTGTTATTTTCGAACCGGAAACTCTTGCATTCAATCCGGGTATAAATGGAGTATAACTACCAAGATAATCTAATTTCCCCTTCTTCACATTATAGTAACTTATTTTAAAATCCGGATTATTTTTCTTTGCTAAATCAATACATTGCTGTAATGATAAATTATCAGCTCTTAATTTGATAAAACCTACCATAAAAAACAAAATTAAAAGTAATCTAAAAACCTTCATATTCACCCTTCCTTTTTTATTTTTATTATACGAATTTTTTAAAATTTTGTTTTATATAAAATAATAAATTTTTGATAAAATTCAAAAAAAATAAAATAAATTTGACTTTATAATTATTTTTATTTAATTACTAAAAAACAAAAGGGAGTTAATATATATGTTTAATAAAGAAATATACATTTCAAGAAGAAATAAACTAAAAAAATTAGTCAATGACGGTATAATTATTCTCTTCGGAAATTTCGATTCTCCTATCAATTTCTATAATAACCAGTACTATTTTCGACAGGATAGTACATTCCTATATTTCTTTGGAATTAACCTCCCAAATTTAATAGCTGTTATTGATATTAATAATAATGAAGAAGTTATTTTTGGCAATAATTCTGATATAGATGATATCGTGTGGACGGGAAAAGAATTAAAAATCAATGAAATAGCAAATCAAATAGGAATCTCTACCACTTATCCATTATCACACGTAGCAAACTACCTCAAAAATAAAAAAAACATCCATTTTCTACCCCCTTATAGAGCAGAACACAAGCTTTTACTATCGGAAATTCTGAATATACCATCAGAAAAACAAAAACTCCTTGCTTCTAAAAAATTAATACAAAGCATAGTCTCATTAAGAGAAATAAAAGATGAAAATGAAATACATGAAATAACGTCAGCAATAAACAAAACATACGAGATGATTGATTATGCAATTAAAAATATAAAAACTTTACAATATGAAAAAGATATTCTTGCATTATTTAAAAAATTTGCAACTAAAAATGATATGAACTTTTCATTTCAACCAATAATTACAATAAATAACCAAATTCTTCATAATACAGAATTCAAAAATAAACTAATTCCAAATCAATTACTACTAATAGATACAGGGCTTGAAACAGAAAATGGATATGCAGGAGACATATCAAGAATATTCCCAATTGGTGGCAAATTTACTCCAGAACAACAATATATATATGAAATTGTAGAAGATACATATACAAAATGTATAGATCTCTGTAAACCAGATATTAAATTTTTAGATGTACACCTATTCGCATATGAAAATATAGCACTTGGATTAAAAGAATTAAATATTCTAAAAGGCAATATAGATGATATCCTAACGTCTGGAGTAATTACAACTTTCTTTCCCTGTGGATTGGGACACTTTTTAGGGCTGGATGTCCATGATATGGAAAACTACGGAGAAGAGCTTGTTGGATATAATGATAAAATAAAAAAATCCTCTGAATTCGGGCTAAAATCTCTCAGACTTGCAAAAGAATTAAAAGAAAATTTTGTTCTTACAATTGAACCAGGTATTTATTTTATACCAGAACTTATAAAACAAAGAATAAAAGATTCGAAATATTCTCAATTTATTAATAAAGACATATTAGAAAAATTTATATATGTAAAAGGTATTCGTATTGAAGATGATTTTTTAATAACAAAAAAAGGTGCAAAAAAATTAGGAAATCATTTTCCAAATAAGTATAACGAAATTAAAGAGTACATAAATGAAATTTATTAATATCTTCTATCTTATATTAGCAATCTTAATAAATTTGATATATATTTCTTTATTGTTTTTTCAAATTAAATTAAAATATAAAAAACAACTTATCAGACTACTTATAACAATAATAATTACAAATATCATACTGTTTAGCATATATTACTCTTATTATGCTCAAATATTTTTTTCTGTAATCTTTATCCTTCATTTATTGCCATTCTTTCCTAATAAAGAAAAAAACTCATTCTATAATTTCCCAGAAAATTATGATGAAAGAAAAAATATGTTCTCAAGAAATAATTTAAAAAATTATCCTGCTCTGAAAGAAAAGTATTACAAAATATATCCTGAACATTTAAAATTTGATAACAAACTTCATAAAATGCCAGAAATAGGCAGTTCATCTAATAAATATTACCACCAATATAAATCAAAAATAGCAGATGCAAATTTTATAACCACTGCAAAAACAGCAAAAAATTTCAGAGAAGATATTTCTCCCACAACAGAAAAAGTTGATTTTTCACCAGAAGAACTAACAAAACATATTATAGAAATGGCAAAATATTCAGGTGCTATTGATATAAGTATAAATAAACTGGATAAAAAATATGTTTATTCTTATCATGGTAGACAAGCATATAATTGGGGAGAAGAAATAAAATTAAATCATAAAAATGTTATCTTAATTTTTGTACCAATGAATTTTTACGATATAGAAAAAGCGCCTAACACAAATGTGATTATAGCATCCTCTTCTGCATATTTAGAAGCTGCAAAAATTGCATATTTAATTTCGGAATATATAAAACTTTTTGGATACGAAGCAAAACCCCATATAGATGGTAATTATGATTTATTATGCACACCTTTAGCTGGTGAATCTGGTCTTGGTACAATTGGTAAATCCGGGCTTTTTCTTCATCATAAATTTGGCTCTCTAATTAGAATCTCTGCTGTTACAACAAATATAGAACTTGCATATACTCCTCAGATAAAAAAAACATACCATCTTGATAATTTATGTAGAATCTGTAATAATTGTGTCTTAAATTGCCCTACCAAATCAATAAGACAACAAAATAATAACAAATACTATGTCCGCCAAGAAACATGTTTTGCTTACTGGAAAACAATAGGAACTGATTGCGCAAAATGTATAAAAGTCTGCCCAATGACAAAACCTGATACTCTATTATTCAAATGTTTTAAATTTTATCTATCAAGAAACCTAATTACACAAAAATTGGGATTATTATTAAATAATCTATTTCTTTTGTAAAAAAAATTAAATTTATTGTGCTATTTTTTAATTTAAAAATTGACAAATTATTAAATTTCTAATATACTAAAAATAAACCTATTAAAAAGGAGAGGATATGAAACGGGAAGATTTAATTGAAATTAAAACCGAATTACCAGGGCCTAAAGCCAAAGAGTATATCCAACTAAGTAAAGATTATGAACCAAACTCAACATCTGCAAATGTACCTTGCGTTTGGGATCATGCAAAAGGAATAAATGTTTGGGATGTTGACGGTAACAAATTTTTAGATTTTACATCTGGTGTTTTAGTCGCTAATGTTGGCCATAGCCATCCTGAACTTGTGGAAGTGATGAAAGATCAAGCAGAACAAATGGTGAACAGCTATGACTTTGTGAATAAATATAGAGGACAACTTGCTAAAAAATTAGTGGAAATTTCAGGAGATCATTTCGGGAAAGTATTTTTTGTATCAGCTGGAACAGAAGCAGTTGAAGCTGCAATTAAAATTGCCAGAAAATATACCGGTAAAAAAGAAATAATTTCATTCCACGGGGCATTTCATGGAAGAACATATATGTCAATGTCATTGGGTGGCAAAAGATCAGGTGCAGGCACTAAAGGTTTCGGACCATTTATGCCTGGTGTTTATAATGTTCCTTATGCAAATTGCTATAGATGTGCTTTTGGAAAAACATATCCAGAATGTGATCTCCAATGTTTTAAATATCTTGATTATTTCTTAGATTGTGCAACAGAAAAAGATGTTGCTGCAGTTATAGCAGAACCTTATCAAGGTGCACCAGGAACAATTATTCCTCCAAAAGAATGGTTCCAAAAATTAGAAAAATGGGCACATGATATGGGAGCATTATTAATCATAGATGAAGTCCAAGCATCTTTCGGAAGAACCGGTAAATTATTTGCTTATGAACATTTTGACATCAAACCAGACTTATTAACTGTTGGTAAAGGTATTAGTTCATCTATTCCAATATCAGCTGTTATTGGTAGAACAGAAATCATGGATATATTATCTCCGGGATCTTTATCATCTACACACGGAGGAAATGCCTTTTCCACAAGAGTAGCACTAAAAAATATAGAAATAATCCTCAGGGAAAAATTATGGGAAAATGCTGATAAATTAGGCAAATATATCCTTGAAAGAATGAAAAAAGTTGAAAAAGATGTCGAAATTTTAGGTGAAGCAAGAGGTTGGGGCTGTGTTCTTGCACTCGAAATTGTAAAATCTAAAAAAACTAAAGAACCGGATGCAGAAATTGCAAAAGAAATTAACTATAAATGCTGGAAAAAAGGATTACTAATGTTCGCTCCAATTGGTCATTATGGAAATGTTTTAAGGCTTGCTCCACCTTTAGTGATGACAATAGAAGAGGCTTCCGTTGCATGTGATATACTGGAAGAAGTATTATATGAGTATAAATAAAAACTCGAGGAGGATTTTATGTTCCAACTAAAAGAACACCCATTAGAGGGAAAAGCGTATTTTGAGAAAGATAAAGCATGGACTGCTTTTCTTAATTTTTCAGAAGACTTCCAAAAACAAATCAATGTTCCTGAAAATGTATATATACATGATTGTACATTAAGAGATGGTGAACAGGCACCGGGAGTTGTTTTTACAACAGAGGAAAAAGTCTTGATTGCATCTATGTTAGATGAACTCGGAGTACAATCTATTGAAATGGGACTTCCAATGGTAAAAAAAGATAGAGAAGCAATAATTCAAATGGCAAAAAAACCTCATAAAGCAAGATTAATGGCACTAACAAGAGCAAATACCAGCGATATAGATATGGCTGTTGATCTTGGGCTTGATGGATTGGTTATTGAACATAGTGTAAACCCATATACATGTAAATTTTCCTATGATTTAGATGAAGAAGGATTAATAAAGAAAAATGTTGAAGCTATTTTGTATGCTAAGAAAAAAGGTTTTATTGTAAACTGGATGGGCTGGGATGCTTTTAGAGTTGATGTTAGCTATATTGAAAGAGTATTCAAAAGAGTTGTTGAAGAAGCAGATCCTGAAATTGTTACAATAGCAGATACTTTCGGAATGGTTCATCCTTTGATTTTATTCAACTTTTTTCAAAAAATGAGATCATGGTTTCCTCATAAAAATATAGAATATCATGCTCATAATGATTACGGTATGGCAACCGCAAATGCTGCTACTGCTATCTTAGCTGGCGCAAATGCTGTACATACTGCAATAAATGGACTTGGTGAAAGAGCAGGTAATATTCCATTAGAAGAAATTGTAATTAATCTGGAAAATCTCTACAAAATTAATACTGGTATCAATACCAAAGGATTACATAGATTATGCAAAATCTCTTCTCAAATTAGCAAATTTCCATTAAGCTTAAACAAACCAGTTGCAGGTGATAATCTATTCAAAGTTGAATCTGGTATGATTATGCATATTTTCATTAATGCTGAAAAAAATGGATTTCCTCATTCTATTATGCTCCCATATTTACCAGAAACTGTTGGGCAAAATCAGTTAACTTATGTGTTAAGTAAAGGTTCCGGTAAAGCTACTGTGGAATACTTCTTAAAAAAATTAAATTATACAAACTATTCAGAACAGGAATTAGAAGAAATTGTTATTGAAGTTAAAAAATTAGCTACCATAATCAAAGGGCCTCTTTCATTAGCAGATTTCGTACAAATTGTTAATAAAATTTTAGAAAAATAAGAGGTGAATAAGATGAGTAAACCGGTATATATTGTAGGAGCTGGTAGAACAGCAATAGGCGCTTTCGGTGGAGCATTTAAAAATTATAGCGCTATTAAATTAGGTACTGATTGCGCCAAAGGCGTTATGAAAAAATTCAATATTCCAGAAGAAGCTATTGAAGAAGTGATTATTGGAAACATTTTATCTGCTGGGCTTGGAATGAATCCTGCTCGTCAGGTTGGTATAAATAGCGGAATTCCTAATACAACTCCTATGTTCACAGTAAATAAGGTATGCGGTTCCGGATTAAAAGCAGTAGCCCTCGGAGCTAATTCTATAAAAGCAGAAGACAAACATCTTGTCATGGCTGGTGGCATAGAAAATATGAGTATGGCCCCATATTATATTCCTAATGCAAGATGGGGACTCAGAATGGGAAATGCAGAATTAGTAGATCACATGATATACGAAGGCTTAACTGATGTTTTTAATCAAGTGCATATGGGGGTAACAGCAGAATTCATAGCCGAAAAATATAACATATCAAGAGAAGAACAAGATAAATTCGCATTCGAAAGTCAACAAAAATACAAAAAAGCGATGGAGCAAGATAAATTTAAAAACGAAATTATCCCAATATCAATTCCTCAAAGAAAAGGTGAGCCCATAGTAGTTGATAAAGATGAACATCCAAGACCAGATGTAACAATGGAAAAATTAGCTAAAATGAGACCTGCTTTTAAAAAAGATGGAACAGTTACTGCTGGGAATGCTTCTGGAATAAATGACGGTGCCGCTATTGTATTTTTGGCAGACGAAGAAAGCATAAAAAAATATAATCTAACTCCTATAGCTGAAATAATTACTTATGCTTCTGCCGGTGTTGAACCAATGGAAATGGGATTGGGACCAGTACCTGCCACTCTTAAAGCATTAGAAAAAGCTAATATGAAAATATCAGATATAGATTTATTTGAATTAAATGAAGCTTTTGCTGTACAGTCAATTGGAGTAATTAAATTATTAAAAGAAAAACTCGGAAATTTCGATGAAAGTAAAATAAATATTAATGGTGGTGCTATTGCATTGGGACATCCCATAGGAGCAAGCGGTGCAAGAATACTAACTACATTATTATATGCTTTAAAAGATAAAAATCTCAAAACCGGACTTGCTTCTTTATGTATAGGAGGTGGTCAGGGTATTACTATGATTGTAAAAATGATATAATAAAAAAAGCCAGAGTTCAAACTCTGGCTTTTTTATTTTGTATTCCTATTATCCAATTTATGAATTAACATTTTTAGCGAAACTTCTGCTTTTTTGTTATTCTTATTTAATTCTATTGCTTTTTCATAATATTCTTTTGCAAGATCATATTCTTTCAAAGCTTCATATATCTTTCCAATATTATAACACAAATTGGAATCATCTGGATTTTTATTATAAGCAAGTGTTGCATATTCCAATGCTTTTTGCAAATTAGCTTTTTTATAATAAAATCTACTCAAATTTGTCAAGGCTTTAATATTATCCGGTTCTATTTTATGTATTCTTTCCAGACAATATATTGTACTGTCATATCTACCAGTATAATTATATACAACACTCAAATTAAATAAAGCAGGCACATAATTTGAATCTATTTTCAAAGCTAAATAAAAAAACATTTTTGCATTTTTAACGAATCCGTTCTTAAAATAAAAATCCCCTATATTATTATACACCTTCTTATCCATAGGATTTTTCTTCAATTCTTCATATAACACTTTTAATCTATTTGTAAAAATTGTATTAGCATTATCTAAATCTTTTTCCATTACTTTCAATGCATTAGCAGAATCAGTTTCCTTTTTTTTATTAGAACAAGAAAATAACAACATAAATACCAAAAAGCATACTCCCAAAGCTCTCATATAAACTCCTTCTTAAATAATTTACTTATAAATAATCTTTACAATATTCGTATTCTCAGTTTTAACAGTATTAATAATAATATTTTCTGGAATTAAATAATTCCATAATAAATATATTCTTTCGATATTAAAATTTGAAAAATTTAATTCATCAAAGGAATTATAATTCATAAAATCGAAATCACCATCAAAATCAAATTTTAAATAAACAACTTTTTCTCCATTTTCTTTCAATATATCCATAAACAAAGTAATTTTTCTATTTCCAATAAAATCTACTATTTCAGATACTAAATATAAATAAAAAAATATTAAATATGCTAAAACGGTGAAATTTGAAAAAGATTCCTGCTTATTAATAATCAATTTAATATTATGTTTAAACTCCAAATTAGCATTAAACACATCTATCATGTTATCAATAAAACTACTAATATCTACCTTTTGAGGCTCTAAATAATTCAATGATTCAAAAATAAATTGAAAATTTCTAATAAGTCGCAATATTTTATCAGAGATACCAATTAAACTTTCATCAACTTCTATTGGTTTATTAACCAACTTTGCAATAGAAAATTTTCCAGATAATGCTGTTATAGGAGAACTAATATTATGAATAAATCCAGGAAAAATTTTACCTAAAAAAGAATATATTATATTATCCCAGGTATGAACCAAATAAAATAAATCATTTAACTTATCATTTATCTCAAAATTATTTGAAATATTTAAAAAATCCTTATTCAGCAACTCATTAATGTCAGAATAAAAAATGAAATTACTAAAATCTTGTAAAATAGATTTTTCAAATTCAAATATATAAAAATCTCTTATACAAAATATATTATTATTTTCTTTAATATTTTTTAAATATTCAAACCTATTTTTCTGATAGATAACATTAATATTATCTTTTTTTTCAAACTTTTCATTAAAACTGACAAAATCATCTTTAAATGGGCTAATCAAAATAATATTCATAATTTCCCCTCTAATTTAAAATAAGCCAGCAAAGCATTAAAAACCTTATGAATATTTTTATTTGCAACATCTAATACTTCACTGTGTGATAAAGTATTTTCATAATTAAAATCTAAAGGGATCATATTAGTAACAAGAGAAATTCCTACTGTCCGCAATCCCAGTAAAAAAGCCGCTTCTGCCTCTAAGACAGTAGACATTCCTATTAAATCTATTTCCTGGCTTTTATAAAAATTTGCCTCTGAGGGAGTTTCATAAGTTGGACCAACAAGTCCACAATATTTACCATTAAAAAAATTAACATCATTAGATTCAAAAACTCTTTCTATTTTCTTCTTTTCTTCATAATCAAAAGGGGAAGATATACATTTAAAAAATGAATCTATTTTCCTTTTTGTAAAATTAAAAACATCATCCAATATAACAATTGAACCGGGAGTTATTTCTTTATTAACACTACCTGCTGCATTTGTTAAAATCACTTTTTCAGCTCCTAAAAGATACGCAATTAGAATAGGAGATATTACATCAAACTCACTCTTCCCAGCATACAAATGAAATCTACCACCAAATATCAATAATCCTTTATCCTTTACTAAATAAAGCTGATTACTATGCCCTTTAACATTAGTATCCCCTAAACCAATATCTTTATAATCAATAATAATTTTATCTTTAAAAAAAGAAGATAAAATCTGCGACCATCCAGAACCCATAATAATTGCTGTTCTAAATACATTATCCTCTTTTAAAAAATCTTTAAACCTACCCCAAATATGTCTCAATTTATCAATATCAGTTTTATTAAAAATTAAAATTTTCTCTAAATCTTCTATATTTCTCATATTACTCCTCAAAATATTTAGAAAGTAAATCTTTTAAATCTTTAAAATTATATGGCTTGGATAAAACATCTATAAACCCATATTCTTTATAAGAACTCAATATCTTTGCTGATGAATATCCACTTGAAACTATAGCTTTTACATTTTTATCATATTTTTTTAATAAATCAATTAGTTCTAACCCTCCGAGCCCACCGGGTACAATTAAATCAACTATAACCAAATCAAAGGGTTCACCTTTTTCATAATGCTCCTTATAAATATTAAATGCAGTAGTAGCATCCACTGCTTCCCATACAGAATATCCTAAATATCCTAAAATTGTTTTTAAGGTATCCCTTATAAAAACTTCATCATCCATTATCAAAATCTTACCAGAAACTTTAGAATTTGGAAATACTTCACTTTTTTGTACAGGAAGTTTCTCTGCTTCTCGATAAATCAACGGAACAAAAATTAGAAATTCTGTTCCCTTACCCAGTTCTGTATTCACTTTTATAAATCCTCCAAGACTATTAATAACAGACTTAGAAATCGATAATCCCAATCCTCTTCCAACACTTTTTGTAGAAAAAAATGGGGCAAATATTTTATCTAATATTTCATCAGAAATACCAGGTCCATTGTCAATAATTTTAATACATAAATACTTTTTTTTATTATGTTCTTCCTCATATTCTTCAGCTACTACAAATACCTTACCTTTTCTTTCAATAGCTTCAACTGCATTTTCATAAATATTTCCAACAGCAAAAACTAATTTTGAAACATCTGCATCAACTAAAACATTATGAGCCTTTATATTAAATTCGACATTTTTATATAATTTCTTTAAAGCAGGTACAATATATTTATAAAATAAATTATCCACTGAAATTTCCTTTTTTTTAGGCTCCCAGCTATTAGAAAGACTCATCAATTTATCTGTAATGATTCTTGCTTTATATGATGTTTTTTCCGTATGAACAATAATATCCATAAGCCTCTCTAATTCTGGCTCAGGGGAATTTAACATTTCCTTTATAAAAGAAATATTACTTTCAAGTGCAGCTAAAATATTATTAAAGTTATGCGCAATACCTGAAGCAAATTTTTCAATTGATTTATATCTAAATTCTCTGTTAAGTTCTATTTCAATTTCCTTCACACCTGTTAAATCTGTAAATATTAATAAAATATCATATAATTTAGGATTAAGATTTCTAATAGTTATTCCATCTATTCTTAAATACATTTTTTTTAACTGAAATTTGCTCTTTACCCATATATAATTTTGATAATGCTTATTTTCTGACAATTTATTAGCTATCTCATCAAAAATATTTAAATCTTTCAAAAAATCAATATTATCAATACTCTTTCCCTCTAATGTATCAACAACCTGAATTGGAATATCAAAAAGCTTAACAAAATAATCATTAATAAATTGAATTTTAAAATCTTGAGATAATAATAAAACCCCCTGAGGGATCACATTCAAAATTTCAAACATTTTATTTTCCGTATTAATAAGACGTATCTGGGTATCTAATAATTCGGTAACATCTCGAGCTGTTCCAAAAAAAATAACATCATCTCCCTCTTTCCTATTTATTTCTGCAGATATAGATAAATATTTTATATTATTAAATTTATCCTTTACCTTAATAACTTTCGAAAACTCTTTTCTGCCATCATTAATGATATTTCGTAATTCTTCTATATGGTTCTCAAAATTTTCCTGTAAAACTTCTTTATGAAAAAAATAGGGATTTTCTTTTTCCAGCTTATAAGCTTCATCAGGAGCAAATCCCAATATATCTTCCACTCTGGAATTTAGAAATAAAAAACGAGAAGAACCATTATTACAATCAAATTTAATTACAAAAAATATATCAGGAAACAAATTCACAAAATCTATAGATTCCGACGAAAACAAACAATCACCATTTTCCATTAACAAAAGTAAAATACCATCATTATCAAAAGGCACAGCCTTAATTTTAAAAAATACTAACTTCCCCTTTTTCCCTCTTAAAAAAATATCTTTCTCCTCGATTGGATTTTTTTCTATTTCATTAAGAAAAAATTTAAAGAAATCTTTATCATCATTATTAAACAATATATTATATATACTTCTATTTTTAAGTCCTCTTTTGGTTTTATATCCTAATTTATGGCAAATTCCTAAATTGCACTCTTTAATAATATTTTTCTCTAATAAAATATAATTTAAACCTACTTTATTTTCTAATGTAAACAAAATTCTTTTATCTAACTTAGCCATATATATAACCTTAATTTTCGTGATATAATAAATTTAAATAAAAAAATCCTCTTGTCAATATATTTTTTTTAATAAAATGGGAAAAGATTTTATAATTATATTATTTTAATATAAAAAGTGCTCTTTATTTTCTAAAAAAGTCCAATGTTCTATAAAATAATTTATTAAAATCAGATAAATTATTAAATCTGCTTAATTCTTGACATCTACAACATTTTTGAGGTGGAATTCCTCTAAAAAAAGATTCTCTAATCTTAGTTGCTTTTTCACCAAGCCAAATTTCTTTTATAGATTTTTCAAAGATATTGCCCAATACAATTTCTCCATCATAATCCATACAACATATAACAACATCTCCATTCGATAATATTACTAATTGATAAAATGGCAATGCACATATAGTATACTTTTTCATCTTCTTTACTTTATTTTTATTTCGTAAAAAATCAGAAAAACTATGAATAGGCCTAAACCTTACATAAACTTTTCCTTTAACTAATTCTAACAGACTACCTCTAATGATTTTATCATAAGTTAAATTTATATCTATAAAATCTATATCCCTTTTTATGGAGATAATAAATTTTCTCAAAAATGCAATCACTGCATTAGCTTCTTTAAGGCTATTGATTATTTTAAATTCTTTGATCTTAGAAAAACCAGTATATAAAAAATCTATTTCAACAGGTCTTTTAAGTTTACCATATAACAAAAATTCGAACAACAATTTTAATTTTTCCAAATAATCTTCATACTTAACATATTCAGTACGATACAATTCAAATGATTCCTTAGTAGGAGTTTGCCAGCTTAACAATATCGACTTATATTTTACTTTTGTCAATTCATTAAGTATAAGCTCATCTATTAAAAAACCATTTGTAACAATTTCAGGCAATAAATTTGTAGGATTATATTTTAAAATTTCTATAAAATCTTTATGAAGGAAAGGCTCACCCATGGCATGAAATAATAAATTCCCCTCTAATCCAAGTTCATTTATTTGATCTAAAATGGAAAAAACCAAGCTTTTATCTAAAAACTTTTTTTCTCTCTTTAATACATCTGATGGACAGAATTTACAATGGAAATTACAATAATTTGTTAATTCTATAAAGATTGATTCAATTTGAGGTATTCCATTTTTTTTCATATAATAAAAAATATACGGAGAGATAAAAAATCTCTCCGTATTATTAAAATATTAACTAGTTATTATTCTCTTCAAATTTCATTTTAGCAGGCAATGAAATCAAAATATAAATAATAGAAGCAAAAGCTATTATCTCTAAAATATAACCTAAAGTTCCACCCAATGACAATGAAGGTAATGGTTTTGCAGCTTTAATTGCTGTTAAAGCAAGAGCCATTAATGCTTCTCCTGCTACAAGACCGGAAGCTATCAAAATACCTTTATTATCAGCAGATAATAATTGTTTTTCATTTAATTTTTTCTTTTTTAGAATAATTTGGGCAATACCTTTTGTTAGTCCACCAATAAAAATTGCAAAAGTAACATGAAAAGGCAAATACATACCAACAGCAATCAACATTGGAGCATGGGCTCTAACTAAAATAAAACCTATTCCCATAAAAATACCAACAATAACCAATGGCCATGCCATTTGCCCACCAACAATACCTTTTGCAAGCATTGCCATAAGTGATGCTTGAGGAGCAGGTAAATTTTTAGATCCAATACCCTCGCCCATATCCAAAATCATTATTGGGAAAATCATAACAGATGCAGCAAAAATAACTCCAATAATTTCACCTAACTCCATTTTCCATGGAGTACCACCAAGAATATGCCCTACTTTTAAATCCTGCATCATATCACCAGCAATACCACTTGAACAACATACAACAGCTGCAACTCCCAAGACAGCAGCAATACCGGGTTTACCTTTCACACCAAAAAATACCATCAATAAAGCTGCAATTATTAAGGTCGATAATGTTAATCCTGAAATTGGATTATTTGAAGAACCAATCAAACCCACAAGATAACCTGCAATTGCAGCAAATAAAAAGCCTGCAATTCCCATAACAATTGTAGCAACAAAAGCTCCAAGAATATTTTGTGCAAAATAATAATATAAAAAGAACATAGCTACCAAAATAATACCAACTGCAATAAAAATATACTTAAAATTAAGATCTTTACTGGTTCTAATTTCTTCAACTCCACCAGCTTTATTAATATCTTTAATTGCTTTACTTATCCCATTATAAAGCTGAGATTTCATTTTCCATAAAGTAGCTACAGCACCAGAAAGCATAGCACCAACCGCAATCGGTTTAACAAAATTTTTAAATACATAATCACTTGCAACACCCCAGCTCATAGTTCCATTAGTTATCAAATCAAGCAAATGTGCCGGAGAACCAGAAGGATCACCAGGGTTTAAAAATAAAATAACAGGTACGAATAGCCCCCATGCTAATAATCCACCTGCAAAAGTAATTGAAGCTAAAGATGGTCCAATAATATATCCAACACCAAGCATTGCAGGAGACATAACCGGTGCTGTTAATTGAATACCACCTTTACCACTTAATTTATATAAAACTTCCTTGGTTTTACTTAAAAAAGCAACTTCAGAAGGTTTAAATTGTAAAAATTTTTCCCAAGTGGTTTTAATTATTTGAAATTCTCCTAAAGAGTATAAGAAAGCAGAAAAAACACCTGCTCCTAAAACTGTTTTCGCCTCACTACCGCCTCTTCTACCAGCAAGATGTATTTCAGCACAAGCAATTGATTCAGGAAAAATCAGATCTGAATCCTCAATGAGTATTTTCCTTAATAAAACAACAAATAAAACTCCAAGTACACCACCCACCATCATGATTGCAGTGGATTCAAAATAATTAAAATGATCCCAAACACCAGCTATCTTAAAAGCAGGAATAGTAAAAATAGCTCCAGCAACCAATGCTTCACCAACTGAAGCAATAGTTCTTGTCATATTTTCTTCTAAAATACTACCTTTCCACAATCTTATAATAGCCATCCCTATTACAGCAGCAGGAAAAGTTGCAGCTACTGTCAGACCTGCCTTTAATCCAATATACGCATTAGCAGACCCAAGAATTACTGCCATAATAACACCTGCAATAACAGCCCCTAACGTAAATTCAGACGTAACTGTGTCAGCTGATACATACGGTTTAAAATCTTTCTTAGCCACAGGCATTCTCCTTGTTTAAAAGTTTACCAAATACCATGATCAACCATAAAACAACTTGTATGATATTTAATACGATAACTTTTTGCTATATTTATCGCCTCTATCGATTCAGAGCCAGGCTGCATCCATACCTCATTAATCCCCAATAAATGGCACTCCTGTAAAACATTCTTTGTTACTTCAGGAGGAACAACCATTATTGCAATATCTATCTTCTCTGGAATCTCTTCTAAACTTCTATACAACTTTTGCCCAAACAATTCCCCATTATTTATATTTACACCATACACAGCATACCCATTATTTAATAAATCATTAAAAATTCTATAACCATATTTAGAAGGATTTTTTGAAACTCCCACTACTGCTATTTTTTTATTTTTCATATTTAACTCTCCTTATCTTTTTATAATCAATTTACCTTTTTTAGAAATATCCCCCACTTTCAAATAATAAAGATAAATTCCAGAAGACAAATCTGACACATCCATCATTTCAAAACTTGATTCATTTGTAATTATTTTACTTTTCAATAACTTCCCTCCAACACTATAAATCTTAATTTCAAAATCTGTCTGTTCTGGATAGTCATATTTTACAACATATCCAAAATTAATATAATTAGCTGCAGGATTTGGGAAAACTCCTATCAACTTCTCAGTAGCATTTTTTAATTTTAATTCAATTACTCCATTATTAAGATTATTCAAAATAATTTTTTCTTTCTTAATTGGCGCATAACCAAAAGCTAAAACGTCAAGATAAAAATATGGCTGACCATCTGCATATTTTACAGTAAAAGCTCCCTTACTGTCTGATACTGCTCTATCAATAATATTAAATGCTGTATCATAACTTATAATAATTGCCTGCTCAATAGGAACATATTTAGAATCATAAATATAACCTTTCACATAATTAGAAGTTACCAAATTCGGATCAAATTCTATTTTTAAATTACCTTCAAATATATTATACTTATCATTATTAACAAAACCAAAAAATACTGCATTCGCATCACTACAAATATTATATAATTTAACTTCATCATTTAATTCTTTATTTTCAAATACCTTTATGCTATCTTCACCATTATTATAAAATTTAACACAAAATACTTTTAGGTTATCTATATTACCATCTAAATCAAACTTCAATCCTCCATTAGAAATAGGCGTATATTTAAAATATTTTATACCTAAATTACTAACTTTCAAAATAGTATCGAGTTTACTACTAAAAGGCTGAGCCTTCAACTGAGGGAATAAATTACCTTCTGAAAAATAATTGACTGTATCGGAAAAGGCGCCGGTAAATACATTCCATATAGCAAAATTCAAATAATTATACCCAAATCCATTATCTAAAACCTCATCAAAAACATCAATAGGATCCTTTCCGGGTATCTCATAATTTTCCCAACATTCCTTCACTATATCAATATTTTTATAATTTTCTGTAAAATACATTGCCCATATAGCTTTCCCATACATACTTATACCAAAATTTTTATTTAATGGTTCATTAGTATTATTATAATAATCATCAACATAACTTAAATAATCATTAACTGAATCATATACAATATCTTCCATCCATACAGATGAAATCTCATACCAATAAATATAATTATAATCCCATCTATAATTAATTTGCAAAGCATGGAAAAATTCATGAGCTAATGTAACCTTTAATGCGTCAATTCCAGATGTATAATATCCACCATCATTATAATCATTTGAAACTACAATATATGGTGTACATTTAGTGCAATTATCCTCATCCCATGAAGTATAACCATATTCTCCAGTTAATTTCTTAATATAAACATCAAAATATGGGCCTGCTGTTGTATCCTCTTTAAATTTTTTATATCCCATAGTATCTACTTCTTTTTTATAAACATGTGATAATATCATTGCTAAAGTATCAATATAATCAGGTACAGAATTACCATCGAGATCAGTATTCGGAATCCTATCATTACTTGACTCATCTAACGTATAATGTATCATAAAAATACTATCCGGAGTAATATAAGTATTAGGCACACCACCAGGTCGTGAATCAATATATTTGCTTATCTTACTCAAATAAGGCTCGCTTATACGATGTCTATTAGCTTTAATATTAGCAATTATAGGAAAACCACACAAAACTTTTTTATGATCTTGTTTATACTCAGGAGGTAATGAATCCGATTCAAATAAGCTTAATATTTCATAATAACATTTCTGAGAAAATGTTATTTTTCCAGTATTATAATCATGTTCTATTTTTTTCAAATCTCCAAATATTGAAGCATATAATATCACAACTAAAAATATAGCCTTTTTCATTCATTATCCTTTACTTTTTGTAATTTTTTTATTTCCTTTTTAAAAGTCATTAAAGCAGATGGAAAAGGGCTCAACGCTCTTTCCAATACTCCCTGGGTATAACTTATACATAAACCATAATTTGTCATAGGTACATTATGCTCATTAACGATTCTAATTCTTGACATCATTTCTTTTTTATTCAACGTACATCCACCACAATGAATAACAACTTTATATTCATTTAAATTTTGTGGAAAATCTCTTCCCGCATAAACATCTACCATAAAATCTGCACCTGTAAACTGTCTCAACCATCGTGGAATCTTCACCCTCCCAATATCATCCTGCAATGGATGATGTGTACATGCTTCAGCAATTAATACTTTATCACCATCTTTTAAAAATTTAAGATGCGCTAACCCTCGCACTAATTCATTCAATTCACCCTTATATCTTGCAAATAATATAGAAAATGTTGTCATTTTAATATTCTCAGGAACATCTGCTGCAACTTTTAAAACTGCCTGTGAATCTGTTATAACAATATCAGGTTTATCTTTCAAATTAGAAATAGCATAGGCTAATTCTCTTTCTTTTACAACTAATACCATAGCATCATTATCCAGAATATCTCTAATAGTCTGCACTTGCGGTAATATCAATCTTCCCTTTGGTGCCTGTAAATCTATTGGCACAACCAATATAGCAAGTCCGCCCGGTTTTACAAGATCTCCTGCCAACGTTGATTCTCTAAAAAAATCTTCCGGCACTATACGATATATTTTATTCTTTAATTCATTTAAATATTTATCTCTGTTATTCTTGTCTATTGCTGAAATTTTTATATATTCGCCCTTAAATTGCTTAACTTTTTCGATAAAATCTAATGTTGGTTCTTTTAAATCCACCTTATTTATTATAGTCAAAATTGGAGTATTCCTCTTTGTAACCTCTTCTAATATCATATCTTCGTAGTCAGTCCACATATCAGCCTCTACTACCAATAATACAATATCTGCTCTATCAAGAACTTTCATAGTTTTTTGTACTCGCAGCTTACCCAATTCACTATAATCATCAAGTCCAGCCGTATCAATAAAAACAACAGGTCCTATAGGTAAAAGTTCCATCGCTTTCTCAACAATATCGGTTGTTGTTCCAGCTACATCCGAAACAATTGCAATATCCTGGCCTGTAAATAAATTCAAAATTGAAGACTTACCAACATTTGTTCTACCTAATATTCCTATATGTAACCTATTACCTTTAGGAGTCTTTTGCATCTTCTCTCCATTCTTCAATTTGTTCTTCTGTATAACCAAGAGCGGTTAATACTTGAGGAGTAAAAATTTTATTAACCAATTTCTCACCTAACCTATCCTTTAAAAATTCAAAAATATTATCAATATTCTCTGCTTTAGCTATTTTGACAAGTTCAGTAGCTTTATCATATCCTAAAAGAGGAAGAAGTGCTGTAATCAGAGAATAACTTTTTTTCAAGCTATTTTCACAAATCTCTTTATTAGCTGTAATCCCTTTAATAAAATCAGCCAATTTCAAAGAAACTTTAATCAATAAATTCAAAGATTCAATCAAAGCAAATGAAAGTAATGGCAAAAATTCTACTATTTGAAAAGAACCATTTGAACAAGCCATAAATATAATCTGATCATTACTCAACACCTTATAACCTATTTGCATAGCTGCTTCTAAAAGAACAGGATTTACCTTGCCCGGCATTATAGAAGAACCTGCTTGAAGTTCTGGTAAATTTATTTCTTTTAATAAATTCATCAACCGCAAATCATTTGCAATTTTAATTAAATTATTAGCATAAGCCTTTAAAATTCCGGAAACCTCAACAAAACTATCAGCATTTGCAGTCTCTCCCATTAAATTTTCACCACGCGATAATCCAAGCCCTGTTAATTGACGAAGCTTTTCAATCACCAGAAAAATATATTCCTTAGGTACAGTGAGACCTGTACCAACTGCAGTTCCGCCAATATTTACAACTCTTAATCGTTCTTCACATTTAAATGTACGCCATCTATCTCTTGAAATAGCCTCAGCAAAAGCTGAAAATTCAGCACCTAAAGTTATTGGTACAGCCTCCTGAAGCTCTGTTCTACCAATTTTTAAAATATTAGAAAACTCCTTCTCCTTCTCTTGAAAAGCACCCTGTAACTCTGCTATACTTAAATTCAATTTTCTTAACAGATTAATTGCAGCTATTTTTATAGCAGTAGGATATACATCATTTGTAGATTGATGCATATTAACATCATCTAATGGATGAACAATTGTATAATCTCCTTTCTGCCCACCTAATCTTTCTATAGCCCTATTTGCAATAACCTCATTTATATTCATATTAGTAGAAGTGCCAGCACCTCCCTGCAATGGATCCACAGGAAATTCTTCTAAAAATTTACCTTCAATTATTTCATCTGTTGCCTGAATTATTGCTAAAGCCTTATTCTTTTCTAAATACCCAAGTTCATAATTAGATAAAGCTGCTGCCTTTTTTACATAAGCCAATGACTTTATCAATTCAAAATCTATTTTATAATTGGTAAAATCAAAATTTTCCATAGCTCTTCGGGTATGTATGCCATAATAAGCATTAATAGGAACTTTATATTCTCCGATTAAATCCTTTTCTTTTCTATATTCAACCATAATAAATCCTATATATGATTCGTTTAAATAATAATAAAAAACAAGAACTCAAATTGCAAGAGAAAAAACAGATTTTACAATTTTTGGAAATAAAAACTACCTCTATCTATCTAAAGACTCTAATATATCTTTTAATTTATTCGCTATTATCTCTCTTGAATAATATTTTTCTATTACCTCATAATATCTATTATCTTTTTTAATTAAATCTTTATTATTCTTTAAATATAATATCTTTTCTGCTAATTTTTTATAATCTCCTGGAGGAGAATAAAAACCTATATTATATTTTTCGATAAAATCCTTTGTTTCTCCATCAAGACATGCAATAAAAGGTAAATTACAAGCGCAATATTCAAACATTTTAACAGGTAAATGCCCTCTTGTCAATTCCAAATCTATTTTATTAACAAAACCAATATCGGCTGCAGATAACATCTCTGCTAATCTTTTTCTATAACTATTGTCTAAGAAAATCACATTATCTAAATTAAATTCATTAGCCAGATCCACTAATTCCTGTTTTAAATATCCATGCCCCATAATAATAAACTGAATATCCGATTGATTTTTTAGTAAATTAGCAGCTTCAATCAAAATTTGCATATCATCCATAATACTTAAACTACCTGTATATAACACAATAAATTTATCTTTATTCCAACCTAACTTTTCTCTTAAACTATTTTTATCCCCTCGATTATAAAAATAATCAAGATCCGCTCCATTGGATAATACAAAAATCTTTTGAGAATTTAATCTTATCTTTTTCAAGATTCTATGCTTTAATGTATTAGTAACTGTAAAAATACAATCTGCATATTTATAAACAAGCTTTTCAATCTTATATAAAATCTTTATCAATAATTTATTCTTCAAATAACCAGGCTCAATAGCTGTATCCGGGTGCAAATCTCTTATATCAACAATTATCTTAGGTCTTGTATGAAATATTTTCATCCAAAATAAATTAAATAATAAAACAAAAGGAGGAGAACTTATAATCAAAAAATCATGCCCTCTAAATTTTATAACATAGAAAAAAGAACTAAAAAAGAACGAAATTTCATTTAAAACTCTTGTAATAAAATTTCCTTTTGGTGAAGAATAACAATATAATCTATGTATTTTTACATTGTCATGCTCTTCAATAGAAATAAATTTTCCTTTATATTTCTCATCAATAATACCAGCAGGATAATTAGGAAACTCCGTTATAACATCTATTTTATAATTTTTATTTTTTGAAAGAAATTTTACAAAAGACGTTATTCTAAGCGAACCAGCTCCAATTACAGGTTCATAAAACCTTGTAAGAAAAGCAATTTTCATTAATAACTACCTGATCTTAATTGTAATTAATGCAATAAAAGCACAAAGTAATGCCAAAATCCAAAATCTTATAACAGTTTTAGGCTCCGCAATACCACGATGTGTAAAAGAATGATGAATTGGTGCTCTATAAAAAATCCTTCTACCAATGTTATTTCCAACCTTCTCCTGCAAAAATGAAGATAAAATTTCAAATACAAAAATAGCACCTGCAATTAAAAACAAAAACTCCTGCTTTGTAAAAAATAATGTTACAGATATGACAGCACCTATACTCAATGAACCAGTATCACCCATAAAAATTTCAGCCGGGTACGAATTATACCATAAAAAACCAAGTAAACTACCTATAACAGCTCCTAATACAATAGTTTGCTCGCCAAGTCCTGGAATATAATAAAATAAATAATGAGATGCTAAAATCCTATTACCAATAATATAAGAAAAAACTCCATAAACACCAATTGTCATGCCGGCAGTGCCACTTAATAAACCATCCATTCCATCAGTTATATTAATACTATTAACAACTGAAAAAAAGACAAAAATAATAAATATTAAATACCCCCAAAATCCCATATCCAAAACAGAATATTTATAAAAAGGCACAAAAATATCTGTTCTAATATTATAAGGAAGTGGCGATAATGGTGATGCCATAAAAATTGCAAAGGGAATAATAAAAATTAACATTAAAAATGTTTTCATTTTTTGACTTAACCCTAATAAAGAAGTCTTATATTTAATTTTCTGCCAATCATCTACTAAACCAATAAAAGCAAAATAAAATAAAGCAATTATTGATATTATAACAAAGATATTTGATAAGTGAGACCATAATAATATTGATAAAAAAGTGCTTAGAACAATTAAAATACCGCCTGATGTAGGAGTTCCTGCTTTTGATGATGTATCTATGGAACCTCTTATATTCGAGGTATCTCTAAAACGGTATCTATACAAAAAAACAATAAATCTAAAACCAAGCAATAATGTAATCAACAATGAGGTTGCCATTGCCATAATAGTACGAAATGTAATATAAGAAAATAATCTTAAAAAACCTAAATTAATTCCCCACTCTTTTAACAAATCAATAAATATTGCAATCATTTCTAAATGTCCTCAAATATTGAAATTAATCTTTTATATTTATCTCTTATTTTAAACATAGGCTCAAAACTTGATGTAGTTATTAAAGTGTCTTTAACAGCCAACTTCAATAAATTCAAATCAGCAAAAATACCCATCTGATAAGCATAATAAATAGAATCCAAAATTGATTCTCTTATACGAATATTTGACGAATATTTATACTTCGAAATTATCTTAAAAAATTCAGAATTGGAAACTAAAAATGGCAATATTTTAATAGCAACAGATTTTACCTCAAATGATTCTCTCTTAGATAAAAAATATAAAACTTTTTCTTTTATAAAATCTTCTCTTCTTATTAAATAAATATGTTTCATGCAAAAATTTAAACATTCACGCTTTACTTCAAAATAAGAATCTTCCAATCCTTTTTTTATCAAAGAAAAATCTATTTCTTTCAAAGAATCTAATTTTGAATAGGCAATAAACAAATTTCTCCTCTGAAATCCCTTTAATTCATCATATTTTTTAGCAAAATATTGCAAAATATCTTCCCTATTTAAAGCTCCTGCAAGTTTAATTGCTTTATTTTGTAAAGTCCAATTATCAGAATTCAAATAATCATTCATCTTATCAGTATAATATTTAAAAAAAACATTTCCAGGATTAATGTTTCTTATCTCTATAAGATAATTCACCAAAGAATCAAAATTTAATTGATATTTCACAAAATCAGGCATAATAACCTGACTAACATATTCTATTTTATCCGGGTCATCAAATAAAAAATAAATAGTTTCTAAAAACTTCTTTTCATAATCTTTATAATAAAACTTTTTTATATTTGACTTAAGATTTATCCTTAATTCTGAATTAGTCAATATATTTCTAACATTATCAACAATTTCATTATAATCAACAACTATCTTACCATTTTGTTTCTTCTCAAGACACACAATAGCAGCATTATTTTGTGCCAGAGAAATGGCATTATAAAACTGATGTTCTCCAGATAAACCTATCTTCGGAATAAGAATAGATGGCTTGCCTAAAAATGCCAATTCCGCTATAGCACCGGCTCCAGCTCTGGTAATAATTATATCAGCAATAGATTGAATTTTAAATAACTCATTGCAATAATCAAAAATTAAACCGCAATATTTATCATTATAATAAACTTTATTGTCCGCTTGGGAAAACTTAAATCCTAATGCTTCAAAATTAGAAATAACCTCATCAAAAGGCTTATATTGTTCTCTATTTTTACCAGAAATATGAATAAAAAATAAATCTTCTTTCAATAAATTATAATAAACATTATGGATCATGTCATTTATACTTTTTGCACCAAGAGAACCTCCGTAACTCAAAATAATATTTTTTTCAATTGGAATATTATACTTATTTTTAATCTCAGCTAAATTTACTTTTCTATTATAATCCGATCTAAAAATATACCCTGTATAAACACATTTATTACTCCATAAAAAAAATGTAGAATCATGAAAACTAACAAAAACAACATCCGTAAAAATAGATGCAAATTTATTAAATATACCTGGTACTAAATTCTGCTCCTGTAAAACAATTTTAATATTAAAAAAAATTTTGCAAAAAAAAGCCGCAAAAACTAAAGGCGCAGAAACATACCCCCCTGTGGCAATCACAATATCCGGTTTAAATCTAAAAATCAATACCAATGCTTTTATAAAACTATTAAACATCAAAAAGAAAGAGACAAATCTTCTCTTATTAGAAACTCCAGCAAAAGGAACTGATTTCAAAGAATAAAAAGGAATTCCTTTTTGAGGAACAATACTACCTTCTAACTTATCTTTATTTCCAACATATAAAACATCTTCAATTAAATCATGCCTTTTTAAAATATCATAAATAGCAAGTGCAGGATAAATATGCCCACCGGAACCACCCCCAGTAAGCAAAAGCCTAAACTTCTTTTTTTTCATTATTTTTCTAATATATTATCAATTAATCTGGTTTTTCCTAAAAATATCGCTCCTGCTAATAAAATTGGTTTACGGTATTTATCTAACTTTTCCAAAGTATTAGCATCCACAAATTCAATATAATCAACTTTCACACCAGCCAATCCCTCAAGTTCTCCTATAATCCAGGATTTTATTTCCATCAAATTACCACTTTCCCGCGCTTTTTCCATACCAATTTGCAAAGTTTTATAAAAATTTGGTGCTATCTTTCTTTCTTCCTCCGACAAATACGCGTTCCGTGAACTCATTGCAAGACCATCATGTTCTCTCACTATAGGGCAAACCTCTATCTCCAAAGGGAAATTTAAATCATTAACCATTCTTTTAATAACCAAAGCTTGCTGATAATCCTTCTGCCCAAAAAAAGCTATATCTGGCAATACTATATTAAAAAGCTTTGCAACAACTGTTGTAACACCTCTAAAATGTCCAGGCCTTGATTTACCACATAATAAATCTGTCAAATTAACCACTTCAACATAAGTCTGAAAACCTTCAGGATACATAATACTATCATCAGGATAAAATAAATAATCAACTTCTAAATCTTGTAATAATTTCTCATCCCTTTCAATATCTCTTGGATATTTATCAAGATCTTCGTTAGGACCAAATTGTATTGGATTAACATAAATACTAACAACTGTTATATCTGCTTTCTTCTTTGACTGCTGAACAAGACTTAAATGCCCTTCATGAAGATATCCCATAGTAGGAACAAAACCTATCTTCTTGCCTTCTAATTTATCTTTTTTTATCCTATTTCGTAAAGATGTTATATCTCTGAATATTTCCATAAATTATCAGCCCTTTTTTATATCAATTATTTTATTCTTATCATCAACAAAAACAACTGTATATTTATGTTTTTCAATTTCTGAATCATTTAAATATGCATAACCTGTAATAATTATTTGATCTCCTTTTTGCACTTTACGAGCCGCTGCTCCATTCAATACAATACTACCAGAACCAGCCTTCCCCTCAATAATATAAGTAGAAAATCGTTCTCCATTGGTTATATTATAAATTTCCACATATTCACCATTCTTCAGCCCACTGGCTTTTAATAAATCTACATCTATTTCAATACTTCCCATATACATTAATTTTGCACCTGTTACAGTGGCTTTATGAATTTTTGCTAATAAAAATTTTCTCAACATCAATGAACTCCTATTGCTTAATAAGTTACTTAATAATTATCTTTATCTGGAAAAACTCCATTTTCAACATCTAATTTATATGCCCTTATAGCATTTAAAATCTTATCTTCAAAATTATCATACCTTTTTACAAATTTAGGTTTAAATCTCAAATCAATACCTAAAATATCATGTAAAACCAAAACCTGACCATCTGTATAAGGCCCAGCTCCAATGCCTATAACAGGTATTTCCAATTTTTCTGTAATCTTTTTACCAAGTGTATAAGATATGTTTTCTAATACCAAAGAAAAACATCCTGCTTCCTGTAATGCTAATGCGTCATTAAATATTCTTGCTGCATCTTTCTCTTTTTTACCTTGTTTTCTATAGCCGCCTAACATATTTATGGATTGCGGAGTCAATCCCAGATGTCCCATAACAGGTATTCCAATTTCAACTAATCTTCTAATTAATTCTAAATTATGCTCATTACAAGTTTCTATCTTGACGGCATCCGCTCCTGTTTTTTGCATAATAAGGCCCGCATTCTCAATGGCTTTTTCAATACTCACCTGATAAGTTAAAAAAGGCATATCAATAACAATAAAAGGTTTTTCAACAGCTCTTACAACAGCTGCTCCATGATTAATTACCATATCAAGAGAAACAGGTAATGTTGTATCATAACCATATAACACATTCCCCATAGAATCGCCAACTAAAATTATATCAATATCTGCCATATCTGCTATTCTTGCAAAATAATATTCATATAAAGAAAGCATTACAATCTTTTTATTACCTTTTAGTGAAATTATATCATTAATTGTTTTTTTCATTTTGCAATTCCCATTTATTAAATTTATTGAAATATATAGCTCCTATTGCTGTACCAAAACTTGGATTTAAAGGAACAACCGGAGTTATTGGTTTTTCCAACATACTAATACGCCTAATTAAAATATCAGAAAATATCCTATTTTCAAGAGGAGTACCAATAAAAATTATCTTATCAACCAATTCTGCTCTTGCAGTAATAACCGCTAAATTTGCAATCTCTGTTGCAACCATATTAACAATTCCAAAACTAATAGATTCTTTCGAACTATTACTCTTCAAATTACCCAAATGAGAAGCTGTTGCGTCTGATGGAACAATTCCTATACCGCTCCCCACAATATCGCCCACTGTAATATCAATTTTACTATTCTGCCCTTTTTGTGCAAATTCAAACAATAAATTAACATCTGCCCCATCAAATAAAAAACGTGTAAACCCAAGCAACGTACCACCACCAATACCCGTTCCACCAATATGCCTATATTCATTATATTTAAAACTTACCATAGCAGTACCTGTTCCAATACTAACCACCAGAAACCTTTTATCAAAAGGATAAAAATAATATCCACCATACGCTATTGCTGCTAATTCATTAACAATATTTACAGGAAAATCAAACTCCTCTTTTTTAATATAATTAGATTTTCCACCAGTTATAAAAAGTTCTATCTCATTAGAATCACACATTTCATAAATAAATTTTTTTATCAAATCGCTATTAATATTCTGAAAATCATTTATAAATATTCTTTTTTCTTTTAAAGTAAAATTTTCAAAAACAACTATTTTAATATTACTACATCCTAAATCTATACCAATATAATACATCTATTCAAAATTTCTTATATATTTTTTCATTTTAATACCACGACCATTATCAAAAAATTCAACTTCATCCATAAAATTCTTTATTAAAAAAATCCCTCTTCCTCTTGTATTAAATAAATTCTTAGCATCTATAGGATTAGCTATAACTGCCGGATCAAAACCATTTCCTTCATCTAAAACTTTAAAAATAATTTCCTTAATATTAAAATTTTTCTCCAGATAAACTTTTTTATTTTTATCAAACTTATTACCATGCTCCATTGCATTCATTATAGCTTCATGTAATGCTACTCTAATATTACCTAAATCACTCTTGCTAATAATATTATAATATTCAAAATCAAGAGTACTATATAACACAATTCCATCTATTAAATTCATATCCGATGGTATAGAAATTTGTAAATTAACATTAGAATGAGGAAAAATCTCTTTTTGCTTATTTCGTTCAGAATATAAATTTATAACCTGTAAAATTATATGGACAATTTCGTCAAAATCAAAAGGCTTCTTAATAAAATTCATTGCTCCAAGATGTAAAGCTTCTACTAAAGAATCAAATTCAGCATATGCAGACATCACTACCACCGGCATATCAGAAAAACTTTTACGCAATTCCTTCAGAAATTCAATACCATCCATAACAGGCATTTTTATATCTGTTATAACAAGATCATATTTGCCATTTTTTATTTTTTCTAATGCATCCAGCCCATTTTCTGCTGTATCAATGGAAAGATTTTTTTCCATTGACAATAATTCTTTTAAAACATTCCTGATATCAGGATCATCATCTACTATTAAAATATTTAATTTAATCATTTTTATTATTTTCAACCTTTTCTAAAGAATCTTTTAACTGTTTTGCTATATTAAATGTAGGATATTCCAATAATACTTTGTCCAATGATTCTATAGCTTTTTTAGGATCTTCTCCTTTATTCAAATTCTCTCTAATAACATTTAGTTTCTTTTGAGCTCTTTCAATCATTTCATCTCTTTTCTTAAAAAATAATGAATCAACTCCATATTTTTTTAAAGAATCAAGTATTGTAAAATGAATTGCTCCATTATTCTTCATAGATACAGCAAAAGCATATCGCCAATAAATATCCGCTTTATAACTTGAGTCTAAAACATTTCCTTTATTTCGTAATTTTTCAGAAGCTAAATTAACCACCTCAGAATATCTATAATTTTGTAACAAACTATCAAGCGATGATATAAATTTATTTTGCTTTTTATTATTTGAACAGGAGAAAAATAAAATAAGACTCAATACTATAAAAATAATATACCTCATAAATATTCTCCTTTTTATATATAATATCTATCATTTAGTAAAAAGTCAAGAAATATTTAATAAACTATATTTTTGCATAAAAAGTTCAAAATTTATAGGACCTTCTCTAAGTAGCTTAGGTGGAGTACAGGTTAAATCTACTATAGTAGAAGGCGATTCTTTTTTTAAATCTCCATAATTATAAATAAAAATGTCTTTTAAATTACTTTTTGCAAACTGATCATAAAAATCATCTACACTATAAATAGTTGGCATACCGTGAATATTGGCACTTGTAGCAGTTAATGGAAAATCAATAAACTCAAAAATATTTTTAATAACCTCATGAGGAGAAATTCTCATAGAAACTGTATCAAATCCAGCAGTTAAAATATTTGGAACAATATTAGTTTTTTTTAACACAATAGACAAAGGTCCTGGCCAGAAGTATTCAAGTAATTTTATATGCCATGGCTCAACAAAAGCAATATTTTTCATCATTCGAAAATCTTTTATTAATATCCCAATTGGAACTTTATCTCGTTTCTTTAATTCAAATATTCTATAAATTAAGGATTCATTAAAAATATTAGCGGCAAAAATATAACATGTTTCTGTTGGTAGAACAACTATTTTATTATTATTTAGTTGTTCTACCACATCATCAACATTGTTTAATAATATCATCTATTTTTTCTTAAATAATAAATACCTGCTATACCTAATATTATCATTAAAACACATATGCCTTGATTTGCAGTAATAGGGGTATTTCCAATATAAAACAAATTCATTGCATCTTCATAATACCTAATAAAATCAATAAAAAATCTAAAAATAGAATAAAGAATAACCCATGATAAAAAAGTTACCCCATCTATTTTTTTCTTCTTATCTATATAAAGTAAAACTACAAACATAAAAAATCCATTTAAAGAAGAATATAGCTGGGTAGGATGAATCGGAATATTATGAAAAATATAATCTGGAATAGAACCTTCCGGAAAAACTATTCCGCATCCACATTCAGTAGGTCTACCAAAACAACATCCATTAAGAAAACACCCTATTCTGGTAATACCTGTCCCTAAAGCAAGATAGGGAGTGAGCAAATCTGCAATCTGTAAAAATTTCAAATTATGCTTTACAATATAAATCACAGCAAGCAAAAATGCCCCTATGACTCCACCAAGCATATTCATCCCAGCAATACCAACAAGTTCACCATCATGAAATGGATTAATCACAGCAAGCCAGTTACCATAAAAATCTGAAAGGTGCAATACTACATAAGTAAGTCTTGCGCCAAGTATTGCTCCGATCATTAAATAAACTGATAAATCGTAAATATATTTCTTATCAATACCTATTTTTTCTGCTTTTCTACCAGCGAGATAAATACCAATAATAAAAGATAAGGCAAGCATTACCCCGTAAGATCTAACTTCTACTGGCCCTATTTTAAACAATATAGGATGCATAAAATAATCCTTTCTATTACAAATATATTATAATTTTTACCAATGTATCTTAATTTCTTTAGTAGCTAATACCTCATCTAATTTTTTTACAGGTGTATTATGAGGCGCACTTTTAACAATCTCTGGATCTTCTTCCAAAATTTTCTTTAAAACATCAACAAAAGTATCCAGAGTTTCCTTACTTTCACTTTCTGTTGGTTCAATCATTAATGCTTCTGAAACAATCAATGGGAAATAAATTGTAGGAGCATGAAAACCATAATCTAAAAGCCTTTTCGCTACATTTAATGTTTTTAACCCCTTATCTCTTAAATTCTTCCCAGATAATACAAATTCATGCATACAATTGGATGGATAAGGCACATAAAAATATTTTTCCAATTTCCTTAATAAATAATTCGCATTTATAATAGCTGCTTTACTAACATCCTTTAATCCTTCGGACCCCATCATTTTTATATAGACATAGGCTCTAACCATTACAGAAAAATTACCCCAATAATTCAAAACTTTTCCTATTGATTTAGGCAAATTAAAATCAAATCTATAAAATCCATTATCATTAATAATCCTTGGTACTGGCAAATAATCTTTTAAGAAATCTTTAACACCAATAGGTCCACTACCTGGACCACCACCTCCATGTGGAGTAGAAAAAGTTTTATGTAAATTATAATGCATAAGATCAAATCCCATATCTCCAGGCCTTGCAATCCCCAAAATAGCATTCAAATTTGCCCCATCCATATATAAAAGAGCATTATGGCTATGTACTATTTCTGCTATTTCTTTAATCTGCTTCTCAAATAACCCAAGCGTATTCGGGTTGGTAATCATAAAAACAGCTGTCTCATCATTTATTTTATTCTTCAAAGATTCTATATCTACCAATCCTTCTGAATTAGATTTTATTTCAATAACATTAAAACCTGCCATTTTTACAGAAGCTGGATTGGTACCATGTGCAGAATCAGGAACAATTACATTTGTCTTTTTTATACCTTTATCTTCAAAATACGCTCGTGCAACTAATAATGAAGAAAATTCCCCCTGTGCACCTGCTGCAGGCTGTAAACTAACACTATCCATCCCTGTTATTTCACATAAATATTTCTCTAACTCATACATCAATTTTAAAGGACCTTGAACTGTCTCTTCAGGTTGCATAGGATGAAAATCTTTAAAACTTAATGCCATAAATTCATTTATTTTAGGATTATACTTCATAGTACAAGAACCTAAAGGATACAAATTTTTATCAATATGATAATTTTTCTCAGATAAAGCCACAAAATGTCTTACTACATCAGGTTCAGAAACCTCCGGCAGATTTGGTTTTTCCATATCTATTAAATTTTCAGGTAATAATTCATTTATATTTTTTTCATTTATATCTAAATCTGGTAATTTAACGCCCTTTTTCCCAGAAACACTCAATTCTTTAATAAATCTATCGAACATCATTACCTCCAATTAAAAACTTTTTAAAAAATCTATATACTGATCTAATTCTTCTTTAGTTCGTTTTTCAGTAACAGCAACAAGAAGTTCTTTTTCTCTATTCTCAGGAACAACTCCTGCAAGAATATTTTTTTCAAGAGCTTTCTTTAAAAAATCTCTATTATTTATAGGAATTCTCATTAAAAATTCTAAGAAGAAAGGTTTATCATATACTAATGAAAAACCGTAGATATCTTTTATTTTATCTGCAAGATAATGACTTTTTTGAAGAGATTGATAAGCAATCTCATACAAACCTTCTTTTCCTGTAATCGATAAAAATATAGTTGTTGCCAAAGCATTTAATGCCTGAGAAGTACAAATATTAGATGTTGCTTTTGCACGCCTAATATGCTGTTCTCGAGTCTGTAATGTAGTAACAAAACCAATCTTCCCTTCGGTATCTTTAGTAATTCCTGCTATTCTTCCAGGTAACTGCCTAATATATTTCATCTTAGAAGCAAATATTCCACAAGTTGGCCCTCCAAAATAAAGCCCATTACCAAGAGACTGCCCATCACCAACATAAATATCAACACCTATATCTCCCGGCTTTTTCAATAACGCCAGAGAAATAGGATCACTATTCAAAATAAACAATACATCTTCCGGAATGATATTCCTAATTTCAATCACGTCCTCAATAATTCCATAATAATTTGGTGACTGCACTACAATTGCCGATACATTAGAAAAATCTTGTTTCCTTAAAAAATCAATATCAATAGTACCGTCTACCTCTGGTATAGAAACCAAATGAAGATTTAAACCATAATTATAAGTATTAATTACCCTTTTTATGAAAGGATTTAAGGTATTTGATATTAAAATATTCTTACCAGGTTTTAATCTATCTGCCATTAATACTGCTTCTGCTGTAGCTGATGCTCCGTCATACATAGATGCATTAGCAACTTCCATCTTAGTTAAATCACAAATCAAAGATTGAAATTCAAAATAAAATTGTAATGTCCCCTGGCTAACTTCTGCCTGATAAGGAGTATATGCAGTATAAAATTCAGAACGTGATAATAAAAAAGGTATAACTGCTGGTACTATATGATCATAACTTCCACAACCTGCAAAACATGACAATTGTTTAACGTCTTTTGACTGTAATACAAGCTCTGCAATCTCTTTTTCTAACTGGTATTCAGAATGCGGCTTCGGTAAATTTAAATCTCTTTTTAATTGAAATTCTTCAGGTATATATGAGATTAATTCTTTAAAATCTGATATACCTATTTCTTCTAACATCTTATTTAAAACTTCATCTGTATTTGGAATATAAGGATGCATCTTTCCTCCTAATTAAATTTTTCCATCATACGATGCTGTAACGTCAATAAACTACGTACTATACTAACATTTTCTAAAACAACATTGTCAGGAACCTTAATAACTTCAGGAGTAAAATTTAATATACCAACAACACCTGCTTTTACAAGCTCATCTGCTGCAGCCTGACCATTATTACTGGCCACAGTAATAATCCCTATTTTGATCTTTTCTTTTTTTACAATTTCCCCTAATTTCCCAATAGGATAAATAGGAATATCCCCTACTCGCTTACCAAATAACTTGGGTTCAATATCAAAAAGCGCTTTTATTACAAAACCTTTTTTTTGCAATAAGTTATATTTTGCAATTGCTGTTCCCAAATTACCAGCTCCAATTATAACGACTTTTGTTTCCTCATTCATTCCAAGAATATTTCTTAAAACAGATCTTAGATAATTAACATTATAACCATGATATGTTTTACCAAATTTCCCAAAATAACTTAAGTCTCTTCTTACTGTTGAAGGATTAAGCTTAAGTTCTCTGGCTATAAACTCAGATGATACCCACTCAGTACCTTTAAAAAAAAGTTTTTCCAAAAATTCTAAATATATTGGTAATCTTTTGGAAACTACATTTGGTAATTCAAATTTACTATTAGGCATATTGACTCCTGCTAAATTGTTAAATTTTTAATTAAAATAATATTATAGCATATATTTGTCAATATTTTTCATAGAAAAAAAATTTTTGAATAAAATTTAATATTAAAATTTAATTTTTTGCAATATCAATAGCTACTTTTCTATCATTAAACTCTACATTTTTCAATGAATCAAGTAAAATATTTGCCTGTTCTTTTTGTATTTCGAAAAATGAAAATTTATCAAATAAATTTATTCTACCCACATTAATATATTTGCCCGGTGTGTATTTATTAATCAAGCTTATTAAGTTGCCTGGTGTTAAATTATCATTATGACCTAAATTTATAAACAGTCGTATATACCCGGGTTCTGGTTTACGGGAATTTCTTTTATTTTTACTTCCATTTTTCTTAAAACTGTTTTTATCATTAACTCGCCTAACACGTTCTGTCTTTTTCACATTAATATCTTTAGCATTTTTATAATATTCAAAAAGATTTTTAAATTTATTACTAATTAATAATTTTATTAATTCTTCTTTGGTATAACCTTCTAATTTTTTCTCAATAATTGGGAAAAATTTATCAATTATATCATTTTCAACAGATGTATTCTGTAAAGAATCAAAAAAATTAACCAATTGCTTCTCGCAAATTTGTAATCCATCTGGGACCAATTCTTTTTTAAACTTTTTATTCAATTTTTTTTCAAGAACCTTAATTTTGTACTGCTCTCTCAAATTAACAATAGCAATAGAAACACCTGATTTTCCAGCTCTTCCAGTTCTTCCACTCCTATGAATATAAACATCGTTATTTTCAGGCAAACTATAATTTATCACATGGGTTATATCTTTAACATCAATACCACGTGCTGCAACATCTGTTGCTACAAGAAACTGGAGACTCTTAAGTCTAAATCTATTCATTATATTTTCACGCTGAGCTTGAGATAATTCACCATGGATGGCTTCAGCATTATATCCATCCTTAATCAATTTATGGGCTACCTCTTTAGTATCTTTTCTTGTCTGACAAAAAATAATACCATACATCTCACTATGATAATCTATAATTCTCTTAAGCGCGGTATATCTATTTTCAGATCTTACCAAATAATATCTATGCTCAATATTATCTGCTCCAATATTTGCTTTCCCTACTGAAATTTTTATAGCGTCTTTCATATAATTCTTAGAAATCTGAACAATTTCGCCCGGCATCGTAGCAGAAAATAGCAAAGTTTTTTTATTTTCCGGCAAAAAACCTAAAATAGCATCAAGGTCATCTTTAAACCCCATACTCAACATTTCATCTGCTTCGTCTAATACTACAATATTTATATTATCTACTTTTATAACTCCTCTATTTAATAAATCATTAAGCCTACCCGGTGTTGCAACAATTATATGAACTCCCCTTTTTAATTCTCTTATTTGGTTTCCAATATTAGAACCACCATAAACTGATAATATTTTTATTTCTTTCATATACATGGAATAATTTTTCAAATCTTTAGAAATTTGAAGGCATAATTCTCTTGTAGGCGCTAAAACTAAAGCTTGAGGTTGCTTTATATCAATATTAATATTCTGTACAATGGGTATTCCAAATGCGGCAGTCTTGCCTGTGCCTGTTTGAGCAAGACCAATTATGTCATTATCATTTTGTAATAACATTGGAATTGCTTTTTTTTGTATTGGCATTGGTGATTTAAATCCCATTTTTTCAATTGCACTAATCACCCTCTCATTAATACCCAGTTCTCTAAAATCCTTCATTGCCTGTCCTTTTTTTTCTTAAATTTAAACATCAAAACATACAGCAAAACATGATTTGCTATAATTTAGGTTTATATCATAAGCAATTAATAAGAATAAGTCAAGGTATATATACTTTTTTATAAAAGATAATTATTACAACAAGATATTTAAATTCTCAGAAAAAATTAAATTATATTAAAAAAATAAAATGAAACTTTATATTATTAGAAAAAATAGTTAATAAAAATATAAAATTAAATATTTTATAATATAAATTAAAAAAGGAGAAAAAATGTGTGGAATTATTGGTTATGTCGGAAATAAAAATGCTATTGAAATTTTAATTGATGGTCTTAAAAAATTAGAATATAGAGGCTATGATTCTGCTGGCATAGCATTAATCAATAACAAAGGCATTTTTATAGACAAAGAGGTTGGAAAAGTTCAAACACTACAAAATGCTGTAGCAAATATAAAAGATGAATATACATGTGGTATTGCCCATACAAGATGGGCTACACATGGAGAACCTACAAAAGAGAATGCGCATCCACATACTGATTGTAGTGGTAATATTGCAATTGTACATAATGGAATAATTGAAAATTATAATTCAATTAAAACATATCTTGAACAGCATGGACATAAAATAAAATCAAACACTGATACGGAAATATTTGCTCATCTAATTGAAGAAAACTACAATGGGGATATATTAGAAGCTGTGATAATGTCTGTCAAAGAATTAGTAGGTAGTTTCGCCTTTTGTGTAATCCATAAAAACCATCCAGATAAAATTATTGCTGCCAAAAAAGGGTCTCCTCTTGCTTTAGGAATTGGGAAAGATGAAATTTTTATAGCCTCTGATATTGCTGCTATAGTTAAATATACAAATAATATCATATACATTGATGAAGAGGAAATTGCTGTAGTAGAAAAAAATAATTACGAATTTTTCTCATTTGACAAAATACATTTAAATAAAAAAATGCAACAAATTATTATGGATATTACAGAAATTGAAAAAGACGGTTTTTCTCATTATATGTTAAAAGAGATCTTTGAACAACCGGATACAATAAAAAATGCAATAAGAGGAAGAATAAATTTTGAAGACGCAATTCCGAGATTAGACGGAATAGATTCAAATTTAAATATAATAAAAGCAGCAGATAGAATTGTCTTAACTGGATGTGGAACTTCATGGCATGCTGGCTTAATTGCAGAATATTATTTTGAAAATTTTGCAAGAATACCAACAGAAACAGAATATGCTTCAGAATTTAGGTATAGAAATCCCGTATTAAATGATAAAACAGTATGCTTTTTTATTTCTCAGTCTGGAGAGACTGCTGATACAATTGCGGCATTGAGAGAATCAAAAAGAAAATCAGCAATAAGTCTTGGGATCTGCAATGTTGTAAACTCAACAATTGCAAGAGAAACTGATGCAGGCATATATCTTCATGCAGGTCCTGAAATCGGTGTTGCTTCTACTAAGGCATTTACATCTCAAGTAACAGTTTTATTTCTTGTAGCTCTTTTATTCGGAAGATTAAAGGGAATGTCTTATGAAGAAACCTATGCATATCTTTTAGAAATAACAAAAATCCCAGATAAAATAAATGAAATATTAAAAAATAGTTCCCAAATTGAACATATTGCTGAAAATATTTATCAAAATTCTAATGCTCTTTTTCTTGGACGTGGCGTAAATTTTCCCGTAGCATTAGAAGGGGCTTTAAAATTAAAAGAAATCTCATATATTCATTCGGAAGGATATCCAGCTGCAGAAATGAAACATGGTCCAATAGCATTAATTGATGAAAACATGCCAGTTATTTTTATTGCCACCTATGATGCTCTTTATGAAAAAATTTTAGCTAATATTCAAGAAGTTAAAGCAAGAAAAGGTAAAGTCATTGCTATTGCAAATGAGAATGATGAAAAAATAGAAAAATTTGCTGATTATATTATAAAAGTTCCGCAGACTTTACCAATGTTATCTCCATTATTAAATATAATACCTTTACAGCTATTAGCATATTATACAGCTATAAAAAGAGGCTGCAATGTAGATCAACCCAGAAATTTAGCAAAATCTGTTACTGTTGAATAAATAATAAATAAGGGGGAGAAATGAATCAATTAAATAATGGTTTTACTATTGAGAGGTTTATTATTGAGCAGCAAAAAAAATATCCACAAGCAAGAGGGATTTTATCATCTGTTTTATACGATATAGCATTTGCTGCTAAAGTAATTTCTAGAGAAGTTAATAAAGCTGGCTTAGTAGATATATTAGGATATCTCGGATCGAGAAATATTCAAGGTGAAGAAGTAAAAAAGCTTGACGTTTTTGCTCAAAATTGTATAATAAATGCAATGGCTCATACAGGAAGATTAGCCGCTATGATCTCTGAGGAAACAGAAGGAATTATTGAAATTCCAGAAGGATATGATGTTGGTCCTTATATTCTGTTCTTCGATCCCTTAGATGGTTCCTCAAATATTGATGTAAATGTTTCAATAGGAACAATTTTTGCTATTTTTAAAAAACAAAATTTTGATGGAAAAAGGGCAAATATTAAAGATTGTTTACAACCGGGGAGAAATATTGTTGCTGCAGGATATGTTATATACGGTTCCAGTACGATGTTAGTTTATTCTACAGGACAGGGGGTTCACGGATTTACATTGGATCCTTCTATCGGGGAATTTTTATTATCTCATGAAAATATAAAAATACCTCCAAAATGTAAATATTATAGTGTTAATGAAGCTTATTATAATTTATGGCCAGAACCTATAAAAGAGCTTATAAATTCCCTAAAACCAAAATCAGAAGGTGAAAAAGGAAAATCATCTCTTAGATATATTGGAAGTCTGGTAGCAGATTTTCATAGAAATTTACTTGAAGGTGGAATTTTTCTTTATCCTCCCAGTAAAAAAAATCCACAAGGAAAGTTAAGATTAATGTATGAAGCTATTCCTCTGGCTTTTATAGCAAAACAAGCAGGCGGATATGCAACTAATGGAATTCAAGATATCCTATCAATACATCCAACAAATTTACATCAAAGAACGCCTCTTTATATTGGAAATAAAGAAGAAGTAATAAAAATAGAACAAATTTTAAGAAAATTTAAAAATGAATTCTTTATAAAGGATTAAAAAATGACAAGCATTAAAAAAACGTTTATCGAAGAATATTTCAAATTCTCAGTTGTTAAACCAATCAAATTTAAAGATCTTGTAAAAATTTTAAATATCACAAAAACCAAAGAAAAAAAACAACTGGAAAATATTTTAAATGAATTAGTACAGGAAGGAAAACTGATTCATATAAAGGGAAATAGATTTGCATCACCTATTAATCTTGACTTAATTGTAGGCCAACTTCACTGTACATCAAAAGGATACGGTTTTGTTATCCCCGAAGATCCATCATTAGCAGATATACATGTCAATAAAAGCAATATGAATACTGCTCTACATCTGGATAAAGTTTTTGTAAAAATAATATCAAAACCAAGAGGAAAAAATCCAGAAGGAGTTATAGAAAGTGTTATCCAAAGAAATATTAAAAATATAGTGGGAAAATATGATAAAAATAAATCATTTGGTTTTGTTATACCTGATGATCCAAAGATTCTCAGAGATTTTTTTATTCCAAATGAATATTCCAATAATGCTAAAAATGGCCAGAAAGTTGTAATTGAAATAGTGAAATGGGATTCCCCCAAGCAAAATCCAGTTGCAAAAATAGTAAAAATATTAGGCTTTCCTGATGACCCAAATATTGATGAAAAAATTGTTATTAGCGAATTTGACTTAAAAGAAAAATTCCCTCGAACAGTTGAAAAAATAGCAAATTCGTTTACTGATCAAGATATTTCAAAAGAACTCCATAAGAGAAAAGACCTTAGAGATACAATTTGCTTTACAGTTGATCCCGAAGATGCAAAAGATTTTGATGATGCTGTTAGTTTAGAAAAGATCTCTAAAGGATACAAGTTAGGAGTTCATATAGCCGATGTAAGCCATTATGTTCAAGAAGGAACTCCTCTTGATAAAGAAGCATTTAAAAGAAGTACCTCAGTATATCTTGTAAATAAAGTTATTCCAATGCTACCTCACAATTTATCAAATAACTTATGTAGTTTAATACCTAATGTAGATAGGCTTGCAATGTCTGTTATAATAAATCTTGATTTCAATGGCAATGTAGAAAAATACAAAATATTCCCTTCTGTTATTAGAAGTAAAAAAAGATTTAACTATAAAGAAGTTCAGGAAATTTTTAATAAAATAAAACAAGGAACAGAGCCTGAAAAACTTCCAATGGGTAAATATTTAAAATGGATGTATGATTTATCAAAAATCCTTAGAGAAAAAAGAATAAATAACGGAAGTTTAGAATTAGAAATACCAGAAATAAAGATTATCATGGATGATAACAAAATAAAAGAAATAAAAATAAAAGAAAGATTAGAATCACACCAGATGATTGAAGAATTTATGTTACTTGCAAATAAAGTTGTTGCAGAATTTTTAGCAAACAATAATATACCTGCTCTATATAGAGTACATGATAAACCAGATGAATCTAAAATAAATTTATTACAAAAAATTATAAATCCTCTGGGAATACATTTTGTATTAAAAAATTACTCCAATCCTAAAACATTGCAACAAATTTTAAATGAAGTAAGAAATACAAGCTATGGATATTTGATAGAGAGAATCTTACTACGAACACTAAAAAAGGCAAAATATCAACCTGAAAATATTGGACATTATGCCTTAAATTTCACTCATTATACTCATTTTACATCTCCAATAAGGCGATATCCGGATTTAATAATTCACAGAGTACTAAAACTGGCAAAAAAGAAAAAACGTGCAATAAAAAAATTCCAAAAATTATCAGAAATTTTACCTGACATAGGAATTCATACTTCTGAAATGGAAAGAAAAGCAGAAGAAGCAGAAAGATTATCAGTAAGACTCAAACAGATAGAATATATGAAACAACATATTGGAGAAGAATTCGATGGAATAATATCAAGTGTAACCAACTTTGGTGTTTTTGTAGAACTACCTGATAATTTAGTAGAAGGCATGATCCATATAAGTGAATTTGATGATGATTACTATATCTTTCATGAAGATACCATGTCTATAGTCGGTAAAAAAACCAAAAAAAGATACCAGATGGGTGATTCAATCAGGATAAAAGTAGCTGCTGTCTCCTCTGAAAAAAAACAAATAGATTTTACATTAGCATAAATTTTTACTAAAGTTTCCAAAATACTATGCCGAAATATATAAAAAAGGAAATAATATGATTGACGTGAATGCAATCTGGAATGCCGCTTATGTTCAATATGGTACATCTAAAGAGGCAATTAGAATGAGAACTCAATCTAATAATGAATTTATTCAACAAATGAGTCTGGGAATGATTTCTTTATCCACTATAACACCGCAAACATTGAAAGTTTACACTAATAAATATAAAGAAAAAAAATTGGAAGAAATAAAATCAAAAGTATCTACTAAAAAAACTGAAAACTCTAAAAACACTGAAAATACCAAAAAAACTGAAAATACTCAAACTAACACAAGTTCACAAAAAACAGAAAAAACTAACAAAAACAATAAATCACAATCAACAAACAAAACAAAACAAACCACTAAAACTACAAGTGAAAATAAAACTACAACTGAAAATAAAACCTCAAAAACAAATAATCCTACCCAAAATAACAAATCTAATAAAAATTCCTATATCGTAACCCAAAATGTAATGTTGCAAACAGCCCAATATGCTGCTCAAGCATTTGCAGCACAATCAATGTATGGAAATAATATAGATTTAATTATGTAATTTCACTCTAAAATATCTATTTCAAGTCCATCATAAGAAGTAATTACATTAACATTTTTACCTTTTGTCCTCATATTCTTATATAAAATAGCGCTTTTATATATGTCCTCTATTTCTTTATCGCTATAAGAAGGTTCATGGTGAAAAATAATAATATTTTTAATATTTGCCTGGATTGCTAAATCAATTCCAATAATAACAGAACTATGTCCCCAATCTTCCTTCATAACATTTTCTGGCACAGTATACATAGAATCATAAATAAGAAATTTGCTATCTTTAAAAAAATTTATATATTCC
>Ga0164318_10000134_pt1 | contig 44453 bp, 43 predicted proteins | sample GuaBasSedimGuay9_FD_113734 | JGI IMG/M metagenome (GOLD analysis project Ga0164318, IMG submission 113734) | Subseafloor sediment microbial communities from Guaymas Basin, Gulf of California, Mexico - Guay9, Core 4571-4, 0-3 cm | ecosystem: Environmental > Aquatic > Marine > Hydrothermal vents... | reverse complement strand
ATTTCTTCCTTGTCATTTCTTCTCTCCTTTATTATTTAATTCTTTTGCCTTCTTTTTTACATCGCTCTTTTATACTTCTTCTTTAATTTTTATTCCCCCTTACACAATCTTTGAAGCACTCCCTGAATTAAAAATTATATCTTCTGAATTTTGGATCCAATATTTCTGAAAATACATGTCTTATTACTTCCCTTCTTTATCCCAATTATATATGAATAACTAAAACATAATCTTCTTTATTATTTAAATCAAATTTTTATTTCCCTTTCAAAAAGCTATCAATTAACCTTGTTACTAAATAAAAAATTTTCCATAACATATCTCCTCAAATATCGGATAATATATATAACCTAAAAATTTCTAAAAATATTAATCCATTTTTAAATTGTAAGAAACTCAACTTATGGCCTCCTAAATTGTTATAAACCTTAAAAATTATTCTTTAAAAGATCTCATACTATTAGCACCACCCTTTGAACTTCTTTTACTCCTCGTAATAATTATAATAAGTTATAATATCCACATAATTATGTTTAATATTTAAATAATGAATGTATTAAATCAGATTCTATTAACCAAATTTAGTATTTCTTATTTCTTAATAACCAATGTACCAGCTATCATATCATGCAGAGCCTGCTTCTCTTTAGTAAATCCTGCTATTATATAACCAATTAATAAAGTTAAGAATGAAATAATTTTACTAAAATACCTACCTGTTGCTCGACCAAATGAAATTTTATTACCATCTAAATCTGTTACCATTATTCCTAAAGCCATTTTCCCGGGTGTTGCTTGTTTAGATGAGCTTTCAAACAAAGCATAGTAAAGCCAAGCAATAACTATATTAACAATTATTATATAACTCATTATATTTTCTGTGTTATCTATTATATAAGAAGATAATATATTATATTTATCAGATGCCATATAAGAACCTAAAAAAAAGCCTAAAATAATATTTCTCATAATTATCCCCACTATCCAAAGAATAATACCATCAATAAATGCCGCAACAAAACGTCTCCAAAATCCTGCATAATGAAAAAAAGATACTCCAGATATACCATTATTGGCAGATTCTAATGAAGCACCACAATTAGAACAAAATCTTGCATCACCTTGATTATAAGTTCCACATTTTGGACAATACATACCTATTACCTCCTCTGTGGTTTTTAAATTCCTCCAAATTTACCCCATAATTTATCACGAATATAAATCATTGATAAAATTTCTTTATATAAGAAAAATATTATCAGTATAAAAAACATTCCAATTCCAGCAATACCTATTAAAGGGACATTTAAAAAATATAATCTTACCCACCAATAAATAATAAAATTGAAAGCAACAGAATGCTTTTCAAAAAATAAACGTTCAACATTTCCCATATTATAATATAAATCATCCTTCTTTATATTTGGTAAATTACATAAAACTGAAATTGATCCCTCAACCTGTGTAATCCATGCGCAATATCTATAATTAAATCTTGATATTTTATCCAGATCCTTATGATTAAATTGGTAATATATTCTATCCCGTGTAGTTAAAGTTGCAATAAATTGTATTATAATAAAAAATATGGCAAATATTTTAAAAATTATAGAAAATATTTCCTTTTGTTCTATTAAATAAGCTAAATATAAAATCCATAATATTATAAAGGGTATGCTATAACGTGGACCATATTCTGCAGTTGGTAAAATAAAACTTTTTGCAATAATAAATAAAGAAAAAATTGTTGAAAATATAATTATAAGATTTAGAAACCTATTAAATTTCTTTTTTGTAGTAAAAAATACAATAAATAATCCTAAAAGTATATGAGGTATATTAGGAAAAATCCCATAAGAAGAATCAAAAAACACATGCAGCAATCCTTTTAAAAAAGGTACTTCAAAAGCATGCAAATTATCCTGTAATACTTGTAATCCTATACTAAAAGGATTTCCAAAATTTAAATAATTAGAAATTAAAATTATTATGCCAGCTATAAATTGAGGATAAATAAAACAAACTAACTTCTTAAAAAAGATATGAAAATTGTATTTTTTACAATAAAAAATGAAGAATACAATAATAAAAGAAAAAGAATAAAAAATAGTATTATACCTTGTTAATAATCCTAAACCAAGCATAAGGCCAGACATAATTAATCTATTATTCTTTTCTTCATAGTAATAATCTAAAAAAAGATAAAGTCCATAAATTATAAATACAGCTTGAGCAACATTATTACTACTATTTACAATAAGCATCCATAAATTAGTAGATAAGCCTGCAATAATAGTGATAAAAAAAGAAGTTCGATTAGAAAAAGAAAATCTTTTTAAAATTAAAAAGACTCCAAGGAGCAAAAATGCTCCCCAAATAGGCCCCCATAAGGCACAAAAAAATTCCTCAATATTATTTTTTATACTATTAAAACCTAAAATATTAATTACAAAATCAGAGAATTTTATAGTCCCCGCATACAATACCTGTATCAATGGAGGATAAAAAAGAACTCTCTTTCCATTAATTGTTTTAGGAGCATAATAATGGTCAATTGTAATATCATCTGGTAAAGTAAATAAAAAATGGTTTGCAATATTTTTTGCTACTTCAAATCTCATTTGACTATCACCACCCAATGAGCCGGGTGATGTAAAAAAATAAACAAAAAAATAAAATAACCAGATAAAGATATAAAGTTTATACTTTTTAAATTTATCTAACATTCACTAATATTCCTTGTATTATATATTGATAAGCTTTGTTCTATTTCTTTATAATAAAGCTCATACACCATAAAGCTCATATCCCCTACCATCAATTATCTGTTTAAAATAAAAACTATCTGCTTAAAATAAAAAGTTTTGTCATCTTTTCTTTGCTCTTTAAAAAATAAAATATAATACGCAAGAGTTTCACAATGTTTTTGTTGAGATTCAGAGAGCTGAGAAATTGAAAATTTTACTAATACATGTTTATTATACTGATAACCTTGATTATCTAAAGAAGCACCAGAATATCTATTTTTATAAGTATAAAGTAAAAAATTAAAATTTAATAGAGCTAAAATATATATCAAATTATCATCTATTAGAAAAAATGCAGTTTTATGTAAATAACAATTTGATTTTAAAATAGTTTCTGATAATGTTTGACGCTTTATATCAATTTTATTTTTCATAAGATTTTACAATTTATTGTAAATTTGCTTGACGTTGACATTTAATTTTTGTACAAACAAATTTGATAATCCAGATCAGAGAGGAATTGCCTCTAAAAAATTTCTGAGATAGTAGAATATGACTTTTGAGAAAAATAGCTACCTTTTTTAACTTTCCCTGTTGTTTATCCTCAAAATCATCAATAAGAATATTAATTCTAAATAATATTCCTTGTTTTTCATATTTCAAACTCTACTTTCGTATAAATATAAAATAAAACATTTTTTTAAACAATACATTTTTGAGAAAAAAATAATAATTTTTCCATAGCGCCAAAGCATATTTTATTAATAATTTTTTTTAATTCTATCATCTCATATCACAAATATATGGATTTTCTCTTGATTTTTTTCTTGACACAAAAAATAAAAAATATTATTATTTAGAAAAATGGGCGATTAGCTCAGGTGGTTAGAGTACTTGCTTGACATGCAAGGGGTCAGTGGTTCAAGTCCACTATCGCCCATTACTTTATAATTTTATTTGTTCCAAAGGTCTTTTTTAAAGGAAATTTACTTTCATCTGTGAGATACATTTTCACAAACATTTCTCCCAATAATCCAGTAGAAATAAATTGAATTGATATAATCATCAAGAGTATTCCCAAACTTAATAATGGATGCCTATTTTGAATATTGCCAAATCGAAACCATAAACTTACTATATAAACATTGATAAAAAGTCCCAATATTCCTAAAATAATTCCTATTGTGCCAAAAAAATGTAAAGGGCGCTTGGCATATCTATTAAGAAAAAGTACAGTGAGAAGATCAAGAAATCCTTTGACAAATCTTGCAAAACCATATTTTGATTTACCATATTGTCTTGGATGATGTTGGACTGGAATTTCTGATATTTTAAATCCCTGCCAATGAGCAAGCACAGGTAAATATCTATGCATTTCTCCATAAACCACCAGAGTTTCCACAACTTCTCTTCTATATATTTTTAAACCACAATTGAAATCATGGATTTTTATTCCTGATAATTTACTCACTACAAAGTTAAATATTTTAGATGGAAGAGTTTTTGATATTGGATCATGTCTTTTTTTCTTCCATCCGGAGACAAGGTCGTAGCCTTCATTAATTTTTGCAATTAAATTTTTTATTTCTGCTGGATCGTCCTGCAAATCAGCATCCATTGTAATAATTAATTTACCCTCTGCTTCTCTAAAACCAGCAGCAAGAGCAGCAGCCTTCCCACTATTTTTTCTAAATTGTATAAGTTTTATGTTATCCGGATATTTTTGATATAATTCTATTTGTCTAATTTGAGATTGATCTGTACTCCCATCATCAACAAATATTACTTCATAGGAAAGCTTTAGTTTTTGCACATTTTCTTTTATTTTTTCAAATAAAATTTGTATGCTTTCTTCTTCATTATAGCATGGAATTACAATTGATAAATCTTTCATATTGTACCCTCACTCCTGGTTATCAATTCCTAATTTACATTTTTTAGGTTTAAATCTCAAAAAAACTTCTTTGCCAGTTTCCACAGATTCATATATAGCATTTATTAATTCTAAAGATTTTCTACCTTCTAATCCATCTACAAGCGCATGTTTATTATTCATTATTGAGTCTATTACATTTTTCAAATATTCATAATGGCCAAAGCCATATACATCAGGTGGATTTTGATTATATTCTCTAATAATTTCCTCATCTTCTGGTTTTTTATCAACAAATTGCCATACTCTTATTTTATTTACAGCAAACCCTGCTATTTCAACAGTTCCTTTTTCTCCTAAAATAGATATTGAACCTTCCAGATCATTTGGTCTTGTGCATACAGTAGCTTCTATTAATCCTAATGCTCCATTGGTAAATTTTAAAATAGCAACTCCTGTATCTTCCACTTCAATATTCATCAACGCTGTAGTAGTTTTAGCAAATACACTTTCCACATCTCCCATCATCCATTCTAATAAATCAATATGATGACTTGCCTGATTTGTTAAAACACCTCCATCCTGAGCCCATGTGCCACGCCACGGGTCCATATCATAATATGCCTGATCCCTGCTCCACCTAACTCTAACAGTACCTAATACTAATTTCCCAAATCTACCATGTTCCAAGGCTTCCCTTAACTTTTGAACAGGAAGATTGTACCTGTTTTGTTTTACAACAAATAACCTTGATCCATTTTTATCACATTCTGTAATCATTTTATCTGCATCTTCTAATTTTAGCGCCATAGGCTTTTCCACAACTACATGTTTTCCATACTGAGCAACATCAATTGTTATTTTAGCATGAGAACCAGAAGGAGTTAATATATTAACAACATCAATCGATTTTTCCTTATCTAACATTTCAAAATAGTTTGTATAATAGGGTACATTATATTCTCCAGCCCATTTTTTTGCTCGCTCTTCTTTAATATCACATACTGCTACAAGATTTGCATTCTCAAGCTGATCAATAATAGGAATGTGTTTTCTTGCAATCCTGCCACAACCTATTACAGCAAAATTTAATTTTTCTTTCTTCACACCTATACTCCTTTATATAGTCTTTTACCTAAAAATATCGGCAATTCTGGTATATTTTTTATTTTCTCATATACAACATCTATATTATAAAAAACTTTGTAATATCTCCCTATTTTTTTCTGTGTTTCATACACAAAAAAAGTGCTTCTACTGTCACCATTTCGAGGTTGGCCAACAGAACCAACATTAACAATATATTTTAAACCATCTCTAAATTCAATTTCTAATTCATCATCGGCTTTTATTTCACTATATTTACCACTATTTTCTTCAAATATAATAGGATAATGGGTATGGCCAATAAATAATATCTGGTTATCGCCAAAAAATTTAAATTCATCCATAGCATGAAATATTGATGTTATGTATTTAAATGATGTTGGTTGTGAAATACATGAATGAGCAAACATTAAATTGTCTATTGATTTTGTTAGGCCGAACTCATTTATTTTCAAAAAATAATGTTTTAAAAGCACTTGTTTAGTATAGTTAATTCCTGCCTTTGCATTTGACGAAAAAAATTGTAAATATTCAGGATGCAATAGAGCAAATTCATGATTACCCATTAAAATAGTATCTGTATTTTGTAAAATTAATTCCAGACATTTATTGGGAGAGGGGCCATAGCCAATAACATCTCCCAGACAGATAATTTTATCAATATTTAAATCTGAAATTTTATTCATTACTTCTTTTAAAGCTTCAAAATTAGAATGAATATCGCTAATTATTGCTATTTTCATAAATTAATCCAGAAGCATAAATTAATTAATCTAAAAGCATAAATTCTTCGCCAACACTTTTTAAAATGCCATTGATATACTTTGAAGAATCTGCATTACAAAATAAATGAGACAAATTGAGCGCTTCATTGATAGTTATAACAGGATTAATTAAATCAAAATTAAAAAATTCGCTAATTGCCATTCGGATAATATTTTTTTCAACTATAGGCATTCGTTCAATAGTCCAGTTCACAAGGTATCTTTTCATAATAGTATCATATTTTTCTATATTCTTTATTGTAAATTCAAACAACTCAATAAAAAAGCTATACACCCTTTCTTTATCAGGGAAAAAATATTTAATATCTTCTATTATTTTATTTTTATCTGCAGGATTTACCTCATAATAGTATAAAGCACATAGAGCATAAATTCTACTCCTAAAGCGCGGTTGATAATCTTTTTTTTTAATTAATTTTTCCATATCACCCATATTTCACTAATTTATTTTATTTGTTTTAATAAATTTGACATTTCAATCGCAGACAATGCGGCATCCCAACCTTTATTGCCCATTTTAGTACCTGCTCGCTCAATAGCCTGTTCTATAGAATCTGTTGTAAGAATTCCAAATATAACAGGTTTCATAGTAGATAACATAGTATTTGCAACACCTTTTGCAACTTCTGAAGCAACATAATCAAAATGAGGAGTAGAGCCTCTTATCACAGCACCTAAACACACAATAGCATCATAATCTTTTTCAGTTAATTTTTTTGCAATTAAAGGAATTTCATAAGACCCTGGTGTCCAGTAAACATCAATATTAGCATCGTCAACACCATGTCTATAAAAACAATCGAGTGCGCCTGATAATAGTTTATTTGTAATAAATTCATTAAACCTGCTAACCACACAGGCAAATTTCAGTCCTTTACCGTTTAACTTACCTTCAAAAGTATTAGGCATCATTTTCCTCCGTATCAAAATTTAAAAAATGTCCTAATTTAGTTTTTTTGGTCAATAAATATTTTTTATTAACTTCATTCGGTTGAATCACAAGAGGTACTCTATCAACAATTTCTAATCCATAGGCATCAAGTCCTACAATTTTTTTAGGATTATTTGTGATTAATTTTATTTTTCTCACTCCCAGATATTTTAATATTTGAGCCCCAATGCCATAATCTCTCAAGTCGGCAGGAAATCCCAATTTTAAATTAGCTTCTACTGTATCATATCCTTTATCCTGCAAACTATAAGCGAGTATTTTATTTTTTAAACCGATCCCTCTACCTTCCTGCCTTAGATAAAGTAATATTCCTTTGCCATTGTTATCTATCATTTGCATAGCATTGTGTAATTGATCCCCACAATCACATCTTAAAGAACCTAAAACATCGCCAGTTAAACATTGACTATGGACTCTAACTAATGCTGGTTCATCAGATGAAATTTTTCCTTTTACCAGAGCAAGGTGATGATCACCTGTGGTTTGATCCTCAAAAAGATATAAATGAAATTTCCCATATTTACTTGGAAATGGAATATCCACAATAAGTTCTATTAATTTTTCTTTTTTCAATCTATAAGATATTAAATCACGGACTGTTATAATTTTCAAATTAAATTTTTTAGCAATCTGAAATAACTTTGGAAGGCGTGCCATTTCCCCGCTATCATCAACAATTTCGCATATATATCCTGCTGGATAAAATCCTGCTAATTTTGCCAAATCAACTGCAGCTTCAGTATGCCCTGCTCTTCGTAATACACCACCATTTGCCGCTCTTAATGGAAATACATGGCCTGGTCTTGCAAAGTCATGAGCCTTATATTTTGGATCAGCAAGAGCTTTAATTGTTTTTGCTCTGTCATAAGCAGATATACCAGTAGTTGTTCCTTCCCTTAAATCCACTGAAATTGTGAAATTCGTTCCCATTTTTGAACTATTATTATCAGCCATCATCTGTAGATTTAATTCTTCTACTCTTTTTCCATCTAAAGGGACACAAAGCAAGCCTCGCGCTTCTTTTATCATAAAATTAACTTTTTCCGGTGTAACAAGTTCAGCAATACCTAAAAGGTCGCCCTCATTTTCCCTATTTTCATCATCAACAACAATAATAAGTTCACCTTTTTTCAAAGATTCAATTGCATCGTCTATTGTATTAAATTTGTAATTCTCTTCCATTCTACCCTCCATATTTATATAAAACCATTTTGTTTCAACTTTTCTAATAAAATATCATCTTTGTTGCTATTTTGCAAATTCAAATTGTTCATATACTGAATAACATATTTCCCGATCATATCGAATTCAATATTAACATTATCTCCCTGCTTTTTGTATTTTAATGTAGTAGTATTAATAGTCTGATCAATAAGACCTACTCGAATAAACTTATTGCCAATTTCCTGTATGGTTAGGCTGATCCCATCTATTGCTATAGAACCTTTTGGCACCACATAAATTTTAGCCTCTTGAGGCATAAAAAATTTTAAATATAAAGGCTGGTTTTCTTTTCTAATTTCTATTATTTTTGTTTTTAAATCAACATGACCAGAAACTAAATGACCGTCTAACTTATCTTTTATTGACATTGCTGGTTCAAGATTCACAAAATCCCCATATTGTAAATCTGATAAATTTGTACAGGCTAAAGTATCTTTTATAGTTTGAAAAGAAAACAAGTTAGTACTTTTTGATATTACTGTTTGACATGCCCCATTTACACTGATACTATCACCAATATTTATTTCCTCTAATGGTAAATTTGTAGTTACTGTGAATATTTTATAATTTTCATAATTGTCAATTTTAACAATCTTGCCAATATCCTTGATAATTCCAGTAAACATTATAACTTTCCTTCTACTAATAAATTATCTTCAAATGTTTTAAATTCTACTTGCTTTAACTTTATAGAATTGTTCAATTTTCTTTTATTTAATAAATCAAAAGGAGATTTGCCAGGGCCTAATATACTATTGCCATAAAAAAAGTATAGTTTATCTACTAAATTATTCTGAATAAAAAAAGCACTTAGCCTCTCCCCTGCTTCTACAAGCGCTGATGAAATACCTTTATTATAAAGCGCTTCTATTATATCATCTGGATTTTTCAAACTTTTTATAAAAATATATTCTGCATTGAATTTTTTGCTTATATTGTTATTATCTGTCATTATAATTGTTTTTCCATCATCAATATTAAAAATTTTTAAATTTTCATCAAAATCACATGAATGTGAAAGAATTATTCTATAAGGATTTTTCCCCTTATAATAACGTACAGTGTATAAAGGATTATCTTTTTTTATAGTATTAGTCCCGGTAATTATAGCATCATATCCTGCTCTAATATAATGTGCATAAGCACGAGCTTTTTCATTTGTTATCCATTTTGAATAACCTTTTGTATCTGCAATTTTTGCATCAAGAGTCATAGCAATTTTAATTCCTATAAAAGGACTCTGTTTTGAAATAAACTTATTAAATTTTTCATTTAACTTTTTTGCTTCTTCTTCTAATATTCCAGAAACAACCTCTATATTATGCTGTTTAAGTTTTTCTATTCCTTTACCATTCACAATGGGATTCGGATCTTTTTGAGCAATAACAACTTTTTTTATACCTGCTTTTATAATTGCATCTGTACATGGTGGGGTCTTACCATAATGGACGCATGGTTCTAAATTTACGTATAAAGTCCCCCCCATAGGATCTTCTTTGCAACTTTTCAAGGCTTCAATTTCAGCATGAGGAAGTCCTGCTTTCTTATGATAACCTTTACCAATAATCTTATTATTTTTAGTTATAATACAGCCCACTAATGGATTTGGACTCGTATATCCATAAGCTTTTTCAGCAAGTTTTAAAACTTGCTTCATAAATTTAATGTCTAATTCCATTTTATTTTTAGCCATAAGTCTGTAACATACTAACAAAAAAAAACTTAATTGTCAAGATGCTGTTTTTATTGAGATAATAATTTGATATTCAAATTTATTGATATAAGAATCGTTTGATTTTTTTAGTAGGGGTCTTTTCAAATTCTTCTTCTACTAATTTGAATTCAGAAATTTTAGAAAAATTAGGTAATACTACATTAATTTTATCTATTAATTTTTGAAAATAGTCATTTATCCATTCTTTTACATGAGATTGATCCTTTGAATAAAATGAATTTTTTTCAAAAATTAATTCAATATCTGGGTAAATCAAAGCAATAAGCTTAGATTGTCTCTGGATAACTAATGATTCAATTACAAAAAGGTCAGAATCAAGAAGTTGCTCTATTTCTTCAGGATATATATTTTCACCTGATGGCCCCAGTATAATATTTTTCAATCTACCTTTTATATAAATATATCCATGCTTATCCATTTTAGCAAGATCACCTGTTTTTAACCATCCATCTTTAGTGAATATTTTTTCTGTAGCTTCTTTATTATTAAAATAACCAGAAAACACCATATCACCTTTTGTCTGGATTTCACCTATTCCCGTTTTAGGATCCGGGTTATAAATTCTAATCTTAGCTTCAGGAGTAGCATATCCACAACTATACAATTTTGTATCAGTTACTTTAGAACCTGCAATTAAAGGAGCACATTCAGTCATACCATAACCAACATGATAAGGGAAATTCCCCTCATACATAAAACGCTCTACTTCCGGATGAATTGGAGCTCCACCAAATCCAATATGTTTTAGTTCCCCTCCTAAGGTTTTATGAAGTTGATCTGCTGCTTTTTTATATAATATTTTGCGAGTAATAGGAAAAGAAACCAGCGCTTTTAGTAACATATTAGATTCAAATTTCTTTTTGATTTTGGTCTTATATATTTTTTCCATAATTAATGGAACTGCAAACATCATAGTTGGTTTTACTTTCTGAAATGCTTGCAATAACACTCTTGCACCTAACCGCTGAGTTACATAATAAATACTTGCTCCAAAACTCATAGGAGCTAATAAACCAAGTGAACTTTCATAAGTATGTGCTAATGGTAATACAGATAAAAATCTTTCTTTTCCTATTTCCGGATCTACATAAAATAATCCACCCTTAATTGAGGATAATATATTTTTATGTGTAAGTAATACACCTTTAGATACTCCAGTGGTTCCTGAAGTATAAACTAAAGAAGCAAGGTCATCTGGTTTAATTTCCTGCTCTTTCTTTAAAGTAGTTTTTATAAAGGTATCAGCTTTTTTTAAAAAATTATTGATATTATTAAAAATTTGTTTATCTATAGAAAATTTATCGCTTATATCAATAAGTTGTAAGTTTTCCAGGCTAAAGGCATATTCTAAAAATTTTGGTTGATTTATTTCAAAAATATCAAGATAGTATTTATTCAAAAATACAGCTTTACTCTCAGATAAATTTAATATATTAATTATACTATTGAATGAAAAATCAGGGAGAATAGGAACCGCTACCGCCCCGTAATATAAAATTGACAAAAAACTAATTGCCCAGTTTATACTATTCGGGCCTATTATGGCAATCTTTTCTCCTTTTTGAATGTTCAGGCTTTTAAATGTAGCTATCATAGTTTTTATTTTAGTAAAAACTTCATCATATGTAAGCTTATCACCATCAACTTCACATAAAAATGTTTCATTTCCAAAATATTCAATAGAATAATTAATATACTCGCGTAATGTTTTACATTGTAAATAGTAATTATTCATTTTAATTCTAACCTTCTAAAAAATTTGCCTTTTTTGGGGTTATTATTTACTATTGAATAAATTTCATCAATTAATATATCGGGAGTTAAGATACTGCTTTCATAATATTCATTTGTAACAGAATACACTTTAGTTGCTGGAGGAATGATTTTTTTTATTCTTGGATCAATTGACAAAAATTGTTCATAAGTAGTTAAATTATTTGAAACTATAAAAATATCTGTCTTTTTCAAAAGAGTAAAAAAATTTTCCAAACTTATAGGAGAACTAATAAAATCAAAATCATTATTTAACAACTTTATGCCGATATTGTTAAACATATTACAAACAAATGACTTCTTCCCTACAATCCAAGCTGAACCATTAAAAATGCTTCCCCATAAAATATTTTGATCAGAATATTTTATCCTGTTTGTTTGAACAATATTATAATACCTGTTCTCAATATCTTTGAAAATAGAATCAGCAATTTCAGGACAACCTAATAACCATCCAAAAAACTTAATCCATTCCGTTCTTCCTAATAACGAATTTTCTATCCATTCAGAACTTATAATAGATGGTAAATTTAATTTATTAAGCTGATTATCCAGATCATACATACTGCCAGGTTTATTAATTAAAAAGACCTTTGTACCAGATTTAATAACTCTTTCTAAATTTATGCCGTATTCTGTCCCTACTTCAATAATATTATATTTTTTGATTTTTTCTTTTATTTCTTTTGAAGTTATATAAATAGAGCCTGCTATTGAAGAGGCTCTATCTAACTTATTAAACATATTTAGAATTTCAGCTTGGACTACGTTACTTATCCCAATTTTATCCAAAGGATAATCAACCTTAGTAGAATCATTTATTATTACTTTCTTTTTCTTTAAATTGATCTTATAAGATATTTTTTTATTAGAATTCTGATTTATCTTTTTTACTTGTAAATAAACAACAGAATCATCTACTACAATATCAAGATAAGCAGCATATTTTATAACATTAGAAAAACTCGAGGATATAATTATAAGGAAAAGTAATAACAATCTATAGATCATAATATCGAGCAATCTCCCATGGATGTGGAATTTCTCTCATTTCTTTAATATCTTTTCGTTTTACCTGTATCCATTTTTCTATTAAATGAACTGGAAAAATGTTTTTGTACGTAAGATATTCGTAATCCTCTTCTAATGCGTTTAGCGCTTCTTCTAAAGTAGCTGGGAAAGATTTTATTTTATCCAATTCTTCTTTTGGTAAAGAATATAAATTCTTTTCTATAGGTCCATACCCTTCTTTTTGAGGGTCTATTTGATTTCTAATGCCATCAAGCCCTGCCATAATAATTGCAGTATATGCAAGATAAGGATTACAGGTAGCATCCATTGTTCTAAATTCGAATCTTTGCACTGCTGGATCTTTTATATATCCGGGAATTCTTATAGCTGCAGATCTATTAGATTTTGCAAAAACAGCTTTAACAGGTGCTTCTAAACCTGGAATTAATCTTCTGTAAGATACTGTTGTTGGATTGGTAAATGCGAGCAAAGATGAAGCATGTTTGAATATACCACCAATAAAGTAAAGCGCTTCTTTAGAAAGATTGTATAAACCGTTAGAATCATAAAATATATTTTCTCCATTTTTTAATAAAAAGATATGCATATGCAATCCATTACCTGCTTCCCCAGGTATCAATTTTGGAATAAAAGTAATGATTTTATCATTTTTTAAAGCTATTTTATGGCAAATATTTTTCGCAAGAACTGTTGCATCAGCTGTGGTTTCTATTGGCATAAATGCAAACTCAATTTCTGATTGAGAACTTGCAACTTCATGATGGTGGTATTTGATATCATAATTTAACGATTTAAGAGCTTTTACGATTTCATTTCTTATTTCAAAATGATGATCATTAGGAGCAGACCTAAAGTATCCCCTATTTGCGGCAATTCTATAAATTTCTTCTCCACTGCTTGGGCTTGTAAATTCACTACTTGAGATTTTATAAGATACTTCTCTTAAAGTTAATCTACTGTATAAAGAATCTAATATATTAAATTCCAACTCAATACCAACTTTAACTTCATCAGCTACACCTTCTTCCTTAAGTAAATTTACAGCTCGTAAAATAAGATGCCTTAAATCCTGATCAAAATTTTTGCCTCCATCAGTTTCTATTATGTATGTCATAAAGCTAAGTGTATTTTTCTCTTCTCTGGAAGGATCAAAAAAAGCAGAATTAAGATCAGGAATCAATATCATATCGGAATTATTAACCGGTGCAAATCCCAAATTAGATGCATCAAAACCAATGCCATTTTCGATTACTTTTTCAGTAAAATTTTCTGCAGGGATTGTAACGTTTCTTATTCTTCCATCAATATCAACGATTAAAAAACTAATAAAATCAATATTGTTTTCTTTAACAAATTTTTGAACCTCAGCAGCACTATTAAACTTTTTCATCAGAGCTCCTTTTTAAGAGATTTTGTTACCCCATACATCATCACATCGATACCAAGCTGACTAATATCTCCAGATAACTGTGATTTAGTCAAATTTGAATAAAAAGAACAGCCTCCTGTATCTTCAATCACAATACCTGAAAATTTATCATTTTCCTCAGCATAAAATGTAATCTCTCCTAAATCTTCAGCAATATGGATATTATTGCAATGATGTAATTGTAAATGAGAATTTGGAGTAAATACTACCACTAAAAAACCATCATAATTATCTATTTTATCATACAGCTCAATTGAAATTCTACGCTCAATATCTTCTCTATTGAAAATTGAGATAATATAATGATTGTCCTCATATTTAAAATTTGCATTTAATATTTTACAAATCTTTTTTATTAAATCTTCTGTTATCTTTATCATATAGGCACTCCATTTTATATAAATTTAAACGTAGTTTTATCAGGCCTATCTTCTAAAACAATGCCCATTTTTTTGAGTCTCTCTCTTATAAGATCTGCTAATGCCCAATTTTTTTCTTTTCTTGCATTCTGCCTAATTTCAATTAAAAAATTTATCAAATTTTCTGCTAATTCACTATTCTGTTCCTTCTTATCTGTTTTTAATATTCCAATTACTCTGTCTATTTTGAAAATAGTATTTTTAATATATTCCGCCTCTTTTTTTGTAATAGAACCATTTACAACTTTGGGGTTTAATTCTTTTATAAATTCGAAAACTTTACCGAGTGCGCCGGAAATATTCAAATCATCATCCATTTGTTCTTCAAATTCACCAAGCATATTATCCACTGCTTTTTGAATTTCTATATGCAGCGTATCCCCCTTTTCTATCATATCTAAATTATGTATAAAATCTTTTATTCTTTGAATAGTATTTTCAGCTGCCTTGATTCCATCAAATGTAAAATTCAGCCTTTGCCTATAATGAGTTGATATTAAAAGATATCTTATAGCAATAGGATCATATCCCATTTCTAACAAATCTCTTAAGGTATAAAAATTTCCTAACGATTTACTCATTTTTTTACCATTAACAATAAGATGTGCACAATGCAACCAATAATTGACAAATTTCTTGCCTGTAGCCGCTTCTGCTTGCGCTATTTCATTTTCATGATGAGGAAAAATATTATCAACACCCCCTGTATGTATATCAAATGTCTCGCCAAGATATTTCATACTCATAGCAGAGCATTCTATATGCCAACCAGGCCTACCTTTTCCAATTTCAGTTTCCCAATAAACATCTCCATCATCAGGAGACCATGCTTTCCACAATACAAAATCTTTTGCCTCTTCTTTTTCATATTCATCAGAATCAATACGAGCACCATCTATAAGATTTGATAAATCAATATGAGAAAGCTTTCCATAATCTTTGAATTTTTTTATTCTATAGTATATAGAACCTTTAGATTCATATGTATATCCCTTTTCAATAAGCTTTTTTATAAGCTCTACCATCTCTTTTATATGAGCTGTTGCCTCTGGATAATATTCTGCTTTTTCGATATTTAATTTTTCAATATCTTCAAAAAACGCTTTTTTATATTTTTGTGTGTACTCGCTAAGAGAAATATTTGCTTCTTTACTTCCTTTGATAGTTTTATCATCAACATCCGTTAAATTCATAACTTGTATTACTTTATAGCCTTTATATTTTAAGTAACGTCTCAACAAATCCTCAAATATATAAGCTCTAAAATTTCCTATATGTGCATAATTATAAACTGTTGGTCCACATGTGTACATTTTCACTTCAGCAGGATTTATACTTTTAAACTCTTCAACTTTTTGAGACATCGTATTATAAAATTTAAGACTCATCATCCCTCCATTTTTTATATGTGAAACTATATATTCTATCCTCTTCTAACACATAATATTTTCTTTCAAACAACCAGGGCCCCAGATTAATAAAAATTTTATCTTTGCCAAGAGGCTTTATTAATTCTTTATGAGTATGTCCAATAATAATATTATCAATATCATCTTTTGATTTTAGAAAATCTATAGCCCATTCTATATACTCTGTATGATCAAATTTTTCAAAATTTTTATAATTAACCTGTCTACTTGTTTTTGATAATAATAACGCAATTTTCATACTCAAATCCGGATGTATTATTTTAAATAACTTTTGATTGAATTTGTTTCGTAAAATTTTTTTCAATATTCTATATCCTGTATCACTTTTCGCTAAACCATCTCCATGAGTCATATAATATGTTTTATCATTAAGTTTTATTTCTAAACTATCATTTATAACATTCATTCCAATAAAATCTTTAAAAAAATTCCCAAGATAAAAATCATGGTTACCGGCAAAATAATAAATTTGCTTTCCTTTTAATCGTAATTCTCTTAACAACAACAATAATTCAAAAAAGTGCTTAGGTATATAATAAGTATATTCCCACCAAAAATCAAATAAATCTCCTAAAATAAAAATATTTAAAACATTTTCTTCAAAAAATTTTTGCTTAATAAGTTCTACAAAAGAAAAATAATTCTGCTGATCAAATTCATTTTTTGCTGGTTTTAAATGGAGATCCGAGATGAAATATGATATATTATTCATTTAATATTTGATTTATATTTTCCTGATTTTTCAGTGTTTGATCCATAGAAGCATCTATATCATAGGTCCCTTTTCTATCATCAATTTCTATTTTAAATTTATCAAGCAATTCAGCAAAAGAATTATTAACTTCTATTAATATACCTCTGGCTGCATAAAGCTGCTGAGATGTAATATCTTGAAATTGTAATTGAGTATATATTTCATTTAAAATCTGCTCAGAACTTGAAGCTATATTTTTCATTTCATTTATTTTGTTCTTTACATTTTCTGCTAAATTAGTCTCCTTTTCTAATTCCTCACATATACTGGATATTTTAATATTACTATCTATTAAAGTGTCTACTTTATCCATTATGCCAAGTGTTGTTTCTTCTGTTTCTTTGCTTACATTTTCAATTTTAGATTTGGCCTTTGGCATTTTTTCTAAACTATTTTCGATTTTTTCATGGAGTTTGTTAATTTTTGGGAATACATCTTTAATATTAAAAAAAATTTTTTCTACTTCTGATAATGCAGTCGGTAACTCACTCATTATATTTAGCATTTCTGGTCTTAGCTTATCTAATATCTTTAAAATCGATTTTGCAGTATTCAATTTTTTTAGCGAATCATTAACATTTATCTTTTTCATATTTTTCTCCTTTCCTTTGACATATTTTTATTATAATGAATTATGTATATATCGTCAAGTAATTATTATTTTTATAATGAATTATAAATATTATTATAAATATTGACACCTTTTGATAAATCCATAATATCTTGAGACAATTTATAACATCTTTGCAATAATTCTTCAGGATTAGAAAATAATGATGGTAATTTTTGTACAACTCTCTGATATTCTTTAATTTCAAAATCTTCTACAACAAAACCAACATTGTATTCTTCTACAATAGTATCTGTATCTCCTATACCTTTATTGATTATAGTGGGCAACCCACATGCTATGGTTTCTCCAAATTTTGTAGGAAATGAACTCATTTTTGAAAAACATGGTTCTATAAATGAAATAGAAATATCACATTGAGAGATTTTTTCCGGTAAAAGAAAATATGAACTTGTATCAATAAATATTTTATCTTTCATTTCCACATTTTGCTTAATCTCGATCTGATTTATTAATTCAAAAAGATAATTTTTCAAATTGATATTATTTATATACATCTGAAAAGAAGAATGAGGGTATCTTTTTAATAATTCAGAAAAAAAGATAAACATTTCATTGGGCTTATACCATGAACCAATAGAACCTATATAGATTAGCCTAAAATCTAATTTTTCTTTTAGTTCATAAAGTCTTTTGATTTTTGTGTTATAATCGAATTTAAAATGATTTAAATCAGTGCTTGTTGGTATAACATATATTGGAGCTGATGTAATATATCTATCTTTATTATCATTTATATATTTTTTAGCTTTATGAGTTAAAACAACAATTGCGCTGGCTTTAAATAAAAATTTTTTCTCAAAAAATTTAGCAATCTTATAAATAAAACCGTGTTGCTTCCATGCACCACCGTCAACTTTTTCCTCAGGCCAAAATCCACGCATATCAAAAATATATTTAGCATTAAAAAATCTTATCAGTGATATACCGATTAAACTTCCAACATATCCCCTGCAGTGTATTATATCAATTGTCTCTTTTGCAAGTTTCTTTCTTAAATAGTATATTCCTTTCAATATATCATATGTAGTAGAAAATAAAGAAAATTTTTTATGATATCGAAGACTAAACCATGTTATAGTAGTATCTTTTATTTTTTTTAAAACCAATTCTTTATTTTGTTCAAATCTATCTTTTTTATCATAAGTTAATACATAATATTCATGTCCTTTATGGCTTAACTCTAAAATATAAGGAAGAATTTGGGAGTTACCCAATGGATCTGTCAATCCATCATATGAAATATAAAGAATGCTTTTACTCATAGTTTTTATGATATAACAAAAAGAAGTAATTTTCAATAATAATTTTTAATTTTTTTTCAACATTTAATAATCAATTTGTTATATGAAATTCTAACTTTTTAGTTATTAGCTATTTTTTTATTTATTGACAAAAAAATATTGAATATTATATTATTTTAAGAACTATTTATACTTTTTTACGTATAATAAAATAAATAGGAAGAAATAAAAGGAGTTAGATTATGTTACAGCCATATCTATATTGGATAATCATGGGGATTATTTTACTTATTATGGAATTTTTTATTCCAGGATTTATTATCTTCTTTTTTGGTATAGGTGCTATTGTAACAGGGGTTTTAGCATATTTACATATTGTTAATAGTTTTTCTGTGCAGTTATTTGTTTTTTTGTGTACTTCAATTTTAACATTGATTCTACTTAGAAAAACATTAAAAACAACTTTTCTGGGTAAAAATTTTGACAAAAGCGAAAAATATTCCAATATTGAAATTGGTAGAGAAGTGGAAGTAGTAAACAATATATCTCCCCACAAACCAGGAACTGTAAAGTATCAAGGTTCTTTATGGAGTGCAAAATCAGAAACAGAACTAAAAAAAGGAGAAATAGTTAAAATAAAAGATTATGATGGAATAACATTAATTGTGGAAAAAATAAAGGAGGATTAATTATGTCAGGTGGAGCAATTTTTTTATTATTGTTAATTCTTTTTGCATTGATAACTTTATTTAAAACAGCTGTGATTGTGCCAAACCAGGAAGTATATGTGGTAGAGCGTTTAGGAAAATATTCAAGAACATTGAGTGCAGGATTTCATATTTTAATACCATATATTGATAAAATTAGATATAAACATACATTAAAGGAACAGGCGATTGATGTCCCTCCACAAATGTGTATAACAAAAGATAATATAGCAGTAGAAATAGATGGAGTATTATATTTGAAAGTTGTTGATCCGGTTAAAGCAAGTTATGGAATAACAAATTATGTTTTTGCAATTATTCAGCTTGCTCAAACAACAATGAGATCTGAGATTGGAAAACTTGATTTGGATGTTACATTTGAATCAAGAGATAATATTAATGCAGAAATTGTTAAAGCTATCGATGAAGCATCTGATCCATGGGGAATAAAAGTCACAAGATATGAAATAAAAAATATAGAACCGCCACAATCTATTAGAGATGCAATGGAAAAACAAATGAGAGCAGAAAGGGAAAAAAGACAGCAAATAGCTTTGTCTGAAGGAGATAAATTGGCAAAAATAAATAGAGCAGAAGGAGTCAAGCAGGAAGCTATTAAAAAATCTGAAGGTGAAAGAATTAAGATGGAAAATGAGGCAAAAGGTAAAGCAGCAGCAATTTTTGAAGTCGCAAAAGCAACAGCATTGGGAATTACGGAAATTGCAAAAGCAATAAACCAACCCGGCGGAAAAGAAGCTGTGCAATTACGCGTTGCGCAAGAATGGATTAATTCATTTGGCAATCTTGCTAAAGAAACAAATTCCATGATAGTTCCTACAAATGTGGCTGATCTTGCAAGCGTTACTGCAATTTTAAAAAATTCTTTTAATTTTATAGATGACAAAAAAGAATAGTTCTTTTTGTTGAATAATATATATTTTTGATTTTTGAAACAAAAAAACAGCATTAATAAAATTTTTTAAAAAAAGAGGTGCTGGATTATTTTAGCTTCTATTTAAAAAGATATTGACAAATTAAAAATAAATTATTATATATATAACGAAATTATTCAACAAAATGGCGGTGTAGCTCAGCTGGTAGAGCAGCGGAATCATAATCCGCGTGTCAGGGGTTCGAGTCCCTTCACCGCTATTTATATTGATTTCCTCAAAATGGGGGTTATTGGTGTCTCAAAATTTACCAATAGATGAACTGATAAAAATAGTAAGTAGAGGCGGTGCTGTAAAAACTGGAGTTAATGTATATAATAAAAAAGGTATTTTATTATTAGATAAAGACGTTCTTGTTAAAAATGTTCAAACTCTTCTTGTTTTAAAATCTAATGGATTAATTCAGGTACCTATCGATCATGCTAATGGTGGGTTATGGGATAAAGACGGAAAATTAATAAAATCTAAGAAAACTTCTTATATTGAGGAAAGAAAAAAATATAATATATCTGAAGTAGAAAAAAAAGTTAAAGAGATAAAAGAAATAAAAGCAGAAGCAAAACAACTACATTTTAAAGCCAAAAATTCTGTGAGAAAAGTTTTAAAGCAAATCACAGAAAGTGGTGGTCAATTCGATAATTCTTTAATAGAAAATACTGTCAATGATATAGTAGTTTTTCTGGATAAAAGAGAAAATGCTTTTTCTTATTTAGCAAAAGAAATATTCACTTTTGATGAATATTTATATAATCATTCTGTTAATGTATGTACAATAGGAACTGCAGTTGTAAAATTCTTTAATAATGAATTTAGCAAACTAATTAATGAAAGTATTAATAGAATACTGGTAGATGATATAAATGTTCATTTTAAAGATGAAAATTTAAATTCTTTTCTATTTTATTATCCAGAAGATTTAAAAGCAATTTCTAAAGGCTTATTATTGCATGATATCGGAAAGATTGTAATACCTGATAAAATTTTAAATAAAAATAGTAAGCTAACAAAAGAAGAATTTGAAATTATGAAAGAGCACAGTTTTCTTAAAGGTGCAGAGATCCTTGATAAAAATAATATATCAGATACTATTATAAGAAATATTGTAATTTATCATCATGCCACAATATATGAGGATGAGGAAAGAGCTTATCCTCTTGATAAACTTTATATAGAAATCCCACCTTATGTCAAAATAGCTAAGTTAACAGACATTTATGATGCAATGACCTCTAAAAGAGCCTACAAAGACGCAATAAACCCAGTTGTTGTTGTAACAAATATTTTTAGACAATTTGCTAATAAAGATAAACTACTACAGATTATTTTACATTCATTTGTTAAAGTTGTGGGGATATACCCGCCCGGTAGCGTGGTTCATTTACAAAATGGACAACTGGCATATATTCTTGATAGTAAAGGTCCTATTGTAATTCCTTTTACAGATCGTTACGGCAACACATTAGAAAAAGAACAAGACCCTATAAATATCAACGAAATAAAAGTAGAGGCAGGATTTAACATTGATAGAAGAAAAGCTCCTCTAGATCCTGTGGAAGCTTATAAAATTTTACCCCAGTATCTTAGAGAAGCTCCATAAATAAATTTTATTATACGTCGTCTTTTGATTTATTTATAAGAGATATTGCTCCATACAATAAAATAACGAAAATTACTGAACCAAAATATAATTTACCTGTTAAAACTTCATCTGCAGCCATTATTAATGCAATTGTTCCTGGAATAAAAGCTAAAATTACCAATAATATCCATCCTATTATTTTGTTCATTTGATATCCTCCTTTTTGAAAAATTATAATATAATATTTCATTAATGTCAATAAAATTTTATGTTTCTCATAATCTTATAGTTTTTTTAAAATTAGATATTTTACTATTAAATATTATTGTATAAGTTGTTATTGAAAAAATTGGAATATTTTTTATTTGAAATACTATACTAAAATTTTTGCTTTCTCCAGGATTTAAGGAAATTATTTCTTTTCCAATTGAGTGAAAATATTTATTATTAGCATTTATTATAAAATCAGTGGTAGAAAAAGTAATAAAGTTGTCTGTTAGATTTTTTACTTTTATTTTAATATTCATTTCTCCGGGCTCCTTAACACATTCAATATTAAAAAATAAATTACCGGCATTGTCAATAATTTGAAATCTATTTTGAATATAGGTATCTTTAGAATTTACATTTTTTAATTCTACTTTTGATTTTTCTAATAACTTATTATCCCTGTTTCTTATAAAAATATATATTTTTTTTTCATTCATTATTTTCTCAGGAAGAGCAATATAAAAAGTTTTTAAGTACTCTTTATTATTGCCAAAAGGAGTATACGACTTACGGCTACCCAGAATTAATGGTTTGATTTTTTCATTGGCTAATGTAAAAATATTGAAAATAAAAACATCTTCTAATTTACTGTATCTTTTATTTAAATAAAATTTGATTTTATTTTGTTCTATTTTATAAAAAGGAGAAGGAGGAATAAATTTAACTATTAAAAGAGGAGTTTTTGCAATATTATAAGGATGATTTTCTAAAAAATAATTGAATTCATGTTCAGGCATTCTATTGGTATAGGCAAAATATTCCTTATCCGGGTAAAAAAAATCTATTTGGAAATGTTTATTTCCATAGGAAATTATATTAAATATAATTAAAAAAACTAATAACCTAATCATGGAATCTCTCCTTTTTTCCAAGTATAAATAACAGCGTCATCCCAGCCTGTAACTAATAATTTCATCCATTCTGTATCTTCTGTTCTCATATCTCCTGGGAATACTAATCCGAATGTTATTTCCCAATATGGTTCATCATAAATATGTCCATCAGCCTGAACTGGCTTATATTTAGGATGTGTGCCTTCTCCAATAACAATGGGTTTTGCTCTTTCTAATTTATCATTTATTAAAACAAACATCTCACGAAAATCTATAAGCAAATCTTGCATTGATTTTGAACGCGCTGTTATATTAAACCATACATGGTCCTGAGCATATTTAACATATCTTGATAATAATGCTTTTGTCTGGCTATATGTTAAGCCTCTATCACGTGCGAAATTTCTATAATACTGTTCTATATGAGCCGGCGAATTATATTCTACTATATAAGATACACTTCTATCTTTATTTACTCTATCATATAATTGAGTTAATGTTGTATAATATTCTCCACCATAATCATAGGTTTTTTTAAAACAGTTTATAAATAATAATATTTGTATTAATATAAATAAAATTAGCCATCTCATTTATATCCTCCTTTTTTTATATTATAAAAGCAGATTTTATGCCATGAAGTGTTATATTATTTTTTTATTACTTTTTGTTTTTTTTTAATGTATTATTATGTAATTCTTTTATTATATAAAATTGTTCAATAAAAAATTTATTACTATTATTACTATCTATTTTTTTGTTTCTTAATTTATAGATTTTTTCTAAAATTTTTTCAGTTTTAGCATCTTTCATTAACATTATTTATCTCCCTAAAATTAATATAAGTGTATTTTCTATTATTGTCAAATTTTTTTTAAATTATAAAAATATTGCTTTTTTTTATATAATTTATTATAATTTCATCATGTTAATTGATGAAGTTGTAATTGAAGTTACATCTGGAGATGGTGGAGCCGGCTGTATTAGTTTTAGAAGAGAAAAATTTGTTCCTAAAGGCGGGCCGGATGGTGGAGATGGTGGCCGAGGCGGCCATATTATCTTTAAAGTAGATTTTAATAAAAATACATTACTTGAATTTAGATATAAAAAAAGATTTAAAGCACCAAATGGTAAACCTGGCATGGGAGCTTTAAAAACAGGAGCAGATGGTAAAGATATTATTCTTACTGTACCACCAGGCACTATTATTAAAGATAAAAACACAGGTGAAATATTGGCAGACTTGACTAAAACTGATGACGAATTTATTGCTGTATACGGTGGTAAAGGTGGTAAGGGGAATGCTAATTTTAAAAGCCCTACAAACCAAACACCTCGTTATGCAACGCCTGGCAAAAAGGGTGAAACAAAAATATTAGAATTAGAATTAAAATTAATTGCTGATATAGGATTGGTAGGGTTACCTAATGCTGGTAAATCAACCCTTTTATCTGTTTTATCTGCCGCTAAACCAAAAATAGCAGACTATCCTTTTACAACATTAGAACCAAATCTTGGTATTTGTAAATTGACTGATATTAAATCAGCTGTTATTGCTGATATTCCAGGATTAATTGAAGGTGCTCATAATGGTAAAGGTTTAGGTATAAAATTTCTAAAACATATTGAACGTACAAAATCTATAATTTTTTTAATTGATATAACAGAACCGGATCCTAAAAAAATATACAATATCCTTTTTAAAGAATTACAATCTTTTAACGAAACACTCACAAAGAAAATTAAATTAATTGTTTTTAATAAAATTGATTTAGTAAATGATGTTAGGATTAATGAAATAAAAAATATATTTAATGATGCTGAAATATTTTTTATTTCCGCTGTTACTGGCTTAGGCATCGATAAATTAAAAATGAAATTTCTTGAGATTATTGATAAAGGCTAATGTTACTCTCGATATTAGTTTTATACCTGTTTGCATTATTAATAATAGGAATATTATCGTATTCGGGATATAAAACTGAATCATATTTTTTTAGCAATTATAACATAAAAAGTAAGGGACTATTTTTTTCACTTGTAGCATCAATTATTGGCGGTTCATCAACTGTAGGATTAATAGGGCTTGCTAGTAAGGTAGGGTTACCTGCATCCTGGTGGTTACTGAGTGGTTCAGTTGGTCTTTTTATATTATATTTTATAAGTGATAAATTATTTTTATTAAAAATAAACACTATATCCGATGTTTTTAGAATATTTTATTCTGATAAAGTTGAAAAATTGAGTTCTTTATTGATTGCTATCGCATGGACAGGCATTATTGCAGGACAGATTATTGCTGCCTCTAAACTTTTTAATCTTTTTCTAAATTACGATAATTTGAATATACTTAATGCAATATTTCTTGCCGTTGTTATTTTTTATGTATTTTTAGGAGGGCAGAAAGCTGTAATAAGAACAGATAAAGTTCAGTTTTTTATTCTATTACCCGCACTGATTCTGCTTTTGATTCTGTTAATATTTAAAGTAAATTTTGATGAAATTAATACAGATTTTTTTGTTTTTCCTTATAACAAATATTTTTCATCTCTGGATGTTGCATCATTATTTTTAGTGATATTTCCTATGTATCTTGTAGGTCCAGATATTTATTCAAGAATATTATCCACTAAAGACAAAAAAATTGCAAAAAATAGTATTTTAATTACTGCTTTTTCATTGATCGGATTTGCTATATTAATATCTTTTATAGGAATTTTAGGGAAGAAGTTAGTTGGTATTCAGGGAGAACAATTGGTTTTTAAATTGATTTTGCATGGTTTTCCTAAAGTTTTCGAAATTATTATTTTATTGGGATTTTTATCTGCATTTTTATCATCAGCAGATACATGTTTTTTAACAGCTACATCATTAATATCATTGAATCTATTTAAAGGGAATAAAAAGAAAAATAAAAATTTAATAGTTATTATAACTTATGCTGTTTTTGTTTTTTTTATAATGCTGAAGTTTCAAACTATTTTAAAAGCTCTATTATTTGGGTATAAAATTTTTGTTGCAGGACTATTTTTCCCTTTTATAATGCCATTGATATGGAAGGAAAATAAATTTTATGAATGGACAGTCTATACAACCATGCTTTGGGCTCTTTTAATCAATATTTATGGACTATTTTATAAAATACCTTATTCTGGTATAGTGATTTTCTTTGGTAGCTTTTTAGTTTTTACATTAAGCAATTTCCTATATAAAAAAATAAAAACAGGAAATTAACAATTAAATTAACTTCCCATAAAAAGGCTATAACTTTTATAAATAATATGAATTAAATATGATTGAATATCTTATTGCTTAAAAGGTAAAAAAAATTAAAAATTTGATTTTTTTTATTTTTTTTCATAAAATATTTATGAGGTTATATTAGAAGAAAGGAGGAATAGTATGTATTTATATTTTTAATTTGTAATAATAAATCTGGATTTTAGAAGGTCAAAAAAGGAGTTTTTATGTCAGTAATTAATAATGAATATCAACAATTAATGAAATTATTTTTGAATGTTATTAAAAATTATAATGTTGATAGCTGCTATATATATACCAGCAAAAAAACTTCGAAACGCTATACAATTTTACCCAGTAGATCCAAATGACATTCCATTAGCATTGATTGATACAACAGTTTTTGGTTCTGCAAAAACTGGAATGGTTATAGGACTTAAAGGAATTTATTTTAGAAATGATTGGGCTAAGAGAACTAGTACAAATTTTCTATCTTGGGATGAGTTAAGTGAGAGCAATTTCAAAATAGATAAAGTTTCTGCCTATGATATAGGATTAACTCCCACTGTTATATTCAATATGTCTGGCTCATCTATGAAAAAGATATTCCTGGCAAACTTATTAAATCAGCTTGTTGATGTATATAGACAATATAAAACCAGTACGAAAGAAGAGCCTTTTTTATCTGATACTCAATTAGAAAATAATGATGAAGAGCATTTTCTGTTAGAAGATGGTAATTATGATGCTGAGGATGATGGAAACGAAATAGCTGATGAATTTATTATATCTGAGATTTTTTCTCTTTGTACAATTTCTTTGGGAAATCTTAATGAGGATATTAAGCAATTAATTATAGATATAATGAACAATAATATTGAGATTCATAACAAAGATAGTTTTTTAGAGAAAATAGGAAAATTAAAGATTTTATTATTAAAACAAAAAAATAGAAAAAATAAAAATTAAAACTATTAGGTACTTTAAATATTGATTAAACTAAATATTGCTGTAAAAAAATCTCTAAAAATTTTTTAAAAAAGGGGCAATTATGCAACAATCATTTAGTGAAACAATTAATAAAATAAAAAATAACAAAAACCTTGGTTTAAGGTCAAATATAAAAAAGACAATTTTTTGGTTTCTTCTCTCATTTGCTGCAGTTATTGCTTCTTTAGAACTTATTGTTATTATTTTTAACAAACTGATAGGAAATCCAGCTTTTCAAGACTTTGGTTTTACTATAAAAAATGGTTTAACATTTTTCTTTATAGTTTTTATTTTATGCTTTTTAATATCAGTAATAAAGTTATTAATTTCCAAAAACTCTGCAAAGAAAGCTTATGAAATAAAAATTATTGATCCAAACAATTTTAACAATGAAAAAGAAGAGGGGTTATATAATATTGTAAAAGCTGCTTCAGAAAAAGCTAATTTACCCAAAATGCCAGAGGTTGGGATTTATGATAGTGAAGAATTAAATGCTTTTGCAGTTGGAGCAAATCGAAAAAATGCTCTGGTTGCCTTTAGTTCGAGCTTAATTGATCTTATGACTCCTGATGAAATTGCAGCAGTTGCCTGTCATGAAATTTCTCATATAGCCAATGGAGATATGGTTCTTTTAACCATGATTGAAGCATCTGTAAGAGCATTGGTTTATATTATTCAGATTCCACTTTTTTTGATTCAGTTTGCTATCAGAGATGATGAAAAATATGCATGGCTTATGCGGTTGCTAACCATAGCGTTTCAATTTTTTGTTTATAAGGTATCAATGTTTTTAGGAAATTTATTATTAAAATTCTTTTCAAGAAAAAGAGAGTTTAAAGCAGATAGTCTTGCGTCAAAATTATTAAATAAAGAGGCAATGATAAGTGCCTTAAAAAAATTAAAAGAAAATACACAATTAGATTTACCAGAGCCAACTGAAGAACAAGCAGCATTAGCTTCATTTAAAATTTTTTCAAAAAGTTCAGTTCTAGATATTTTTTCGACACATCCTAGTATTGAGAGAAGAATTGCTAACCTGGAGCAATTAGAGACAAATAAGAATGAAAAATAAAAAAAATTAAAGACTATCTTTTTATTTTAATTGATATTATTTTGCTAAACTTGATTTTTAGATTAATTTGTTTATATTATTTATAAGAAAAATAATAAAGGATGGGTATATGGATAATTTGTATAGTAAAATTATAAGAGCTATTAAACTTGATAAATATCTTTATGAAGAGGTTGAAGCTGATGAAAGTGCATTATCTGGTGCAATGCTTGTTGTTATTTTATCGAGTTTAGCTTCTGGTTTTGGTGGAATATTTCAGGGTGGAGTTTTAAAAGGCTTATTTTTTCAATCTATACTAGCATTAATAGGGTGGTTCTTTTGGGCTTTTTTGATTTATCTTATTGGTGTGAAATTATTACCAGAAGCAAATACAAAAAGTGATATAGGAGAGTTATTAAGAACAACTGGGTTTGCAAGTGCTCCTGGTATTCTAAGACTTTTTGGAATTATTCCTGGTTTTTATTTAATTACTAATTTTGTTGTATCAATATGGATGCTAATTGCAATGGTCATTGCTGTTAGGCAGGCATTAGATTACACCAGCACTGGTAGAGCTATTCTTGTTTGTCTTATTGGCTGGATTGTTCAAGTGATATTAACTTCCCTTCTTATTATGATTCTTTAATCTCTTGAATCTCTTAAGATTAAAAGTCTTACAAGTTGCATAATTGCCATTGCAGTAGCAGCGATATAAGTCATTGCAGCAGCAGTTAGAACTTTTTTAGCTCCTTTAATTTCATCTCCAATTAGGTACTGGCTTGTTTGTAAAATTTTTAGTGCTCTCCAGCTTGCATTTAATTCCACAGGTAATGTTATTGCGTGAAAAATAACAACCCCGAGGAAAAATAATATTCCTAAATCCATTAACATTTTACCTCTGAAAAAAAAGCCTATAAAAAATAGTGGAAATGCCATCCAGCTGGTGAAATTTACAACAGGCACAATAGCATTTCTCAATTTTATAGGAACATAACCTACTTTATGTTGTATGGCATGCCCACATTCATGTGCTGCAACACCGATTGCCGCAATTGAAGTTGAATTATATACTGGCTCTGATAATCTTACCACTTTTTCTTTAGGATCATAATGGTCTGTCAATTCCCCTCTAATTGGTTCAACATTAACATCATATACTCCAAATTGACTTAAAATATATTCAGCAATTTGCTTTCCTGTAACATTCCTTCTTGTTGAAATCTGAGAAAATTTATTAAAAGTGCTTTTAACTTTAAATTGAGCCCATATAGCAAATATTAAAGCTGGTATTAGCAATATATATGTAGGATCAAAAAATAATGGATACATTCACTTTCCTCCTTCTTTTTTTTATGTTATAACACTTTTAGAATAAAAATAGTTCCTGAAAAATCATTTTATTTATTGATTTTTTATATTGTTTGCGTTATTTTATTTACAGTTTGACCGATTTAAATTAAAAGTGGGGTATATATGCAAAGCATTAAACCTTCTCTTACTAACCCTTTTAATTACAATAAAGCATCGAGTTATAAAAATAAAAGCCGCCCTATAATTGATACGGTAAAAGCAAAAAAAATGAGATTTTCAGAAAATATAAATAAGATGGATAAGTCATTAGATAAATTTATAAAACGAGCTCAAGAGAATAGAGACATGCTTGATAATATTACTAAGACTCCGGAATATTTGAAAATGAAAGCTAATACTTTATTTGGAAAAAAAGGGCCTATTAAATAAATGTTACGGATATTAGATAGATATATATTAGGAAATTTTGTTAAAATATTATTTATCAGTATTTTTTTATTTACAGTCATTTTTATTTTAGTTGACCTAATTGATTTTGCAGATAATTTAATTGAAAAGCATGCACAAATTGGAGATATTATAATTTATTATTTTCTTTTTATCCCCTATATTTTAACACTAATAAGTCCGGTAGCTGTTTTAATGGCTGGTCTTTTTTCTATGGCTAATATGTCAAAAAAAATGGAAATTATTGCAATCAGAGCTTCTGGAATATCATTAATTAGAATTATGATTCCTTTGATTATTTTTTCTTTATTCTTTAGTATGTTTATGGTCGCTTGGAATGTTTTTCTTGTTCCAGGCGTCGAATATAAAAGATATATTCACAAAAGAAAAAATATTTATAAGAAGCCATTGAAAAAAAATTATCCTACACGAGGCCTGATTTTTAGAAATAATAAAAATCATTATTTTTATATTTATTTTTATGACCCTCAAAGAAAAATTGCATATAATATTTTAATAAATAAAATTAACAATGGTTTTATTAAGGAAAGGATTCAAGCAGTAAAAGCACATATTACAGATAGCTCCTGGATTTTCTATGATTATAAAAAATGGATATATAATAAAGATGGAGCTATTTTAAATTATGATTACCAAAAAGCATTAGAAGATAAAAATATTAAAATACAACCGGAATATTTTGTTCATCCTATGAAAAAAATTATAAATATGAATTTTTTTGAACTAAAAGAATATATAACTCTTTTGAAAAATGGCGGACAGGATTATAATAAAGCTTTAACAGAATTTTATATGAGATTTTTCTTCCCTTTAGCTAATTTTATTACAATATTCATTGGCGCTCCCCTGGGAATTATTTTTATGAGAAAAAGAAAAACTTCTATCAACTTTTCTATTAGCTTATTTGTAACTTTTACTTATTATGCTACATTAAGAATATTTCAATCTCTGGGTTCAAATGGAGTTATAAAACCTATAATTGCTGCCTCAGCCGTTAATACTATATTTTTTATAGGCGGAATAATTTATCTTTTTAGTATGAACAAATAGGAGGGAACAAATGATCGATTTTTCACAATTTACTTTAATAAAAAATCCTTTTCCCATTTATAAAAATTATAATTGTTTTGGCTGCAGTCCTGATAATCCTTTCGGACTAAAACTTCAATTTTACTATTTTGATGAAAAAGTTTATTCAAGATTAAAACTTCACCCAAATTATCAAAGCTATAATGGAATAATACATGGTGGCATTTTAAGCACAGCATTAGATGAAATAGGTACATGGCCTATATATATTAAATATAAAGAATTTTGTTTTACTACAAAATTGGAAGTTAAATTTAAAAAATCAGTTCCTTTAGAGTTAGGAGAAGTTTTTTTAATGGCAGAAATTATTAATCGTAGAAGAAATATAGTTTTTGTTGAATCTAAAATTTTTGATAAAAATGAGGTCATTTACAATATAGCAAAAGCTCAATATTTTATTGTACCGGATGATATTGCTAAAGAAAAATACAAATTTTCTATAAAAGAATTAGATTTTGGAATAAATGGTTGACTTTTTTGTTAAATTTTATATTTTATTACTATGCGAGTATTAAAAATAAGCTTTATTTATATTTTATTATTACATACGTTTATTTTGGGTAAAACAAAACATGCTGATAGGGATCCATTGCTTCTTAAAGGAATTGAGCTTTTATTAGATGAGTATTTTGATAGCTCTATAGTTTATTTTGATAGTGTATCCAATTTTTATTCCAATGACCCTGTTCCCTTATTTTTTAAAGGTATGGTTTATTTTAGAAAAGCTTTTAATATGAAAGAATTTGACAAATATAGCAAAGTTTTTTTGAAATATTGGGAATCAGGATTAGAAATATGTGAAAAAAATCTTCAAAAAAATCCTGAAGATGCATATGCTTTATTTTTTAAAGGAGGAATTTTAGGTTATATAGGAAATCAATATGTTATAAGAAAATCATTTTTCAAGGGAGCTTCAAATGCTTATTCAGGTATCAGGGCTCTTCAAAAATCTTATGAACTTGATAGCACTTATATTGATATGTATTATGGGCTGGGCTTATATCATGTTACAGCTGCAAATTCTTCTAATATTGTCAAATTCTTACAAAAGCTATTGCCAATACCTTATGGAGATGAAGAATTAGGAATAAAATATTTACGTTTATGCACAAAAGAAGGCTTTTATTCTAAGGTTTTATCGCAGGCGTTGTTAGCTTACGTTTATACTTATTATAGACCAAATATTGATAGTGCAATTTTTTTTATACAACCATTAATTGAAAAATATCCCAGAAGTACAGATTTTCTAATTACAGCTATTAATGCTTATGCCTATGACGGCTTGAATAATACAAGTACAGATTGGACTCAACTGCTCTCTTATATTAATAAATTAGAATCTCGTATGGAAGAACGTAAAGAAAAATTAACTAAATGGTATAGTGGAAAATTACTATTTTTAAAAGGATATTCCTATTTTATGTTAAAGGATTTTGAAAATGCAAAATTATATTTAAACAAATTTACTCGTAAATATAAAGACAATGAATATAAATCAGTGGCATATTTAACACTTGGTTTTATTGAAGATATTAATAATAATAGAAAATCTGCATTATCTTTTTATAATAAGGCCTCTAAAGGGAAAAAATTCGGCAATCTTGTAGAACTATTGAATATTTATAAATCTAAGAAATATAATTTTGGGGAAAAATTTTTTAAGGGCTTTTTTTATGAATTGCCAGATAAATTATAGTTTATCAGGATAATAATGTGGTCCAGGAATTTTTACGTATAAATGGTGGGAAAAAATTATCCGGTACAATTGAAATTAATGGTAATAAAAATGAAGCATTACCAGTATTAGCAGCTGTATTGCTTACAGATGAAGACGTTGTTATTCATAATGTTCCTTTGATTAAAGATATATTAACTATGATTGAAACATTAAAAGATTTAGGGGTTTCTGTTGAAAAAATAGGAAATAAATCTTTTAAGTTCAATGCTGCTAATATTAAAACATCTGTTTTAAACTATGAACTTGCTACAAAAATTAGAGGCTCATTACTTTTTGTTGGACCATTAATAGCCAGATTAAATCAAGCAATTCTTCCTATGCCAGGTGGAGATAAAATAGGAAGAAGACGTATTGATACTCATATTTTAGGGTTTGAAGCATTAGGTATTTCAGCAAAGTTAATAGAAAATAAAGAAATTCTGTTTGAAAAACAAAACGTAGAATTAAAAGATGAAATATTTATATTTTTAGATGAAGCAAGCGTCACTGCCACAGAAAATATTCTATTATACGCAGCTTCAGTAGAAAAAAAAATTATTATATACAATGCAGCATGCGAACCTCATGTTCAAAATTTGGCAAATTTATTAGTCAAAATGGGAGCTAAAATAGATGGTATTGGGACTAATAAATTGACAATATATGGTAATGCAAAATTAAAAGGGACAGAGCATACAATATTACCAGATCATATTGAAATTGGCAGTTTTATAACACTAGCTGCTGTTACAAATAGCAATCTTACATTGAAAAACTGCATACCAGATTATCTCTATAAAATTAATCAAGTTTTTGCTATGTTTAATCTACATTATGAAATAAACGAAAATGAAATTATAATACCTGATAACCAGGATTTATATATAAAAAATGACTTTGGCGGAGCTGTTCCTAAAATTGATGATGGACCGTGGCCTGCTTTCCCAGCAGATCTTACAAGCGTTACTGTTGTTCTTGCTACACAGGCTAAAGGTACAGTTTTAATTTTTGAAAAGATGTTTGAAGCAAGATTATTTTTTGTTGACAAATTAATTGCAATGGGAGCAAATATTGTCTTATGCGATCCTCACAGAGTAGTCGTTCATGGACCTAATCAATTATACGGCACTATGTTAACCTCTCCAGATATAAGAGCTGGTATGTCTTTAGTCATTGCCGCTCTGGCTGCCCGTGGTGAAAGCCTCGTATATAATATTCAACAAATCGATCGAGGTTATGAAAATATTGATATTAGATTGCAAAATATAGGTGCAAATATAGAAAGGAAAAATACTGTTGTTTAAAAAATATAAGTTTTTTGACTATGTATTCTTTATTTATAATGTCATTTTTATTGGTTTTTCTTTTTTTCAGAATGACTATTATAAATATTTAATTCTCCATATATCTTGTGTTGTCTTTCAATATATTCTTATATCAAAAGTTAATGAAAAAAAACACAATTTTATAACTCTTATCAGATTTTCTTATCCCTTACTTTCTACTATTTTTTTATATCAGGAATTGAATAACTTTATCACCATTTTTAGTGATAAATTTTATGATGACTTATTAGCAAAAATTGATAGAACTATTACTGGGGTTGACATCAGCCTATATTTTGGAGAATTTAATTTAAAAATAATGAATGAAATTTTCCATTTTTCTTATTTGTCTTACTTTTTTTATTTAGTTTTTTTACCAATATATTTCTTTTATAAAAGGAAAGATGTAATTCTTAACTATATAAATAGTGCAACTTTAAGTTTTTACTTTTCTTATTTGATATTTTTGTTCATCCCGGCAACAGGGCCAAGATATTATTTTTTCAATGATGGAAAAACCTATTTAGTTGGATATAATATCACTAATTTTGTTAAAAATATGGTATATAATGGCGGTTTATATGGTGGCGCTTTCCCAAGTACTCATTGTGCCATTACTTTTGTAGGTTTATATTATCTTGTAAAGAATCAAAATAAATGGATGTATTTATGGAGCATCCCTGTTTTTATGCTTTTTCTCGCAACAGTATGGTGTAGATTCCATTTTCTAATTGATTCTATTGCAGGAATTTTAATTGCCTTTATAATAATAAAATTATTGGAATTCTTTAAAGTTAATAAATAATTTCAATTTTTTATAATGTATATATCCTCTTGAGGATTACTGAACCATTCTGCCCTATCCTTTTTGACAATTACCATTTCTTCTATAGACATAATTCCATATCCAGGAATATTTAATCTTGGTTCAATAGTGAATATCATATTTTCTTTTAAAGGTTTGAATGGTTTTTGTGCATATTTTTCCCAATCAGGTCCGAGCAATGCTGTACCATCATGATCAAAAATACCTACTTGGTGGCCTAAGGCATGGGGAAATTCACCATAGCCATTATTTACTATATATTCGCGAGCTATTTTATCTATATCATAACCAACTACACCTGGCTTCATCATATCTTTTGCTTTTCTAATAGCTGTTTTAATTACATCAAATCCTTTTTGAACTGGTTCCGGTAAATTATTTTCATTATCTTTAACAACATAATACATTCTTTGAATATCAGAGGTATAATTTTTATAACGAACTCCAAAATCAATATTTATCAAATGGCCCTTTTCAACTTTCCTTTTTGTTGGTCGAAAATGAGCTTCTGCTGTATCCGGTCCTGTAAAAACAGAAGGACAAACAGCAGGTTCCCACGCAACAGTTAATCCTCTTTTTTTAACTTCATTTCTTATAAATTCAGCAATATCTATTTCAGTAACTCCTGATTTGATAAAATCCGCTGTATCTTTTAGAATTTCATCTGCAATATCAACAGCCTTTTTCATTATTTCTATTTCAGTTTGAGATTTCTGTTCACGTAAAGAAGACACTATATTTTCTGCACTTATCATATTGTTCTCTAATCCCATTTCTTTTAAAATATTATATAAAATCAGATACATACCGTGTGTCAATCCATCGCAAATTTCACTATCAATAGAGTAGTTTACTGCTATTTTCTTTGGATTTATTTGTTTTAACAATTGTATAAGAGGAGCTTTAAAATCGGATATATACCCAATCACATCATCATATGCCTTAGTCTCTTTTATCATTTCCACATCATACTTGCCAACAATAGCATATTTTTGATCATCTGGTGTTATAATTATTGCAGAATGCCATGTTAGGGCGGCTGGCACTAAAAATGGCAACACAGGATCACCATTTATTTGTGTTTCTCTAACAAAAGTAATCCAGCAATCCACATTTTCTCTTTTTAAAATTTCTACGGCTTGTTCTAATTTCTCTTTTATAATCATAGTTATACTCCTCTTTATAAATTTATCTTAGAAAAAAACCTTCTTTTATCTGATCCTCAGGGTCATATACCCATTCATTTTTACCTATTATAAATGCACTACCACTCACTTTCGGTATAACTGCCTCATAATCGCCAAATTTTACAACTTTTACTGCCTCTCCTATAAATTTTGTACCAATTATGCTTTCTATTATATATTCTTTGTTGAGGGGTAGTTCTTTTTTAAAATAATGAAGAGCCATTCTTGCACTTACTCCTGTTCCCGTTGGACTTCTATCAACTTCACCATCTGCGAATACACAAACATTTCTACTATCTGCGTCATTGGATAGTGCGTTACCATAGAATATTGTTCCATAAAGAAAATTTAAATCTTCTTTAAAAGGATGCTTTATATTGTATTTTTCCATAATAGCATATTTTATTGCCATACCTTTTTCAATTAATTCTTTATAATTTTCAGGGGTCATTTCAATATTATATCTATCGGCATTTACAAAAGCATAGAATGCTCCGCCAAAAGCAATATCAAATTGAATCTTTCCTAAATTTTCTACAGTTATAGATTCATCTTTGAGATAAATAAAAGATGGTACATTTTCAAACCATATTTGTTTTATTGACTTATTTTCTATTCTTACAAAAGCTGTTACAAGGCCTGCTGGGGTATCAATTCTTATAGTTGTTATAGGTTCTGATACATTAACAAATTTTGTCTGCACAGCAAACTTGGCAAGTCCGATTATTCCATGCCCGCACATAGTACTGTATCCCTCATTATGTATAAAAAGAACGCCAAAATCAGAATCTTCTCGTTCTGGTTCTGTGAGAATAGCGCCATACATATCGGCATGCCCTCTTGGTTCCCACATTAGAGATTTCCTAATATGATCGTAATTTTTTTTAAAGAATCGTCTTTTTTCAAGAATAGTTTTGCCTTCAATTTTAGGTAATCCTTCATATATTATTCGCAAAGGCTCACCAGCAGTGTGCATGTCAATTGATTTTATTTTGCACCATTTATCAATAAAGTTCAAATCCATAAATTCATCCTCTTTTAAAAACTTTCATGTTCAGTACGTCTTATAATTTCATCCTGCAATTCTTCGCTAAGATCAACAAAATAATCGCTATAACCTGCTACTCTAACAATCAAATCTCTATATTTTTCAGGATGTTTTTTTGCATCTTGCAATATTTTTGCACTTACAACATTAAATTGGATATGATGGCAATCAAATTTAAAATGAGTTCTTATTAATTTTGTTAATTTTTCAATCCCTTCTTCATCTTTAAAAAGGTCAGGAGTAAATTTTTGATTTAGCAATGTCCCACCTGTTTTTATATGATCAAGTTTGGCCACACTTTTAATAACTGCTGTAGGTCCTTTCCTATCTGCGCCTTGCACTGGAGATATTCCTTCCGATAAAGGAGTATGGGCATATCTACCGTCTGGGGTTGCCCCTGTCTTTTTCCCAAAATAAACATGCACGGTTGTTGGCAAAAGATTTATTCTATGACGACCACCTTGTTTTGTAGTAGGCCTGTTATCTACTGCATTGAAAAAATAATTAAATACTTTAACAGCTAATTCATCTGCATAATCATCATCATTACCATATTTTGGAGTTTTATTAACAAGTTTTTGCCTTAATATTTCATTATCTTTAAAATTATTGTTTAAAGTATTTATAAAATCTTTAAATGATATAGTTTTGTTATCAAACACATGGTATTTAATAGCAGTTAAACTATCTGTAATTGTTCCAATACCTACACCCTGGATATAATTAGTATTATATCTTGCGCCACCATCATGATAATCTTTCCCTTTTTCAATACAATCACTTATTAAAAGGGAAAGGAAAGGAGCAGGTAAATATTTTGAATACATTCGTTCTATAATATTATTTCCTTTTACTTTTATATCAATAAAATATTTTAATTGTTTTTCAAATGCGTTTAATAACTCATCAAAAGTCTTAAATTCTGCTGGGTCTCCTGTTTTAATTCCTATTTGTTTTCCAGTAAGAGGATCCTTACCATTATTTAAAGTAATCTCTAATACTTTTGGCAAATTAAAATATCCGGTTAAAATATAAGCTTCTTTTCCGAAAGCGCCAGCTTCCACACATCCACTTGCTCCTCCATTTCTTGCATCCTCTATAGATTTACCCTGCCTTACGAGTTCCTGGATAATAGCATCTGTATTAAATACTGATGGCTGGCCGAATCCGGTTTTTATAATATGAACAGCCCGTTTTATAAAAGAATCTGGATTCTTTTTACTTACCTGAATCATTGAACTTGGTTGCAATATTCTCATTTCTTCTATTACATCTAATAATAAAAATGTTAATTCGTTAACTCCATCGGAACCATCTGATTTAACTCCACCTAAATTTATTAAGGCAAAATCTGTATATGTAGCACTTTCTTCTGCTGTTACCCCTACTTTTGGAGGTGCAGGTTGGTTATTAAATTTCACCCAAAATGATTGAAATAATTCTCTTAATTGTTCTTTTGAAAATTTTTGCTCTTCAATATCTTTTTTATAAAAAGGATATAGATGTTGATCTAATCTACCAGGATTGAAAGAATCCCATGGATTAAGTTCTGTTATAACTGCGATATGCACAAACCAGTAATATTGCAATGCTTCCCATGTATCCCGTGGAGCATGAGCTGGAACCCACTCACAATTTGCCGCAATTCTTAAAAGTTCTTGTTTTCTCTGAGGATCAGTTTCAATTTTCGCAAGCTTTTTTGCTTCATCTGCATATCTTTTAGCAAAATTTATCAGAGCATCTGCTGCAATTAACATTGCTGACAATTCTTCTTTTTTGTCAAGAGCATGGAGATCATTATAAAAATCAAGTTTATTTAAACTTTCTTCTATATCTTTTTTGAAATCTAAAAAACCTTTTTTATATATCTTATTATCTAAAACAGTATGTCCGGGTGATCTTTGCTCTAAAAATTCAGTGAAAATTCCTGCTTCATAAGCATTTTTCCAATTCTCATCAAGATGAGTAAAGATTTTTTCTCTAATAGAATTCCCTTTCCAGAAAGGAATAATCTTCTCTTTATATATTTTTTTTGTTTCCTCATCGACTTTATATGCAGTCTTAGGCCTCGAATTAAGAATCTCTAAATCCTTAATAGAATGAATAACTATTTCCGGATAAGTTGGTACTGCTTTTGGCTCTGGTCCTCTTTCTCCAACAATTAATTCTCCATCATTAATTGAGATTTTTTTATTTTCTAATATATACTTAAAAGCAAGTGCTCTCTGTTCTGGTATAGATTTGCCTTTCCCAAGTCCTTTTTCATAAAATTCTGTTAATAAAATGGCACGTTCAGGAGTAATATATGGCATTTTGTTTAACGAATTTTCGCGAAGTTTTTTGATTCTTCCATTCATGGATTTATCCTCCTATTTTTACTAAAAAACCATTTTGTATGAATCTATTTTTTATTTCTTTCACCAGATTTGTATTAGGTATTTTAGTTTTTATCATTTTATTTTCTTTATTAAGATTTTTTAATTTTTCATCAGCACCTTTATGATATGGTAAGATAGAGATTTTACCTGTAAATCTTATTTTTTGCAAATAAGAAATAATATCATCAATGTCTTCATTAGAATTTATATCAGGAATCAAAGGTATCCTTATATTAATTTCAATATTTTTTTGTAATAATTTATTTAAATTTTCTAATATTAAAGAGTTGCTTACACCTGTATATTTAATATGCTTTTCTTCATTAATAAATTTTATATCATACAAAAAAAGATCAGTATATGGAAGTATCCTTTCGAAATTTTCGAAATCAGAATAGCCACTCGTATCTATTGCTACATGCAAATTATCTTCTTTACATAACATAATAGTTTCTTCTAAAAAATCAATTTGTAATAAAGGCTCCCCGCCGCTTATTGTCACGCCTCCATTAGATTCATCAAAAAAACTTTTATCTTTTTTAATTTCATTCAATAACTCTTTTGAAGTGATTTCATATCCCACCTGTCTTATAGTTTCATTGGGGCAGCTATTAACACATTTGAAACATAATGAACAATTATCTATAGAAAATTTTATATTATTATCTATTTTGTAAAGAGCCTCAGATGGACATATTTTTATACATTCATTACAATAGGATAAGCATGTTTTGGTTTTTATCATTAATTCTGAAGCAAGATTCTTGCTTTCCGGGTTATGGCACCACCAACAATCAAGGGGGCATCCTTTAAAAAATACAGTAGTTCTTATTCCGGGCCCATCATGTATAGCATATCGTTTAATATCAAAAATGACTCCTTTTACCACACCAACTCCTTTTTTTATATTTTTATAAAGTCTGATATATTTATTGAATATATTTACTATTAAAAAGTCAATAAGTTTCTTATTTTTTTTTATTTTTAAAAAATAAAAAATTTCTTTAATGATTTGACTAACTTAAATTTTATTTTATATTAACAAATTATTATAAAAATAGTACCATTTTTATTAGAACTAATCGTTCTATTCCATTATAAAAAAATCATCCATCTTCCTTATTTTTATATCCTTTAAATCCAACATCATTTATAAAAATAAAATACTAACACGAAAAAATCTGATGAAAAATGTTATTATTAATAATTTCCTATAAAAAAAGTCATAACACTTGCTTATATAAACTGTTTTTCTATATTTTATATTCATTTTATTTCTGATTTTATAATTTATTATATGTTAATTTATTTGTAGGTAATGGATTTTGATATCTTTACAGAACTTCTCCCATTTTTAAACATAATTTTTAATTAAATATTTTTTATTTCTTTTTAGTACTGATACCTATTGTGTAAATAATTTTAATAATTCAACCCTGGGAATGGCCTGCTTTTGAAAAAGATAGCAGATATTATAAAATGTGATTGTTTGAAAAAGGTTAGCTATCTTTTTTTAATCTTGCTTATAATTACCTAAAAAATTGCCAATGATAATATAGATTCAATATTTACCTAAATATTCTTAAATATAGTAAAATTTTAAGATAGTTTTTTGTATTAAAGCGATTTTAGTGTTTTTTCTACTTGTAAGAATATAACAAATTTACTATTTTTCTCAAACTTGACATATTAGCAGATTTTCTCTATATTTTTATTAAAAACAGAGGAGAAGGTTATGAAGATTTCTATTTATTTGTTTTTTTTGTTGTTATTTCTAAATATATATGCCGAGCCCAAATTAAAATTTCATCATATTATTGAAATTAAAAAGAATTCAACGAAAGATACTCTTGTTATGCCTTTATTGGGTGTAATCTCCGGACCTCTGCCTACGTATAATTCGGAAGCGCCTGATTTAACAAAGCATTTACAGGATATAGGGATTTTAAGTATTAGGAATAATGATTATTACGATGATAGATTGGATATGGAAGGGATTTTTCGGTGTCCTGATACAAGTGTATATCCTTCGTGGGATTGTGATGCTAATAATGATGAGTATTATCATTGGGGACCTTCGGATACTTTATTTGACAGTATGGTTAAGGGCGGATTTGAGGTTTTTTTTAGGCTTGGTGGAGAATACGAGTGTGGTATTAGAAAGCATGATTTCAAAGGACCGCAAAATTTAAAGCAGGAAAATAACTGGATTATTGCCGCAAAAAAGGTTGTTGAAAGATATGATAATTGGAATAACAGGAATAATGTATTAAAATATTTGGATATTTGGACGGAATTTCCGGGAGAACATTTCTGGACAAGAGATAATTTGGATTTTATTAAATTTTGGCAAAGGGCTTATGATAGTTTAAAGACAGCTTTTCCTGATAAGAAAATTGGCGGTCCCGGATTTGTTCCCAAATCTACGCTGGATATTATGCAAGGTGTTGATTCTGCATTGCCAGTTGCTTTTTTGTCAGCTTTATATGAAAAACAAACTAAATTGGATTGGCTTGGTTGGCATTTTTGGTCTAATGACCCGGAAGATTTTATAAAAGCTAATAAAGGTTTCGAGGATTTACTGCACGGAGAAGGAAGTTTTTCCAATGTTCCATGGAAAAATACAGGCTTTTTTGATAATGTGGAATTAATATGTGATGCTTATGGTTCTTCAACTACATATATGGATAGTGTCACTGGTGAATTTGTGGAATATCCCAAAAAGATTAAAAATGAAATTTATAATAAATCGAGAGGGGCAGCAATTTTAACCGGTATCTGGATAGCTCTACAATATACATCGGTAACTCAAGCTTATTATTACAGATGCGGTGATCCTAAATCAGACCCTAATGCAGATCCTAATTCTTCAGATTCGCAAATTGGCATGCAAGGATTATTCTTCGGCGACAAAAATGGAACTTATAAGCCTGCTGCATATAGTGTGAAACTTTGGTCAAAACTTTATAATGAATATAATAAACTTTTGACTGTACCGCTTCCATCATTGTCTATCTCAGATACTACAAAAAAACTGTGGGTAATTGCAGGACAAAACCAAAATGGAGATATCGGAATAATAGTTGCAAATTTGTATGATTTTTCTCAAAGTTTTGAATTCAAATTATTCGGTAACGATTTTCAACCTAAGGATTATGATCTTATGCTTTATGAAGTTTCAGATAAAAATACAGGCATTGTAAGTACGAAATTGTCTAATATGGATACTTTTATAATTGATAAATATAGTGTGCAATTTTTTGAAATAAAGAAAAAAGTTACAGGATTAAATGAAAAGAAGAAGGATTTTTTGGGTAAAATAAAAATTTATCCCAATCCTGTTAAAAATGGTGAATTTTATTTACAGTGCAACAATATTGCAAAAGACGATCAAATTGCATTATGGAATTCCATTGGTGAAAGAATTTATAATTTTAAGATTTTTAGAGAAAATAAAAGGTTAAAGATAAAGGTGTCAGAACTTCCATCCGGTATTTATTTCGTCAAATTTAGGAATAAAATTTTTCAACTTACAATATTAAAATCAAGGAAATAGTTTTTATTTATTTTGCTTTTAATTTAGTTTCAAGATATTGTATGGCTTTTTCTATTTTATTTTTTAATGTATTTGGACAATGATTTAAATATTTTTTATGCCAATATAAACTTGTTTTATAGTCTTTTAATCCTAAATATGACAATGCTAATATATATTCATAATCGAAATAATCGGGAGCAATTTTTGATAGTGTAAATGCTAATTCAATAGCTTTTTGAAATTTTCGATTTTTAAAATAATAGCTAATTCTATAAAAGCAGGAGCTGTTGGTTTGTAGGTATCATAGACTGCAAATTCGAGTTCTTTTTGTGCTTGGCTTATTCTATTATTTTTAATAAGTATTTTAGCGTATAAATATGCAAACCAAGAATTTTTTGATCGTTCTGATATTTTTTTATATCTGAAAAAAGATATAAATACACTATGGATATGATCAATAATAAAGTGATAATTTTAGTTTTATGCTGTATTAGATTTATAAAAAAATAATATAATCCGATGGCTCCGAGAATACAATCAGTAGCGAAAATAGGTAGTCTATATCTTGAGTTTGGAATAGTTACAATAAATGAAATGCTTAATAAAAAAGACGATGTAATAATGAAAAATAATAATGACTGCTTTCTTTTGAAAAAGTAGAATATTGAAGAAATTGATAACAGATTAATAAATGCAAAATTTAGAATCATAAGATGTAATATATTAGAATGCCTAACAAATTGATAAAAATCAATGTTGCAAGGAATTTCGTATGCTCCATACCAATTTTTAATATCATAATAATGAGCCT
>Ga0164318_10000133_pt1 | contig 44673 bp, 35 predicted proteins | sample GuaBasSedimGuay9_FD_113734 | JGI IMG/M metagenome (GOLD analysis project Ga0164318, IMG submission 113734) | Subseafloor sediment microbial communities from Guaymas Basin, Gulf of California, Mexico - Guay9, Core 4571-4, 0-3 cm | ecosystem: Environmental > Aquatic > Marine > Hydrothermal vents... | reverse complement strand
TACCCGAAGGTTATATGGTTTGGACAGCCCAACCTTCCTATTTGGTCTTGCTCCGGATGGGGTATGCCATTTTCACCTGGCAAAAAAACCAGTCTTTTTTCTGCGGCACTATCCAGGAGTTACCTCCTGCTCTCGTTAAGAGCCATCCTGTCCAAAGGAGTCCGGACTTTCCTCTCTAATAATAGAGCAGCCACAAACCTACCTTTAACCTTCTTCTGTCCAATATAATATTCTACCGCAATGTTCACAATAAATAACTTTATTTTGTTTCTTTATTTTTAATATATTCTGCATAGATTGAGCTTGGAAACAACCACCACAAGCATTACCCCTAATAAGAGGAACCACTACTCTACCATCAGTTGCTTTACGCACCCTTTCATATCTATTAAGAAATTTCTTAGGTATACCTTGAATTTTTTCCTCTCTATCTTTTATCTGATTAGAATAATCTTTTTTAATTACCTCATATTTTGACTTCAACTCTTCTAAAATAGGCTCATATTCTTTATAATAATTATCTCTCTCAACGGTTATCTCTTCATACTTAAGCTTTAATTCTTCTATTTCTTTTTCTAAATCCGCTATCTCTATCTTTAATTCTTTTATTATTGCCTGATTCTCATCTAACTCTTTCAACAAAGCATCATATTCATCATTAGTCTTTACCTGCATCAACCTTTCTTCACCAGACTTCAACCTTCTTTTCACATCTTCTATTTTAATTTTCTTTTCTTTAGAAACACTTTCCTTCTCCTCTAATAGAGAACGCAACCCCTCAACCTGCTGATCATAATTTTTCATTTTAGATTCAATATGTGATATTGAATCAGGTATATTATAATATTCTTGCTCCAAATCCATTATTTTTGAATCAAAATTTTGAAGCTCAATCAAACGATTTAATATTTCTTTTTCGTCCAAACGATTCTCCTCTTTTTAAATTGGGCCCACCAGGATTCGAACCTGGGACCTACCGGTTATGAGCCGGCAGCTCTAACCAAACTGAGCTATGGGCCCTCTCTCAATATGCCCTAATTATAATATATTTTCCCCAAAAATGCAAGCTTTTTTTTTAAACTATCACAACATAACCTAAAATACTTAAAGGCTCACTTCTATACTTCAATTTCTTTAATGCAAGCTTCTCTATATTTTTCACCTGATTATAACTAATATCCAATATATTCATTACATCTCTATAATCAAAAGAAATTCCCCAATATCCATATAATAATCTTAAAACCTTCTCTTCTCTATCTAATAATAAATGACTATATTTAGATAACTTAAACTTTACATCTTTAATATCCGCTTCTTCCTTTTTATCCTCTGATTCCTCATATTCATTAAACTGTATAATTTTATACTCTAATCTATCAACATTTTCTGTATTTTCAAAAGAACGAACATTATTCATAGCAGATAATAACTGTATAACAATTATTTCTGAAACCCCACTATCTTCTGCAATTTCTTCATATGTAGGCATTCTTTCTAACTTCTGCATAAGCTTATCCATCGATTTTGTAATTTTTTTAATAACCTTTTGCTTTTTCTCAGAAACGCTAATCAATGAACTATTTTTTGTTATATAAGCTACAATGGCTTTCCTTATTTTCTTTAAAATAACACTCTTATATCTAACAAGATTGTTTTTATTTATACTTTCAATTGCTTCTATTAAAGCTTTATTCCCCTCCTGAACCAAATCATTAAATTCTATACCTTTTTTCAAATAAGATTGCGCAATCCTCACTATAAGCTTCATATAACTTCGTGTCAAATATTCTCTATTCAAATCTATTTTAGATTTTAATTTTTTTATTTTATCAAAATAAGAATAACAATATTTATATAAAGCAACTGTTAAATCATCTTTTATTGAAGAGATCCTAAAATCATAATATTTATTAATATAACGATGTTCTAATTGATTAATAATATACTTTTTAAAATTTAAACCTTTAAGATTTTCTGCAATACCAGATTTTCCCACACATTCACTTAATTCATTAAAATCACCAGATCTTTTATAGCAATTCTCAAAAATTTCCATATTCTCTCTTAAAAATTTCGAAAACTCTTCCTTTATACTATCAAATTTAATCCTCATAATAATCTTATTAGAAGAAAACAACATTATAAATGAATCATAATTTTGAGGAATTAAATCCTTATATTCAAAATATAAAAAGAACAAAGGGAACAAAGATTTATAAAAAATCTCATTCAATTGTTTCTTATATTCAATTAACTCTTTAAAAACCTCTCTTTGCTTATCTTCAGTTGTAGATAAGGCACTATCAAGAGATTTTAATAATAACTCTGTAGAAGTCAACTTAATATCTGTTTTAGCCTTTTGCTGCCACCTATCTTTAATAGATTTTGGATGTTTTAATTGCCTTACAGTAATAACTCTTATATTCCTTTTCTCCAACTCATCTAACAATTCTTCTACCGCAAAATCATCAAATAATTCACAATCGCCTAATAAGTCATTTAATTCATTATATGTCACTAATCCTTTAGACTCTAATTCAAGAAACTCAATCTTTTGTAATAAAGTTTTTACCATAGATCAAAACTCCATAAAAACGTTATCTAATAAACCCATTATACAACTCATAATCTCCAAAACCTGTCCTATCAACAAAAATAAAACGCTTATTTAATCTATTATATATCCATATTTGATAAGGCATACCATTAACATTATAATCATGCCTCTCAATATAATCAGGTTCGCCATAGATAATATAAATTTTCCCCATATCGCTTTCCCACCCATATCTATAACGTCCACTAGCAAAATGTTCATTAGCATATTTAACCCGTCTATAAAACTCTTCTCTTTCAGAATTTTCTAATGTTTCAGGGTCTGGATCCCGTTTTCTCCAAAATTCTTCAATTGCCTCCTCTTGTTTTTCTTTATCTCCTTGTGCCTGCTTAAGTTTATATAACTCTTCAGAAGTAGCAATCAATGACAATAGTCTTACATGTTCGTTGTAGCTTAATTTTATTCCTAAATAAGCACCCTGAATTGTAAAAACCTTAAAACATGAACTTTTACCATTTATATCAAACGCTTCTATCTCTAATTTATATCTACCGGCTTCTATCTTTTTTATAATAATACTATCTATAATATGAAGGTTCTCTGTATCACTAACAATAAAATCTTTTTTTTTATTATACAATAAAGTGGTATCTTCAAATTTATATATATTATAATTAACAGAAATATTACCCGGCTTTATATTAAATAAATCGTACTCAACATATAATTGTTGCTGATTTTCATTATAAAGTCGAGCAACATTGGGAATAAAAGCAGCCTTACCACCATCTTTTACTTTCAAATCAAATAAAAAAGTACCAATTAAACGTTTTGATAAATTATATTTTTGCAAATTAATCACAAATTCTTTCTCGAAAGAATTCTGAGAATTCAAATCTCTAATCTGAAATTTTACCTTATAAGTATCCAACACAACTTCCAAACTACAAAGATCTATATAGAAATAATTTTTACTTATAGTCTTATAAAAATCTTTTTCCTTCAATTCTTTTTCAAAATACCAATCACGATAAAATTTATCTTTTTTATATAAAACTATTCCTATTTCGAAACTATTTTTATACAAAGAATTCCTACTATCAAGCTTATATTTCAAAAATGTATTTGGTATTTGATAATATAAATAAAAAAACACAGTAGAATCCGTGCCACTTTTTCCTATATAAAAATCATAAAAAATTTTATCTTTAAAAAATGAAAAATTCTGAACAGAATGCCTCAAATTTTTCTCTTGAGACAAAACAACAGAATATAATACCAACAAATATACAATATACTTTTTCATAAATATATAATATAAATATCCTCAACCAATGTCAATAATTTTCTTAGACAAAATATTTATTGAATATTGACAATTAAACAAAAAATTTTTATTCTAATAAGCATGAATCTAAACTTATTAGAAATAAATATAAAAAATCTATATGCTGGTGATAAATTAATACTAAAAAACTTTAAATTAAATATCTCAGATAATAAAAATATAACAATAATCGGAAAAACTGGTGTTGGTAAAAGTACTTTATTAAAAACATTAAACCTTCTAAACCTTAAATATGAAGGCTATATTCTATATAAAAATAAAAATATTCTACAATATAGGCCAGAAGAATTAAGAAGTAAAATTATTATGGTTATACAAGAGACTCCTCTTTATGGGGATACAGTTCTCGATGATATAACAAATATTTTCAAATTTAAAATAAATCATAATAAAAAATTTAATATGGATAAATTAAAACAACTATTAAAAATTTTTTTATTACCAGAAACTATATTAAATGCTAACCCTCTTAATCTTTCTGGAGGGGAAAAACAGAGAATTTCCTTAATAAAAGCATTATTGATTGAACCTGAAGTTTTATTATTAGATGAACCTTCCTCTGCCCTTGATAAAAATACAGAAAAAATAATCTCTGAATACCTACTAAATATTCCAATACCAAAATTTATTATATCCCATTCAAAAATTTTCACAGAAAAAGCTGAAATTTTGATAGAACTATTAGAAAATCAAACCTACAACTTAATAAAAAAATAGCTATTATGGATATAAAAATTATTAATTTGCTCTTTTCATTTCTATTACTCCTAATTCCAATCACAATATTTATAAAATATAAAATACAGCTCATAAATACACTTATAAAATCATTCAGCCAAATGATAATTCAACTTTTAATAATCGCAATGATATTCCAATATCTCTTTTTAAATAAAAACATATTTTACACAATAGGCTGGTTGATACTGATGCTTATTTTCTCTATTCTAACTTTGAAAAAAAGACTAAACATCAAAAAATCTTTTTTATGGAAAATAATTGCTATTGCCTTATTCACTAATTCTATAATAATTTTACCACTTGCTATATTTGTTTTCATAAATCCTAAAACCACTTTTGATGCGAGATTCACAATCCCAATATACGGAATGATTTTAGGAAACAGCATGAACAGTTTAGCACTTGGAATAGAGAGATTTAATGAAATTTTAGCTGACAATATCAAAAATTATTATAATAGCATCTGTTTTGGTGCAACAGTTCATGAAGCCTCATTACCAATTTTACAAAAATCAATGCGAGCATCTCTTTTGCCAAGAATTATTAATATATCATCAATGGGGATAATCACCCTACCCGGAATGATGACAGGTCAAATTTTAGCTGGTGCGTCCCCATTTATAGCAATTAAATATCAAATTCTAATAATGGTTCTCATTTTTTCTTCCGTTACTTTATCCTCCTATATAGGTCTAAAATTGTTTATATATAAAAACTTTGACAAATTTTATCTTCCTAAAACATAATATTTTTTCTACTCTCACTTAAGTTTTATAAAAGCTTGACAAAATAATACAATTTGATTATATAAAAAGAAATAAGATAAAAGGAGCTTTATATGCCCAAATTATACTTTTATATTAGAGATATATCTGATTATATAGTACAAATAAAAAAATTCTTAGAAAAAGTTAATTATGAGTATGAATTTCATTATGATCTAAATAATCTATTAGATGCACTTAATAAAGAAGATTTATCTAAATCTAATTCAGCTGTCATAATGGATATAATATTAGAAGAAAATTATAAAAATAGTATACTCCTGATAAGACAAAAAGTATTCCTCCCGATAATTCTTATATATAAAGAAAAAATAGATTTTAATCTAATACAAAAAAATTTTATTTATATAGATACTTATTTATCACTGGATGAACTTGCAACTCAATATGGCATAAATATTATAAAATCTATATTAAATCCGGATAAAGCAAATACCACAAAAAAAATCTTTATATTAGATGATTCTCCTGTTAGAAAAAAAATTATAACCTCCGCTTTAGGAAAATATAATTATGTTTTATATGATACTACACCTGATAGAAATATTATAAATTACCTTGAATCATTATTACCAAATTTAATAATAATGGATATATCTCCTAAAAATCTAAAGTTAATAAAATCAATTAGAATAAACTCAAATCTTATGAAGATACCTATTTTAGGGTTAACAGAATCAAATAATCAAGCAGAAATATCAGATTCTCTTGAAGCCGGGATAAATGAAGTATTTATAACAAACGAAGAGTCTATCCCTTTGCTCGAAGCTTATGTTTATAAAATCCTCTATAATTTAAAACAAAATAATGCTAAAAGAATTTTAGTAATCGATGATTCGCCATCTCTATTGCAAGGGATAACATTCTCACTAAGAAACCAGGGATTTACTGTAGATGGAGCGCTTAATGTATTCAATGCATTAGAGATAATGAGCCAAAATCTACCAGATGTAATTATTTTAGATATATCACTTCCAACAATGAATGGATTTCAATTTGCCAGATTTTTAAAAAATGATCCATATTTCAAAGATATACCAATTATAGCATTAACCGGTATAAATGTATCCAAAGCTGAAAGTTTTTATGCAATGCATATCGGAATAGATAAGTATATATTAAAACCTTATAATAAAAGTATAATAATAAAAGAAATTCTAAGCTTAAATATTCCACACAAAAAAAGCAAACCTAAAAAGAAATATTCAATAGAATACCTTCTACAAAAAGTAAATGAAATGTTAGACTATGACAATTTCAAAAAACTGATTCACCAATCTTTAATGGAATCTTTAAAAAAATTAGATGATTTCAATCTCTTCTGGAAATCATATTTTGATCTTTTGGGAAAAATATTAAACCTTGAACTTGCATATGTGAAAATAGATGACGAAATTTACTTCTGCTCAAATATTGAAAGTAGCATCCATACTAAAAAATTTCTTAAGGAAAACTTTATTATTCACGAGAGTAAAATTTATGAATTTCACAGTAAACTTTATAATCAGGAATTTCAAAATAATGTACCATTTTTCAAAAAAAAGTATAATATAGAATTTCTAAATCACTTTGAATTTGGGCTATTCGGTAATAAGAAAAACCATTTCGGATATATCGATAAAGTTGTTCTGGAAATTTTAGATTCATTTATTATTGATGTATTAAAATCAGCAATACTTTTTTTTAAATTAAAAGAAAAAATAGAAAAAGAAGATATGCTTCTTACTTCTATAATTCAACAAATCAAAAACCCTCTTAATATTATTGATAATTTTATTTCTTTATATTGTGATAAATATAATTTAAACGCAAAAGATGAAATTGCTGAACACTTATCCAAAGCACTTACAGAATTAAAACTCATGTCTAATGAATTATCAGAACTAATTCTTCTCAAAACATATACAAATCCTATAAAAAGTAAAACTGATCTAACAAAAATTCTAAATCTCGTTGCTTTAAACTATACCCAACATATAAAACAAAAAAATATCCAACTTAATATAGATTTCAAAGATAATGATATTTATATATTGGCAGACAAAGATTTACTAATAAGAATGTTTAATTTAGTTTTGGATAACGCTTACAAATATACTCCAAACAATGGCAAAATAGAAATTATTGCCTATAAGGAAAAAAACTATTCAATTATAGAAATTAAAGATACGGGAATTGGAATACCATATTATACTAAAAAAAACATATTTAATGAATTCTTCAGAGCAGATGAAGCTAAAAAACTAAATATACCAGGAGCTGGTTTAGGCTTATCTATTGTTAAAGTAATAGCTCAAATGCATAATATTCAAATATTTGTTGAAGATAATTCTCCTAAAGGAACAATTTTTAAATTTTATATACCGGAATAATATTCAATGAAAAAAAATATTTTAATTGGTATAACAGGCTCAATAGCAGCATACAAAATTCCATACCTCATAAGAATATTTAAAAAAAATAATTATAATGTAAAAACAATAATGACAAAAAATTCTCTAAATTTTATAACACCTCTGGTACTAAAAACTCTAACAGATAACCCAGTATATATAGAAGAATTCAATAGCACTTATCATGATATAGAACATATAAATTTAATAGACTGGGCAGATGTTTTACTTGTTGCTCCAGCTACAGCAAATATAATTGGTAAAGCAGCCTCAGGCATCGCAGATGATCTCCTATCTTCAACAATAGTAACAGCCTTGCCTCAAATTCCTATTATATTTGCACCGGCAATGAATACCAATATGTATAATAATCAAATTGTTCAAGAAAACATAAACAAACTAAAAAAATTCGGAATTGAATTTGTAGAACCAGAATCAGGAGAACTTGCCTGCAAAGCTATTGGAAAAGGCAGACTCGCCGACTTAGAGTATATATTTTTTACAACCGTCAAAAAAATATCCTCTGGAGAACTCAAAAATAAAAAAGTATTAATTATAGCTGGAAAAACCATTGAAGCAATAGACCCTGTACGATATATTTCTAATTTTTCAAGCGGCAAAATGGGATTCTATATAGCAAAAGAAGCTATCAAAAGAGGCGCTGATGTAACTATTATAAAAGGAAAAACAGATATTGATTACTCAAAGCTCCCCTCTAAAATAATAAATATTCAAAGTGCATTAGATATAAAAAATGACGTTTTAAAATTTTTTGATAATACAGATATACTTATCTCTGTTGCTGCTATATCTGATTACAGGCCAGAAAAAATAATGGAACACAAAATAAAAAAAACAAATTCATCACTATCTATAAAATTAATACAAAACCCCGATATTCTAAAATTAGTCAGTAGCCATAAAACGCATCAATTACTTGTAGGTTTTTCATTAGAAACAAATAATGAGTTGGATAATGCTAAAGAAAAATTAAAAAGAAAAAATCTTGATATAATAATATTAAATAATCCTCTTAAAAAGGGCAGTCTTTTCGGTAGTGACTTTAATAAAATAACAATTATTGACAAATATAATAATATTGACGAACTCCCCATCCTTACAAAAGAAGAATGTTCTAAAAAAATATTTGATAAAATTATAAATTTTATGGAACATAAATAAAAATTTTTCGTATTTTTTTTGTGATAATTTATTCAATACTTCGTATATTAGTCAAAAAGGAGGAAACATGCAAGCAATTATTAAGTTAATTACAAACCCTACCGAGGCATTCCAGGAATTAAGAGATTCTTCATCATGGCGGTATTTATTCATAATAATAATATTAGTATCTGGTACATTTGGAATATTTAGCTTAAAATATTCTAAATCAATTATTGAACAGAGAATGGAAGCAAGGAAAGATGCAATCATAGAAGCATTTGATAACAAAGGTATGGATGGTGAAGCAGAATATCAAAAAATGTTAGAAAATGCAACCAAAATAGATAAAAAGAAAATAATCATTACTGGGATCAGCTCTATTTTCGGAATACCTATTTTTTATCTTCTTATTACATTAGTATATTTTCTAATCTCTCTTATTATAGGGGTAAACTCTAATTATAAAGGTCTCTTTATAATACTTGTATATTCTAATATTGTATCGTTGGTAGAAATGATTTTTAAAGGTATTTTAATGACTATCAAAGGCTCTGCACAGATATTTACATCCCCAGCTGTTTTATTACCTTTAGAAAAAGCAGGCACTCCTTTATTTAAACTATTAAACGGTTTTGACATTTTTACATTATGGAAATTGGCACTTGTAGCTATTGGTATAAGTGTATTTTTTAATGAAACAAAGAAAAAAGGTTATACAGTAAGTATTATTTTCTGGGTAATATCTATTATTTTTTCAATCCTTTTATCTAAATTAACCTTTTTTGCATAAATAAAGGAAAAAAATATGAAAAAAAAATTAATAATTGTTGGCGCTATAATTATTTTTATTATCATAGTAATAGCCAATATTTCTCAAAAAAATGATAACCTCAAAAAAGTTACTGCTCATATTGTTAAAAAAGGAAAAATCAATCAAATAGTTACAGGAAGCGGGAAATTAAATCCAATTACAAAAGTAAATATAAGCTCAAATGTTAGTGGAAAAATAATAAAAATATTTGTTAAAGAGGGCCAAAAAGTAAAAGAAGGTGAATTATTAGTTCAAATTGATACTGCATTTTATAAAGCCAAAGTAGAAGAAGCAATGGCTAGCTATAAATCTTCTGTAGCTAATGTTGAAGTAGCAAAAGCAAATTTTGAAAAAACCAAAATAAAATTTGAAAATATAAAAACTCTTTTTGAAAAAAAGTTATGTTCAGAAGAAGAATTCCTTAATACAAAAACAGAATTTGTAATTCAATCTGCTAATTATAAAAGTGCAAAAGCAGCAATGGATAGAGCAGAAGCTTATCTCAAACAGGCACAGGAAGATTTAAATAAAACTAAAATTTATTCTCCTTTAAATGGTATTGTAACAAGAATAAACTCTAAAGAAGGTGAGGTCATTTTAGGAACCGCAACCAATATGGGTACAATAATCATGGAAATATCTGATATGAATAAAATACAAGTTGTTATGGAAATTGATGAAACAGAAATTAATAAAATTAAAGTTGGCCAACCTGCTACTATAGAGTTAGACGCAATACCAGGGAAATATTTCACAGGCAAAGTATCAGAAGTGTCATATAGTGGTTTTACAAAAAGCGCGGGAACACAGGAAGAGATCACCCTATTCACTGTAAAAGTTATGTTAGATAGTGTCTCCTCTGAACTAAAAGCTCAAATGTCAGCAAATGTTGAAATTACAACTCTGGATAAAGATTCTGTATTGGTAATTCCTATTCAATCTATTGTTACAAGTAGAAAAAATAAAGAAAAAAACAAAGAGTTCATTTATAAGATTTCTAATAATACTGTAACTAAGTGTGAAATAAAAACTGGTGAGGCAGATGAAAATAATATTGAAGTTTTAGAAGGATTAACATTAAATGATACAATTGTATCCGGTCCATTTAAATTAATAAATAAAGGATTTAAAGATAAAGAACACATCAGGATTGAAAAATATGAATAATATCGTTGTAAGAGTAAAAAATATCCACAAAGTATATAAAGTAGGGAAAATAGAAGTAAATGCTTTAAGAGGTATTGATTTAGAGATAAAAAAAGGAGAATTCGTAGCAATAATGGGTCCTTCTGGTTCAGGAAAATCAACTTTAATGAATATCATAGGATGCCTTGATAAACCCACCAATGGAGAATATTGGTTAGAAGAACACAAAATAGAAACCATGAATGATAACCAGTTAGCAGAAATTAGAAATAAAAAAATAGGTTTCGTATTCCAAACCTTTAATCTTCTACCAAAAGCAACTATATTGCATAATGTAGAGCTTCCATTAATCTATGCAGGAGTCAAAAAAAATATAAGAAAAGAAAAAGCTCAGCACTTATTAGAAAAAATAGGTTTAGGTAAAAGATTAAAACATAAACCCAATGAACTTTCAGGAGGTGAAAGACAAAGAGTTGCAATAGCCCGCGCTCTAATAAATGAACCATCTCTTATTCTTGCAGATGAGCCTACAGGAAATCTTGACTCAAAAACAGGCGGCGAAATTATGGAAATTTTTACAAATCTCAATAAAAGTGGTAAAACTATTATTTTGGTAACCCATGACAATGAAATAGCAAAATATGCACAAAGAACCATAATTATAAAAGATGGAAAAATAATCAATGAATATAAAAGATAATATAACTTCTGCTTTCTCATCTATTTGGTCGCATAAACTCCACTCATTTCTAACATCTTTAGGTGTATTTATTGGTGTAACATCAATAATCGGAATTCTTTCAATAATTTCCGGACTTAATGCAGCATTTAAAGAACAATTATCATCTATAGGCTCAAACACATTATACATTCAAAAATACCCATGGATTAATTCTTTAGACTGGGAAAAATATCGAAATAGAAAAGATATAACTTATCGAACATTTTATAAATTGGCTAAATCTGATTTCAAATATGTAACATTCATTGCTCCTAATATTTCAACTTACAGAATGGTAAAATATAAATCAAAACGGCTTCAAAATATAAATATTATTGGAACTACTCCTGAAGATTTATATATTGAAAATTATAAAATTAAATATGGTAGATTTTTAAATGGTATTGATGATAAAAAAACACTCAAATCTGCAATAATTGGTTATGACATATACGCTAAGTTATTTGATACAACAAAAACCTCAATTGGAAACAAAATAAAAATAGGAAATATGGTATATAATATTGTGGGCGTTTTACAAAAACGAGGAGCAATATTTGGTCAATCTCAAGACAATATAGTAATTATTCCATTTAAAACCTTTCTTAAAAATTTCGGCAAAAATAGAAATATAACTATAATAGCAGCGGTAGAAAATCCTGATAATATCAAAAATGCTATTGAAGAATTAAGGATTAAAATGAGAAAAATTAGAAAAGTTCCAAATAACAAAGAAGATGATTTTTCAATCAACCAACAGCAAATGATATTGGATTTATATAATAAACTAACAGGCTCTCTATACCTTTTTATGATACTTATAAGTTCTATAGCCTCTATTGTAGGAGGCATTGGTATAATGAATATTATGCTTGTCACAGTTACAGAAAGAACAAAGGAAATTGGCATTAGAAGAGCAATTGGTGCAAAAAAACAGAATATTATATTTCAATTTTTATTTGAGTCAGGTTCTATAAGTTTAATTGGTGGTATTTTTGGAATATTAGCAGGTTTTGGAATTGCAAAATTAATCGAAACAACTACTATTATCCCAAAAATCTCTTTACCTATATGGTTGGTAACAATTGGCGTTCTTTTTTCTTTTTCTGTTGGAATATTTTTTGGCATCTATCCTGCTTATAAAGCAGCAAATTTAAACCCAGTTGAGGCACTACATTATGAATAAAGGAGTTATCAATTGAATTTCTCTGAATCCATTAATAATGCGATATTAGAAATAAAAAATAATAAATTTCGCTTTTCCCTTACAATGTTAGGAATTCTAATTGGTGTTGGTTCAATAGTCCTTATGATGTCAATCACAAAAGGTTTTGATAATTATATCAAAGGAGAATTATCAAATTTAGGAAGCAATATTTTCTATATTCAAAAATACCCATCCGGTATAGTTATAGGGGGAAATTTTAGAAGAAGAAAGGATCTGACATTAGATGATGCGTATGCTATAGAAAAATATTGCCCTAATGTCAAATTCGTTGCTGCCACTGCTTTTGATTTTGGCAAAAGAATATTTTTTAAGGATAAAAAAACGAATCCTGATGTGCGTATTTATGCTATAACCGAAAATTATTTCCCTCTTATGAATTATAACATAGATAAAGGAAGAGCGTTAACCTACTATGATATTATATATAAAAAAAATTACTGCCTAATCGGAAAAAGCTTAGAAGAAAAATTATTTGGTAATATAAATCCTATAAATAAAAAAGTTAAAATTTCGAATCAGTTATTTAAAATAATAGGAACAATAAAAAAAAGAGGCTCTTTTTTAGGGCAGGATCTGGATAATGTTATATTTATACCAATAACTTCTTTATATAAAATTACACATAAAATTAAAAATGATATAAACATTGCTGTATCAGTTAGTGATTTGAGTAAATATGAAGAAACTATTAAAGAAGTTGAAAAAATTATGCGAAAAAGAAGAAAATTACAACCCGGAGAAAAAAATGACTTTGAAATAGTAACTCAAGAAGATATCAAGAAGTCTTCAAATAATATAATAAATGCAATCTTTATTGCAACTGTGGGAATCGCATCACTAAGCCTATTAGTTGGTGGTATTGGAATTATGAATATAATGTTAGTCGTTGTAAGAGAAAGAAGAAAAGAAATTGGCATTAGAAAAGCTATTGGCGCTACTAATTCGGATATAGTAAAACAATTTTTAACAGAATCAATTTTTATATGTATGATCGGTGGAATGTTAGGATTTATAATAGGTATTATAATAGCATACCTAATAAAAATACTTCTCAATTTTCCTATAGGTATATCATATATTAGTGGTATTAGTGCTTTATTATTCTCAAGTATTATAGGAATATTTTTCGGATTATATCCAGCTATCAAAGCATCAAAAATCAACCCAATTGAAGCTATCCACGATTTATCTATATAATATATTTTTGTGTTCTAATCTATATCAGTTAATAATTTTTCTAAAGACTGGACTAACTGCTCATAAGTATAAATCTGTATTTGAGAATAGCTCAAAGCGGATAAACATTTTAATCTTTCTGCAAACGAAGGTGCATTAGCTGCATCTATAGTGTCATACATCAAAACAATTTTATAATAAAATGTCTTTAAAGAAGATAAATTTTTTGCTAAATATCTATACTCCACAAATATCAATTCAGCTTTTTTTAAAATGTCATCAGTAATTTCACCATCAAGATTACAATAAACATTAAAATCTTTCGAGCCTTTCAATTTTTTCGATAAATATCGCCATAATGGTATTTCAAAAATTACAACATTATTAATCAATTTTTTCTTTTCATTTTCTTGTGGTAAAAAATATTTACTACCAAAATAAAAATCTATTCTCTCTTTTTTCTTCTCTATGTCTTCTTTTTCCATCTTAACAATTACACGCTCAATCTTCCTAATCTCTGTAATTAGCAAATCCTCTAAAAATCTTTGAAAATTAAATATTTTTTTATAATGCACTAACCGTTTTTTAAGTTTCTCATCATTAACAGCATCTAAAATGATTTCTGGTTGAACATTCTGCGGCTCAAACAACAATAATAAATTAAATCCTCGCCTATCTTTTAAAACTAAATCCTTAAATTTCAGACTTAAATAAGGGAAAAAAGTAACAACTAATTCATCAATCTTATTAGAAAAATCGATTTGTGTAGTAGGAACAAATATTGTAATTCCCCTTACCGAGATATCCACCACATTCCCTATGTTTATATATTTATTATCTTTATTAATATAAACTATAAAGTTTTGCTGTAACAATTTATGAAATTTATAAATCTCATTTACTTTGTAATAATATAATTTTTTGGGCATCTTTCCCCAAAACTTATTATCTTCTCCTGAAATTTCCATTATGCACTTAAAAAGCAGTCTTTTCTTTGTATGAAAAAAACGAATTTCATTTTTACCTTTACTTATCAAATTATCACTAGTACTAAAAAATAAAGTATCTTTAACAAACCGTAAAGGAGTAGCCTCAACTACCTTTTCAGGATAAATTATATAAACTTTTTTATCCCTTAATGGTGTAAGCATATCATTTGCCAATTCTATAAATTCTTTAAAATAATTTCTTATTTTTTCCTTGTCTTCAATCGGCTTCCACCTAAACACTACCATTTTATATATCCTTTATAATAATAATATAATATAGCAATATATTCATGCAAAATAGCTTTTACCTGCTTAAATTCTATTTGCTTTTTCAAAAATAGAAAATAAGAATCTGGCTTTTTATAAAACTGTGTTACTTCTAAGGGGTAAATAAAAAATTTTTTATCTTTAAATACACTTTTAGAAGTCAAATATAACCTTCTTGTATGATATTTAGTGGTCACAAAACCTATGGAATCAAATTTCTTCTGCTTAGCAATATTGTATACATTGCAAACATTGTTATAAGTGCTCCTCGAAAGAGAATCTAATAAAATACAGCTATCAGGGACTCCCATAGAAATTGCTAAAATCTTCATTACTTCAACTTCCTGAAAATAATATTTCGAACCTGAAGACATTATAATATACTTTGAAATTCCATTCTTATATAAATCTACAGCCTTAGAAACTCTTTCTTCATATCCCTGGCCAACTCTCCCGGATTCTCCAACACCTCCAGCTAAAACAGCCAAAGCATCTACTTTCTCAATAAAAAAATTAGGTTTTTTTAAAGGAGCAGCGAACCACCACATGATTGGCGTATAAAATATAAAAAAATATAATAATATAAAAATAACCACTGCCACTTTAACAAAATTATAAATTGATTTATATCCTTTCTTAAAGAAAACAGCCCAATTTTTATCAATATTTTGTTCAATATAATTTATCTTTTCATTTATTTTATTAGACATAAATTTGATTTTATTTTCCCAAGTATTTTCAAGCGCTATATTCTTAAAACGTTTTTTTTCTGAATCGGATACTTTATTTTCTATATTATATTTTACTTTATCAATAAAATCATCGATATCTTCTGCTATATCTATAACACAACCATGCTTTTCATTAAACTTCTCTACCTCAAATAATTTTGTTGATACTACCTTTTTTTCAAGAAACAAATATTCATTAAGCTTTGTAGGATAAACATTTGATGTATAATCTGCAATTTTATAAGGAATAATACAAATATCAAAAGCAGAAATATAACTACTCAATTGCCTATGATCTTTTTTTCCTAATAAATAAATATTATCCAGCTCCTCAATCAATGAAATATCAGTCTGAACAGGACCAATAAAAACAAATGATACATCCGGTAAAGTCAATGCCATTTTTCTTAATAATTCAAAATCCATCCATTTATGAATTCCACCTACATAACCAACAATAGGCTTTTTAATATTTGCAATATCTGGATAAAGCTTATTATCTATATTTTGAAAATTTCTTAAAGAAACCCCAAAAGGCACTATATGAACCTCATTATTATATTGTTTAGCCTTATCATAAAGTTTATAAGATGTAACAAATACTATATCTGATTTTTTAAAAGTAACTTTTTCACTTTCTATTATTTTTCTTGCACCCTTTGAACTATTCTCAAAACTATCAATACAATAATAAACTAAAATTTTTCTATTAATACTATCTAATAAAGAATTAATCAATTTTGTAGGAATAAATGTAATAATTATTGGATCTTCGAACTTCATTATTCTAAACCATCTTAAAAGAAGTCCCTTTAATAATAATTTATTAATAAAAATAGCTATATTTGAATAAGGAAATGGCAAAATAATTGGAGAAAAAACATATAAATTATGAGAAATTTTTCTAAAACCTTTTATAGATTTAAACCAATTTTTAATTCTATTTTTTATGCGAGAAATATCCTTAATATTAGGAGCTCGAACACCTGTATTTTCAACAAATAATACCCTATTACCATTTTGAGATAATTGATATGCTATCTCCTGATGTCCCTGCCAGATAAAATCCCAATCAATAGAGGAAAATATTACTATATTTTTATCTTTTATCATAAACAAATCCTTTATAATATTAATAATTTCTCATTAAAATGTCAATTGTTTATTTAAATAAATACAAACAATTATGTTTTTTTTACAATCATCAATTTATCACGCAATATTCTCATAGCCAGAGAAAAAAATAATATAAAATATAACAAATTTGTAATAAAAGTAACATAAGCAGGACCTAATAATCCATAATGTTTAATAGCTAAAATATTTCCAAATAAATTAAACACACCCAACAAGATGGAAATAAAAAAAATATAAAAAGTCTTAACAAACGATACTATTCGGAAAAAAGGCACTGATATTACAAAAAAAAACAATCCAATAGATAATGGAAAAACTAAATTCTCAGCATCTAAAAAGGAATCATTTGTAAGTGTGGTTATAAATTGTTTCTTAAAAATATTAATAAATAAAACTACTATGATACCAATTATTAACTCATATTTAACGGAAATCTTAATATAATTGATAACATCTTTGATTTTATTGTTATTCCAATAATATGAAATATTAGGATAAAGAGCTTGCTCTATTGGTTGTAATAATATTAAAATTAAATTAGTAATAGAATATATCGCACTATATACCCCTACCTGTTTCATATCATAATAATTCGTTATAACATATCTATCTCCATAATTAATAATAATACCAAAAACTCCACCTAAAAATATCATTATAGAAAAAGAAATCATAGGTTTTAAACTAATTAAAGCTATTTTTTTAAAATCAAAAAATAATAATTTAATTATCAACGAAACAAACATACTTATTATAAGATAATATAATATAGCATATATATTATGGGAAATAGTTTTTATATAATAAATAATGCCAATATCTAATATAGAAAATATAGCAAATATCAATCCCCTAACCTTAAATTGCCTTTTTGCTAATAAATATGACAAAAAAATTTGATCTAACAAATGTATCAATAACCATAATATTAAAATATTTACAAAAACACTGTCATAAGTACCAAAAAATATTGTTGAAATTTTTGTAAATTTTAAAATTAAAGCTAATATAAAAAAATTAATAATACTAAATAATAAAATAGAAAAAACACGTTTTTCATCATCTTTGCCATCAGCAAATCTTATTATGGAGCTCAACAAGCCTAAAGATAAAATAGGAACTAATATTGAAGCAGTATGTCTAATTTGAGAAAAAAGTCCATATTCAAATTTCCCAATAGAAGTAATTATCTTAAGTAAAAAGAAACTTTTAATGCTTAAGGAAAAATTTCCTAAAGCAGCCCATATCACATCTTTTTTAAAAGAACCAAGTTTAAATAAATTCTTTATCATTATTATAGAAAACAGCCTCCCAAATAGCAAGAGAGTACCATATCCATGTAATAAATCCTACTTTTTTATTGCCTATATTATTATAAAATTCTAAAATTTGCTTTTTGCGATCGTATTTATTTATTAACTCAGATTTATCAACTTTTTCAATAAAATCATCTTTTAGTTTATCTTTAAATAACTCGCCTTTAGGTTCAACAAAAACTGAACTATCGAGTTCTTCAGACACAATATTATCAAATCTTTTCTCATTAATAAATTTATATAGCATATAGTCCCTACAAATATATACACCATAATAAGGTCTATATATAGAAATATCATTCGGATCCATGCCTATATGGACTATGTCTATAACAGATAATATAGCCTTAATCTCTGAGGCAAATATTATATTATAAAAAATATAATACAATGATTCAACCCCAAACCTATCACGTATTAAAAATAATTCTTTCTGTTTTTTTCTATAAAAAAACATAGGAAAAATGCTAATAAAACCACACATCTATTTACCTCATCCAATTTAAATATAATATAACTAAAAAGAGCTTTTTAGCAAGATTAATTATTTTTTCCTTATGAAAAGAAATCTATCTTTACCAGCCAAATCCTTCTCAAAATAAAACGATATATACTTTTTCTTATCCAAAAAATTGGACAAAATATCTTTTTGCATCTCTCCAATCTCTATTGCAATCCACCCATTTGACTTGAGAATAGCCAATCCATTATCAATAATATTTTTGATATGATATCCTCCTTTATCTTTTGAATATAAGGCAATTGAAGGTTCAAATAATTTAACTTCATCAGGCAAAATATCTTTTTCTTCAAAAGCCACATATGGAGGATTAGATACAATTATATCAAAAAAATTTCTATTCTTAATAGGATCTAATAAATTAGAATTTATAAAAAAAATATCTCTATCTAATAAATTTCTACAATTATTTTTTGCAATTTTTAATGCATCTTTAGATATATCAATAGCGAAAAAATCTCCATTTTTGAAGTAATATGCTAAAGTAATAATAATATTTCCTGATCCTGTACCTATATCTAAAATTTTAGGAGCCTTTATTCCATTTTTCTTTATTAAATCAAAAACCTTTTCTACCAAAGACTCAGTCTCTGGTCGCGGAATCAATACTTTTTCATTTACAATAAACTTTAATCCATAAAATACTGCAAAACCAGTTATATACTGAATAGGCTTACCTTTCAATCTCTGCTTTATCAATTCTCTATAAAGATTGATCTCATCTGGAGTCAAAATTTTATCAAAATCTAAATAAAGATTTAATCTATTCTCATAATTTAAAACAAAAGCTAATAATATTTCAGAAGTTAGCCTTGGATTTTCTATTCTTTTTTCTTTCAAGTAGTTTGTAGTTATATCTAAAATCGATTTTATAGTCCAATAAGACATTATTGAAGATCTTTTAACTTTTCAGTTTGGTCAGCAACAATCAAAGCATCAATAAGTTCATCAATATTGCCATCTAAAATCTCATCTAATTTATATAATGTTAAATTAATTCTGTGATCTGTTACTCTTTTCTGAGGAAAATTATATGTTCTAATCTTCACCGATCTATCACCTGTACTAACCATAGATTTTCTTTCTTGTGCAATTTTTTCCTGCTGCTCTTTTTGATACTTATCATACAATCTCGCACGCAATACTTTCATTGCTTTAAGCTTATTTTTTAGCTGCGATTTTTCATCCTGACATTGCACAACAATTCCCGTTGGAATATGAGTAATACGCACCGCTGAATCTGTTGTATTTACATGTTGTCCACCATGACCTGTTGCCCTATAAACATCTATTCTTAAATCCTCCTGTTTAATTTCTATATCAATTTCCTCTGCTTCAGGTAAAACAGCAACAGATGCAGCAGAAGTATGAATACGCCCGCCAGATTCTGTAGTAGGAATTCTCTGAACTCTATGAACCCCACTTTCATATTTTAATCTACTATATACTTTATCTCCATTTATTGAACAGATAACTTCTTTAAATCCACCTAAATCTGTAGGGTTTGCATCCAATATTTCAAATTTCCATTTTTTTCTTTCCGCATAACGACTATACATCCTAAAAAGATCACCGGCAAATAATGCAGCTTCCTCACCACCTGTACCAGCTCTTATTTCCAAAATAATATTTTTATCATCATTAGGATCTTTCGGTAAAAGTAAAATTTTTAACTGTTGTTCCAATTCTTCTTTTTTCTCTTCTAATTCTTCAAGTTCAAGCTTTGCTAATTCTTTTAACTCTTCTTCTCCTGATTCTAAAATTTCTTTGTCATCCTCAATAGATTGTAAAACTTTCCTGTATTCTTTTATTACATCTACAATTTCTTGCAATTCAGCTCGTTGCTTTGATAATTGTGTTACCATTTCAGAATTATTATAAACAGCTGGATCATTTAATTGCTCATTAATCTCATTGTATTTTTGTTCTAATGATTCTAATTTTTCTAAAATATTCATACCTATTCCTCACCTACTATAAATAAAAAAACCCCCTTTTCCAAAAAAGGGGGTTGTTCTTTCATAACAAATCTAATTATTAGAAGCTTGTCCTGCGTAATTTTTATATTTTCTTTTAAACTTTTCCACTCTACCTGCAGAATCTACTAATTTAGCTTTACCTGTAAAAAATGGATGACAGGCAGAACAGATTTCAACCTTTATTTCTTTTGCTGTTGATCTAGTTTTAAATGTGTTACCACAAACGCAGGTAACAGTTACTTCATGATAATCAGGATGCAATCCTTTTTTCATTGTGTTCCTCCAGTTAGAAGTTCAACTTGTAGGACTCTATTATATAAAATATATAATTAAATTGCAAGTATTTTTTTATGGTTACTAAAAAAATATTGACATTATTTAAAAATAATAATAGATTTAAATATGCAAAATTTGAAAATTTCAGAAATTTGGAACGAATATACTCCAAAAGAAAAAACGATCTCTCTTATATTGTTTTTCTCAACAATACTTTCTTGTAGCTTTGCAGGAGCAACATATCAAATAAAAACAGTATCAATAAACACTTTAATAAAATTTTTCGCTTCCGGCTTATATTATTCTATACCATTGATTATAATTTTATTATCTCATGAACTTGGACATTTCTTAATGGCTCATAAATATAAAATAATGTGTACTCTTCCCTATTTTATCCCGTTACCAATTTCAATTTTAGGTACTATGGGAGCATTTATTAAAATCAAATCGCCAATCTATACAAAAAAAAGCCTTTTTGATATTGGAGTGGCAGGTCCTATTGCAGGATTCATCTTATCAACAATATTCATTATAATTTTTCTTCCCTATTCTACCGTACAAAAAGTATCACCACCTGCATCAGGATTATATATAACATTAGGTGAACCTCTATTATTTAAAATATTTTCATGGATATATTTTGGAAATTTGCCTCAAAACACTGATATAATCCTCCACCCTGCAGCATTAGCAGGATGGGTCGGATACCTCGTTACAGCCTTAAATCTAATACCAATCGGGCAGCTCGATGGAGGACATATTATATATGCTCTTTTCGGGAAAAAACATAAATTAATCGCATATATTGTTTACTTTTCTTTATTTCCAATGGTGTATTTTTTTCAAGGATGGATTGCATGGATTATCATATTACTCATTTTAGGCATAAAACATCCTCCTGTAATTGCGGAAACTATGGGAATATATGAAGAATTAGACAAAAAACGCAAAATATTAGGCTATATTACAATCATTATTTTCTTTTTAATTTTTACACCCCAGCCAATAAGGATAAATTTATGATATACGAACTCAATATTCCTCAATTAACAAATATAAAAAAGCTTATTGAAATTCTAAATAAAAATAAAATTAAATTAAAAATAATAGATTATACGCCTGGACATATAGTAATAGAATTTAATGGCAATATTAATGAAATAACTGATATTTTTATGAAAGAAAACCTCATAGTTGAAAAAATTAATCCTCTCAAATATAAGCAATCTCCTAATACCACATTTCTCCCTCTTAAAATAAAATACATACATACAAACATTTATAATTTTATCAACAAACTTAAAGCAACAAATGGAATAGAAAATGTCTTTCTATTCAAGCCTCTGGATATAATCATTATAATATTTAATAACAATTTCATACATGAAAACGATATTATAAATATTTTCACTAAAAATAATATTATAATAACACAAAAAAATTTTTCTATTAATTCTCTAATAAAAAATGAACTAATAACAAATATATCATATTTTAGCCTGGCTTTTTTGGCTCTTATCAACGACTTTATCCTAAAAATACCCATTATATCTATAATTTTTTTACTCTCAATAATTTTATACAATTACAAAAATTATATAAATCTTTTTTCATTTATAAAAAAATTTAAAATTGAGAAAAAAGACCTATTTCATATATTTTTCCTATTGCAAATTATTTTTTTCTTTATCTCACCGTACAAATACAAACCAAGTATAGCTCTTCTTATATATTCTATATTCAACTTTTTACTTTTTATAAAATGTAAAATGATAATAAAAATCCTTAAAATAGATTTCCTATTCGATTATATTAAGGAACAAATTCATTCTTATCAACAAATAAACATAAATGATATAATTACAATCAAACCTAATGAAGTTATACATTATGATGGTAAAATTGTTGATGGAAGTACAAATATAGATATTTCAATATTCTCCGGTAAAAATAAAATAATACAAAGAAAAAAAGGAGATAAAGTCTACGCAGGTGAAAAAGTACTAACAAATCCTATAAAAATTAAAGTACTTTCCAAAAATTATGATTCACTTATAATAAATCTATTCAATTTATATTCAAAAAATTTCTATACTGAAAATATTGACATTATATTAGATAAAAATTTTACTTTAATTATAATTTTTATTCTCATGGGAATAATTCAATTTTTATTTTTTAATAATAATATTTTAAACCTTTCCTATAAATATCTTTTTATGTTAGGCTTACTATCCTTTGATTTTAATTCAATAAAAGGCATTTATGAATTAGCCAATTTAAAACGTATCTTTTCTTACGGCGTTATAATTAAAAATTTTGAAAAGTATTCCAAACTTTCATATATGAACAGAATTACTATTTCTGATGAGTTTTTAATCAATAAATCAAATATCGCAATTAAATATAAGGTTTTCAAAAAAGAGAACCAAGCGGAATTTTTAAATATTATCTATAATTTCATGAAAATCTCAAATGACTTTATAGCTCAAAATATTTTAGAACAGATAAAAGATATAGGTTTTCAAAAATTTACAATTAAAGACTTTCATAGTATTGATAATTTTAATAAATACGGCAAAATAGTAATAAACAATATGGAAAAAGAAGTTTTATTCGGAGAAAAACAATGGATTCAACAAAACTACAAAATAAACCTTAATAATATCCCTGAACTTCCTGATATGCTAATCATCGTATTGGTAGTAGATTCAATAACTTATGGATATTTACAAATACATATTCAGGAAAATTATGAAATTATAAATGAATTAAAAAAAATACAAAATAAATTAGATATTACAATTGTTACCAACTTCAAGAATATTTTAAAAAATTTCAAAACAATACCCTATGAAAAACTGAATACAATAAAAGACTCCATATTGATTTTTTATAATAACTATATTAATGAATATGATACTTCTTCGAATATATTAATCTCCTTTGTAAAAGCTGAAACCGCAAAATACAAAACCTTCGATATACTACTTTTTACCAAAAGATTCTATAGAGTATTTGAACTAATTGCTTACAAAAAATTTACAGATACAGACTACAAAAAAATTATAAAATTCATCAACTATAATTTATTGATTTATAATTTATTTCTCCTATTTCCACTTAAAATAGGACTAATTGGAATTTTTGTTTTATCTATAGGCAATTTTTATGCTATAAAAAACTTTATAAACAAACAAAAAACTATTTTATTAAAAAATTTAGTTCATGAATACTTTTATTAAAATTATTCTATTATGGTTAATTCTAAAAAACATTATAATAGCTGATACATATGAAGAATGGTATGCAAAAGGTAGCCGGATTTTTCATCAAATAAAAAATGGCAAAATAAAAAATACTCCTAAAAACTGGAATAAAGCAATAAATTATTTTAAAAAACTGATACTAAAAGCTCCTGATAGGCATCCTAAAAAAACTGATGCTTACTTTTCAATCGGGTTATGCTATATTCAAACAGAAAATTACCTAAAAGCTGTACAAAATTTCAGAATGTTAATAAAAAAATATCCGAAACACAGACTTGCAGATGATGCTCAATACCTTATAGGATATTGTTTTCTACAAATGAATAATATTAAACAAGCTAAAATAGAATTTAAAAGAGTAATAAAAAATTATCCAAAAGGAGATATGTTTAAAAAAACATTATCTCAATTAGATATTCTCTATAAAAAATACCCTGATAAAAAATATCAGATAGAGTTTTATGAGTACCTTATAAAAAATTTTGATGATGAGTATATTAAATACAATTATACTCGAAAATTAGATTCTTTATATAATAGTGAACAGAAAATAGATACCCTTTTTCAAAAAAAACTTAAAATCAAACCTAAATATGAAAAAGGCATTCCTAAATTTCTAACACTCAGAATATCTTCCTCTGAAATCTCTTCAAGAATTGTTTTAGAATTTGATCAGGATGTACATTATAAAGCAAACTATATCAAAGAAAAAAATCTTCTTTTTATAGATTTTATAAATTCGATTATAAATATTAAACCAATAAATAAATCAATCAAAAATGGCCTTATAAAACGTATCAAATTAGCACAGTTTAACCCCAAGACTGTACGATTTGTCATCTATTTTGAAAAAGAATTAAATTATCATATTTTCACCCTTAACAATCCATCGCGGGTAGTAATTGATATCTCCCAACCTCAAATTAAAATTAATAAAGATAATATTTCTCTTGTAAATCAATTAGGGCTAAAGATATCAACTGTTGCAATTGATCCAGGCCATGGAGGTAAAGATCCAGGTACAGTTTATGGAAAATATTACGAAAAAGATATTGTACTAAATGTGGCAAAATATCTCTTAAAATTATTCGAAAAAGATCCAGAATTTCAAGCTTTTCTAACAAGAAATGACGATACATTCCTTCCATTGGAAAAAAGAACTGAAATAGCCAATTCTAGAAATGCAGATCTTTTTATAAGCCTTCATGTAAATTTCTGTAATACTAAAAATATAGCAGGAATAGAGACATATTATTTATCATTAACCACTGATCCATGGGCACAACAATTAGCAGTATTAGAAAATGCCTCAACACTACATAAGTTATCCGAACTAAACAGCCTTTTAAAAGATATTATTATAAATAACAAAATCGAGGAAAGTAAAAATTTTGCATTTAGTGTACATAACCAGCTCATAAGAACACTAAGAACGCAAGATAGAAAGGTACGCAAAGCACCGTTTGTGGTGCTGATTGGTTCAGATATGCCTGCCATACTTATAGAAATTGGTTATCTTTCAAATCCTCAAGAAAGAAAAAAACTTATTTCTCACAAATATCAACGACAAATAGCAAAAGCTATTTATAATGGAATAAAAAAATATCAAGCTAATTTTAGCTATGTAAATCAATAGGAGAGAGTCAAATGAAGAAATTTTTAATCATCTTATTCCTTACAATAAAATCATTACTGGGAGATGGTTTTATTGTAACCGATTCTAATAACTATATTTACCATATCTATGATGACTCAGTATGTCTTTTAGTATCAAACTCAAAAAATAGTGGTATTTATTACTCTACTAAAGAAAATCTTATTGGTTATAAAGAATTTATTAAATATGGTGATGATTTCCTTCAATCAGTTAATATATATAACACAAATTTAAAATCTATTACCCCTCTGAGTAATTTTTATAAACAAGTGGGACTTCCAGATTTTTCAAAAAAATATATTGCTTACTTTCAGGAAAATTCATTAATAATGATGGATACTAATTTTAATATTATAAAAACTATAAATATAGGTCATTTCGCTAATATTATAAAAATAAATCCCGGAAATAATAACCTAATCTCATGGACTGATTTCTATGGAAACTTAATTATTTTTGATATAGAAAAAGAACAGATATATAAAAAAATAAATCTACCAGAAGAAGGGTATGCCGCATATTGGTCACAGAATGGAAAAAATATTATAGTGCCAACAGTAAACGGTAAAATATTTTTAATCCAGAACTATAAAATTTCAAAAAAATTCGATGGAATAAACCCTATCTGGTTGGACGATAAGCAAGTTCTTTATTTTAAGATTGTATTTGATAAATTCCACAATCCAATCAAAAGCATTGAAACCATTTATAATATAACTACTGGTCAATCACTTATTCAATCATACAATAAGACAATATTCTCAAAGGCAATCCTATCAGGTAAGAATAAATTTATTTATTATGATATTTCCAATAACCCCTATATAAAATCAAAAAATATCAAAAAATTAAATTTTTCAAAGTTAAAAAAAAATATACATACCATAAAATTAAATAAAAGAAAAATAAATAATACAAAAACTTCTGAAATTATTAGTATCTCAGCATTCGATTCAATATACTTCCATCAAGTGTATGATATAAGGCCTGATAAAAAAGATGGTATTGGCGGAGGATGTTGTGGTGCTGCATCAACAATTATGGGGCTAATTTATTATAATAAACTATCACCATGGCCGATAACATGTTATTCCCCATATACTCATACAAGTTTATATGGAAACTATATCACAGAAAAGTATAGATTATATGGTGTTAATTACGACATACTTTATATTCGACATAATACATTAGGATATGGGATATACGGTTGGATTTATAGAAATTCTTTAGAAGACACCAAAGGACATATGGCAGAACTTATAAGAAATCACGGAATAGATTCTCCAGGCCCGGATTGGAGTCCATCATTTTCAAAATTACAAACAGAAATCAATAATCAAAACCCAATTGTTGTTTTAAATTCACTAACCAATGCAGGGCATTATATTGTAGCAGTAGGATATTTGAATGACAAAAAAGTAGCTGTATTTAATGATCCCTATGGAGATAGAAATAATTCAACCTATATCAAGTATAAAGCCATAAAGGTTAAATATGACTGGCCAGGCCAAAATAATGGATATGCTAACTTAAATCATGTATGGTGTTATAATTACCTGAGACCCAAAGCTGATATTAAAGCTTTTTTAGAAAAAGATTTTAATATTCTCTTTATAAAAAATAACAGTTACAAACCTTACTTCATCATTCAAAATATTGGAACTGAAACATATCAGGGAAATCTGAACTACAAATACTCCCTAATCGATACAGCAAAAAACGAAATTATAGACTCGCAACAAATTACTATAAATTCAATGGCTATTGATGAAACAAAAAAAATATATCTCAATTTTGATAATCTTGTAATAGATTCAAATATTACAAATTTGAAATTAGAAATTTACTGTGATATTGATAGCTCAGAACCGGAAATTTCATACTCGAATAACTCTTTATCAAAAATTATAAAAATTAGAACTGATACTATCAAGCCATCTGCTATTGTACCTCTTCCTGATACCACAATATTTACAAATTCATTCTATATAAAGGTCAGATTTAGTGCTCTGGATGATTTAAATCCAGATGAAATGCAGCTTTATATCGATTCAACTGACTATACTGATAAAGCATCTTTTTCAACAATATGGACAAGATTAAAAGTTACTGATTTACCAGAAGGCAAACATAATGTTCTACTAAAAGCCACAACAAAATGCGGATACTCACAAGATATTAAATGGAGTTTTACAACTTCTTATACAAAAATATCAGAACATAACAATAATCAAAAAAATACAAAAATTAAAATTTATCCAAATCCATGTAATAAATATTTAATCATAGAATCACCAGCTTCCCTTAATTTAAACGCCTCTTTTTATACATTAGATGGTAAAAAAATATACACCACTTCTATAGCCCCAAAATCTAAAACACAAATCAATATCTCACAATTTCCATCGGGAATTTATCTTATCAAAATAAAAGAAAAACTTATACAGAAAATCACTATTTTAAAATAAACATCTAATAACTTTATTAAACATAAATTTAAACTATTAGATTAAGTTAATAAATAAAAAAATATTAAATTACTTGCCAAATCACTTTTATTTTATTAAAATAAATAACAATTTTTAAAGGAGTTTTTTTTGAAACTTTATTTTATAGAAGCAGGAGTTGATTATAAAAAATATAATTTTCCTTATATAATAATAGCAGAACCTGAATCTGAAAAAGAAATTCTTAAATTATTTGAAAAAGGATTTCTCCCCTATAATCATAACTTAACACAGTTTTATTTATGCAGAAATATTCGTATTAAATTATCAGAATTCACCCCATCATCTGAAAACAGAAGAATACTAAGAAAAGGAGAGGGTATAAGCTTTAAACTCAAAAAAAGAAATGAATTTAAGTTCAATGATAATTGGTTAAAATTTTGTAAAGATTATGCAGACCAACGATTTGGAAAAGATATAATGTCAGAATCACGGCTTTTATCTTTATTTCATTCTCCGGTAACATCGCATATAATGGAATTTTACAATGATAATCAAATTATAGGTATTGTTGTTTTATATATTATTGAGAAACAATTAACATATTATTACTATTCTTTCTATGATTTAAAATATTTTAATAAAAATCTTGGAATGTACATGATGACATCCGCTGTAAAATATTTTTCAGAAAACAATTTTCAGTATATCTATCTTGGAACATGCTATAGTAAAAATGCTCTATACAAAACTCAGTTTAAAGGAATGGAATTTTTCAATGGAAGGTACTGGTCATCAAATCTAAAGGAACTAAAATTTTTAATAAAGAATTATGCAAATAATGAGATTAAAAATGTTTTCGAAATAGACGAATATTCTAAATATACAAATAAATCTCAAACAATCTTTAGCGGGGGGCTTATATGAAAGTTATGTTATTTGGTGTTGGAGCTTTCACCCAGGGTGTTTTACATATATTAAAAGAACATAATATTGAAGTATGTACCTATTTAACAAGAGATTATGCTCACTATGGACCCATGTTGGAAGGCAAAACATATCATAAAGAATACTATCCGGATCCCTGTGAAATATTAAAAAATGAAAATATAGATTTTGTTATTCCGATGTCTATAGACTGGGCAAAGCAAAGCTGGACTAAAAAATTTTTATCTCTTAATATTCCAATATTGTCGCCCAAAGGAGAAGCATATAATATTGAAGGAGATAGAGAATTTTCCCATCAATTGTGCGAAAAATACAATATACCCTTTCCGAAATCTTATCTTGCTAAAAATAAATTTGAAGCTTTAGAAATATTAAAAAAAGATTATAGACCCTATGTAATAAAAAATATCTACTGTTCACCATTTAGTCCTGTACATACTATTGTATGTGAAACACCGGAACAAACCAAAGCATGGTTTGATGCAATCGATTTTAGAGAAGGAATATTTTTACAAGAATTCATGGGATATAATGAAGCAGGCCATATTGCCTTTGTAAGCAATGGACAAATATATTCTCTTGTTACAAATCAAGAATACAAAAGAGCTTTCAATGATAACCTTGGAATAATTGCAGGAGCTCCATTAGGAGGCATAGTAGAACAGGATCCAGATGATAAATACAATATTGCAAAAGAACTACTTCATCCTTTATTACCATGGTTCAAAGAAGTAAATTATAATGGTCCAATTCAGGTCACAGCTATGAGAAAAGATAAAAAATGGTATGTGCTTGAATATAACATAAGATTAGGCGTAACCTCCGGTCCATTAATTATAAAAATGCTCAAAAACCCTGCGGAGGTATTATATAATGTTGCCTGCAACAAACCCATAACACTTAATTTTGATGAAACCAAAAAATTTGGCTGCTCATTAACTCTCGCTGGATATGGATACCCTTATGTTCAGATTAATCCACCGAAACTTCCCATTCAAATAAAAGAAGAATTCACCTGTGATGTATGGTGGAATGAAGTTGATATTGATTACAATAAAAACCTATTCACATCAGGGCATAGAATTGCTGATTTTATTGCTTATGGAAATGATTTACAAAGTGCTTTATCATTAGCTTATGAAAATATAAAAAAAGTTGAATGCCCCGGAAGTTATTATAGAACAGATATTGGAAAATCCATGTGGCCTCCAATATATGATTAAAAAAATTATTATTTTACTATTTATTCTTCCACCTCTATTAAAAGCAAATACTAAAATTTTAAATTTGATAATAAATAATAATAATATATCAATAAATGACAAAAACTATCTAAACAATAAAATAGCAAATTTATTAGATAATAAAACTATTTATAGAAATGTTATAGATACTATATTTATTTCTGAAAAAAAACTATATTTACTAACAAAAAACCTTCCCACAGCTGCAAAACTTATCAATATAATAAAAAATAGACAATATGAAATAGATAGCATAGATGGGTTAAGGTTTTATGCAAATGATCATTCTGATTTGGAAGGGATAATATTTCATGTTTACAATTCTATAGATACCACATTTTTCTATGCTGAAGGTACTGCCAAATTTTTGCTCACTAAATATAAACTATTTGGTTTAATGTATGTTGAATATAAAAATATTGATACAAATAAAATTTTATTTAATGCCAGAATCTATATTTATCCCAATAATTCTTTTGCCAGATCATTACTAAAAATTTTACTAAAATTAGGTTTTAATTCTTATGTAGATAAAAAAATATCAAATATTTACAATTTTATAAATATAACCGCAAAAGCTATAAATCAAAATCCGAAAAAAATTATCAATGTAATTCAAACTGATTCTCTTATAAAAAAATTTAAACTAAATCAAAATGATATAAAAATTATTAATAAACTAATTTATTGATAAAGTTCTGCCTTAAGGGCAGTTAATTTTTCTGGAGTTAAAACACTCTTCAATTCAGGATAATTTTTCAAATTAAATATAACTTTTGTCTTACCATCTACTTTACCAATAAAAGCTGTAGCTCCCGATTGCAGATAATCCATAGACGAAGAGAAAATATAAATGTTATTCTGTGTACAATTTTTTAAAATATACAATTTACTCTTATTATTCATCAAAACAGGGGAATCAAAAATAACAAGTTTAGTTTTAGGTTTTAATTTTTTTAAACTACTTCCAATATCACGGGCAAGATCAATTATATATACTTCTGCTTTAGTTTTTGTAATAGCACCTGCCCTTCCAAGCTTTTTTTTCAAAACATCTGCTCTTTCTTTAGGCAAGAAATATACTATATTTGTAACATCAGGAAAAACCTGTTTTATAATAAAAGCAAATTGCATAGGAGAAGCTTCTTGAGAAAGAACTTCTTGAAACAAACAAAAAAATAATAATATAAATAAACCTGCTAATTTTTTCATAGGCTCTCCTTGTTTTTTTTCTATTATTTTAATGATAAAAGTCTATAATCAATTTGTCAACTAATTTTTATTTTTTTTACTTTAACATTTTTTTTTTAAATCAAAAATTAATAAAAAACAATTAGCAATAATTATATAAAAAATTCTTTTACTATATAACCACATAAACATCTAAAAAAATATTAAATAACACTTATATAGACTTGACATAAACTAAGTTTTTATATAGAATATAAATTTGTAAAATACAAAAAACTTAAAAAAGGAATAGATATGATAAAAGGAAGTCAGATAAGATCAAATTTTGTTGATTTTTTCAAATCAAAAGGGCATGTTTTTGTCCCAAGCTCCCCTGTTGTCCCAAAAGATGATCCAACATTATTATTTACAAATGCTGGAATGAACCAATTTAAACCTATTTTTTTAGGAAAAGAAAAAAGAGAATATACAAGAGTAGCTAATTACCAAAAATGTATTAGAGTAAGTGGAAAACACAATGATTTAGAAGAAGTTGGTAAAGATGGCAGGCATCATACTTTTTTTGAAATGCTGGGTAATTGGTCATTTGGAGATTATTATAAAAAAGAAGCAATTGAATTTGCCTGGGAATACCTAACAGAGGTGCTAAAATTACCAAAAGAAAAATTATATGTAACTGTTTATGAGGATGATAATGAAGCTGAAGAATTATGGAAAACTGTTACAGATGTTGATCATTCCCACATATCACGTTGGGGAATGAAAGAAAATTTCTGGGAAATGGGAGATACAGGACCATGTGGGCCATGTTCTGAAATTCATTACGATAGAGGAGAAAAATACTCCTCTGTAGATGATCCTAATTGTGGAGTTAATTGCGATGGAGAAAGATTCTGGGAAATATGGAACTTAGTTTTTATCCAATATAATAGGCTACCCGATGGCTCTCTTGAAGAATTACCGTCAAAACATGTTGATACAGGAATGGGACTGGAAAGATTAACCGCTATTCTGCAAGGAAAAGATTCCAATTATGAAACAGATCTTTTCTGGCCATTAATCGAGCACTTAGAAGAACTAACAGGAAAACAATATAGTCCTGATAATAGTGGTATGCCTTTTAGAGTTATTGCAGACCATATTAGAGCTATAAGCTTTGCAATCGCAGATGGAGCACTGCCATCCAATGAAGGTAGAGGATACGTAATTCGAAGGCTTTTACGCCGAGCAGCAAGATATGGATATAATATTGATATGAAAGAACCATTTATTTATAAATTAGTTCCTACACTGGTTGATTTTATGGGAGATGCTTATCCTGAATTAAAAGAACAGCATGATCATATAAGTCTCGTTATCAAAAGTGAAGAAGAAAGATTTTTTAAAACATTAGGTCAAGGGATCACTATTTTTAATAAAATTGTAGAAAAAGAAAAAGAAACAAAAATGGTTTCCGGAAAAGATGCGTTCCTATTATATGACACTTATGGATTCCCTATAGATTTAACAAGAGTTATGGCAGAAGAAATTGGGTTTAATATCGATTTGAAAAATTTTGAAATTTTACTTGAAAAGCAAAGAGAACAATCAAGAAATGCCGCTTCTTTTGATTATGATGTCCATAAAAATTGGGTTGAATTTACTCAAGGTGAACATTCAATTTTTAAAGGTTATGAAACCTCTGAATTAATTACTCAAATTAGAAAATATTACATGGAAGATGATAAGATTGAAATAATTTTACATGAAACTCCTTTTTATGCAGAATCAGGTGGACAGGTTGCAGATCATGGGTATATAGAAGGTGAAAATTTTGAAATTCAAGTTTATAATGTACAGAAAACTTTTGACGGTATTGTACATTATGGTAAACTAAATGGCACAATAAATAATCCAAATGTTAAAGCTATTGTGGACACTAATCGACTTAAAAGCATATCAAGACACCATACAGCCACTCATTTATTGCAAGCTGCTTTAAGAAAATTATTAGGAGAGCATGTCCACCAGTCTGGTTCTTTAGTATGTGATGATTATTTAAGATTTGATTTTACACATTTCCAGGCATTAAATGAAGAAGAATTAAGAGATATTGAGAATGAAGTGAATGACTATATTATGGCAAATTATCCTGTAAAAATAGAATTTATGGATATAAATGAAGCCAAAAAAGCAGGAGCCATGGCACTATTCGGTGAAAAATACGATAAAATAGTAAGAGTTGTTAAAATTGAACCTGTTAGTATGGAATTATGTGGCGGAATCCATTGTAAGGCTACAGGTGAAATAGGCTTATTTAAAATTGTCAGTGAAACTGGAATAGCTGCTGGTATTAGAAGAATTGTGGCCAAAGCAGGCATGCCAGCAATTGAGTATGTCAATAATTTCGAAAACATTATAAAAAATTTATCTGGCATATTTGCCACAAAACCAGAGAATTTAACCAACATAATAGATCAAAAATTAAAAGAAAATCACGAATTATTAAAAAAACTTGAAAAATTACAATCTGAAAAAAATAAAGGAAATTTGGAAACTTTATTAAACAATAAAGAAGTTATAAATGGAATAAATGTTATTATAGCACAAATAGATGTTGATAATATTGAGCTTTTAAGAAAAGCTGCTGATTTCTTAAAAAATAAATTAAAAAACAATTTTGTTATAATTCTTTCAAGCATAATTAATAATAAAGTAAACTTTATAGTTAGTATTTCACAAGAATTAACAGAAAAATATAAAAATCTTCATGCTGGAAAATTAATAAAAGAAATAGCAAAAGTATGTGGTGGTGGCGGCGGCGGCAAACCATATTTTGCACAAGCAGGCGGAAAAGATACATCAAAAATACCTGAAGCTTTAGATTTTGCAAAGGAGCTTATTAAAAAATTTTCATGAAAGAACTTTATCTAACTTCAGAGAATTTAACTGTTAAAACAAAAAAATATTTGAACTATTTAAATAAATATTTTAACATCAATAAAATCCAGTTTCATCCTGATAAAGCAGCTCTTTTAATATTGGATATACAAAAATATTTTATTGATGACAAATCGCATGCTTTTGTCCCTTCTGTGAAAACTATTTTACCTGGATTAAAAAAACTTTGTCAATTATGCAAATCTAAAAATATTCCTTTAATATTTACAAGACATCTTAATAATTTTGAGAATGCAGGTATGATGAATAAATGGTGGAAAGATTTAATTAGTGATGATGATAGATCTTCTATAACGAAAAAATTATCTGAATATACAGATATAGTTATTACTAAAACTCAATATGATGCTTTTTATAATACAAATTTAGATAGTATATTAAAAAATTATGGTATACAGCAAGTAATAATTGGCGGGGTATTAACTCATTTGTGTTGTGAAACTACAGCAAGAAGTGCTTTTGTTCGAGGATATGAAGTATTTTTTTTAATAGACGGTACAGCAACTTATAATGAAACATTTCATATGAATACATTATATAATTTATCTCATGGATTCGCAAAGCCAACAACTATAACAGATATTGAACAGACACTTTCGGAGTTTAGTAAGTGATAATAAATAAAAAGATCATTATAATAGGTGGTGGGCCTGCTGGAGTTGCTTCCTCTATTTTATTATCTCGTAATAAGTTACCTGTTTTACTGATTGAAAAATATAAAATTGGTGGGCTTATTAGATTTGCTAATTTGATTGAAAATTATCCTGGTATGCCAGATGGCATTAATGGTGAACAGTTTACATTTTTATTAGATAAACATTTGAAAAATATCAATACAGATATTGTATATGATAATATTAGTTCAGTTACATATAAAAATAGATTTTCCCTTCAAGGTGTAACTAATACTTATAGTTGTGAATTTCTTATTGTTGCAACAGGTAGTAAGCCTCGTAAAATAAAATCTAATTACAGTAATTTTATATCTTATGATTTTTCAAAATTTATAAACAAAAGGGATGAGCATATTGCTATTATAGGCGGTGGGGATATTGCATTTGATTTTGCATTAACTCTTTCTTTAAATAATAGGGTAAATATTTTGATAAGGAATATTCCATGTTGTAATGATGTGCTTTTAGAAAGGGCAAAAAATAATAAAAATATTTTTATTTATGAAAATTTCTCTATTTGTAATATAATAAAAAATAATGAGAGTTATGAAATAGTTTCTCATGAACAAAATCGCATAATTGCAAATTCAATATTTGGTGCGATTGGTAGAGAAAATAATTTACCAAAGTTGCTTTTTGACAAAAAACAAAAAGAACTTAAAGATAAATTTTTTATTATAGGTGATGCTATAAACAATTCTAATAATAGGTACATTATTTGTGCTGAATCCCAAGGTTTTGATGCAGCGATTAAAATTACAAAACAGATAAAAAGCGGAGGATAAATTTGAAAATTTTAAAAGAAATAGGTTCAGAAGAACATGCAATAGTGTATCTTGCTGAATTTAATGAAAATAAATATGTGGAATTTACAGAATCAATTCAGCCGCCTTTAAAAAGAAAAGATAAATGGGTACTTATTATATCTTCTTTATTTGGGTGCCCAATAAAATGTCAATTTTGTGATTCATCAAATTATTATTATGGCAAATTAACATACCAAGAGCTTTTAGCACAAATAGAATATCCTGTATTAAAAAGATTTCCCGATAGAATTATAAAAACTGATAAATTTAAAATTCAATTTGCCCGGATAGGCGAGCCATCTTTTAACCTTAATGTTTTAGATGTGGTTGATAATTTTGATAATTTATTTGTTGTTGAAAATTTTATCCCCTCTATTTCAACAGTAGCTCCCCAAGGACAGGAAATTTTCTTTGAGAAATTAATAGAGTTAAAAAAAAGAAAGTTCGCAAAAAATTTTCAATTACAATTTTCCATTCATTCTACTGATTTAGAATATAGAGATTGGCTTATTCCTGTAAAAAAATGGAGTTTTGATAAAATTTCTGACTATGGAAAACATTTCTTTGATAAAGGTGGTAAAAAAATCACATTAAATTTTGCAATAAATTCAAGTGATTATATAAATGCTGAATTACTAAGAGATTTTTTTGATCCTGCTTTTTTTATAATTAAAATCACTCCTATAAATCCTACAATTAATGCAGCCGAAAAAGGACTTGTTACAAAAGATACTTTCGATTATAATGAAATTATAAAAAATCTCCAAAAATTTGGATTTGACGTTATTTTAAGTATAGGCAATCCAGAAGAAAACTTAATAGGAAGTAATTGTGGACAGTATATAAAGACTTTTTTAGATAAAGGAAAAAATTTTGGTATTTCTTATACTTATATTAATTAAATATTTTTTGTAAATAATCTAAAAAAGATTTGTGATTTTCGAAAATAACTGTTTCTTCTAATAGATTATCATTTTCTTTATTCCAGTATTGGTTTTTTACTAAAATAGTATCCATTTTAACTTTTTTAGCAGCATTTATTCCTTTGATTGTATCTTCAATTACAATACAGTGTTGAGGCTCAACATCCAGATGCCCTGCTGCATAAATAAAAATATCAGGATGAGGTTTGCCTCGTAAACCTTTTCTTTTACCGATTATTGGAACTTTTGGTTTTATTCCTGCTGATTCAAAGATATGATGTATATATTTATCAGGAGTATTTGACGCTATTGCAATTTTATAATTTTTATTTAAAAGAATCTCTAATGCTTGTAAGGTTTCATCAATAAATTTTATCTCTCCAGATTTACAGAATTCTTCATAAAGTTTTAATCTCCTATCTTCTATTTTTCTATATGTATTTTCATCAACCTGCTTATTAATTCTCTTCAATTGATATCTCATTCCCTGCCCTAACATTGTCCAATACTGGAAATACTCTTCTTCAAAAAGTTCATAGTTAAAATATTCTTTTAGTACTATCTGGCAAGATTTATAAAAAAAATGTTCAGATAAAACAAATATTCCATCAAAATCAAATAAAATCGCCTGATATTTATCAAAATCTATTTTTTTCATAATAAAAACTCTTTTCTATCTATAATTAATACCAACCTTATTCCTAACATCTTTTAATGTTTTAGAAGCAATTTCTCGGGCTTTTTCTGCTCCCTCGTCCATTTTTTTAAACACCCAATCAAGGTTATTAGCCAATTCTTCTCGTTTTTTCCTATAAGGTTCAAAGAAATTGTAAATTATATCAACTAATTCTTTTTTAACAGAACTATATTTTAAGCCTCCTGCTCTATATCGCTCTGCTAATTCCTGTTGTGCCTTTTTATCAACAAATAAAGAATATATCTTAAAAAGATTACAATTATCTGGATCTTTTGGTTCTTCAATGCTTTTGGAATCAGTTACAATACTCATAACCTTCTTTTTCAAAGATTTATAATCAGAAAATATTTCTATAGTATTGTCATAAGATTTAGACATTTTTCTACCATCTATACCAGGAATGACTGCTAAATTTTCATCAATTTCTGGTTCAGGTAAAACAAAAGTTTCCCCATAGAGATTATTAAATTTTATAGCTATATCTCTTGTAATTTCCACATGTTGTTTTTGATCTTTACCAACAGGAATTTTTTCTCCCTGGTATAAGAGAATATCAGCAGCCATAAGAACGGGATATGTAAAAAGTCCCGCATTTGGTTTTAATCCTTTAGCAATTTTATCTTTATAAGAATGACTTCTTTCAAGCAAACCAACCGGAGTAAAATTAAATAAATACCATGTAAGTTCTGTTACTTCTGGAACATCTCCCTGTACCCAGAAAATTGATTTATCCGGATCAAGACCTAATGCAAAAAAATCCAATATTGCGTCTAATGTATCTGTACTAAGCTTGTTACCATCAAAAACTGTAGTAGTAGCATGCAGATTTACAATAAAACAAAATAATTCTTCTTTTTCCTGATATTCTATCATTTTTTTCATCATTGCAAAATAATTCCCAAGATGAAGTTTTCCGGATGGTTGTATTCCTGATAAAACTCTCATAATCTCTCCTTTTTTAATTGTTTTATAATATCATTACAAAAATAATTTGTCAATAAAAATTTTAGAAATTTTCTGAAAATAAAAGGCATAGTATCATATTAAAAAATTTGTTAATTATTGATTATAAAAAACACAACAGTAAAAAATTTTAAAGATTGACTTATATTTTTTATTATAATATATTCTAAAAAAAGAATTTTTTTCAAAAAAGGAGTTTTTCTCAGATGAATTTAAAGTCAAAATTTATACATCTGCATAATCATACAGAATATAGCCTTTTAGATGGTGCTTGCAAAATAGATTCTTTTCTGAATACAGCTTCACAATTTGGTATGGATGCTATTGCAATAACAGATCACGGCAACCTTTTTGGAAGTATAGAATTTTACAAAAAAGCACTTAAAATGGGTATAAAACCTATTATAGGCATAGAAATCTATATAACAGAAAATATTAAAAAAACAAAAAACTCAGTAACGAACCATTTACTATTACTTGCAAAAAATAAAAAAGGATATAAAAATCTTGTAAAATTATCTTCCTTCGCTTATTTAGATGGATTCTATAAAAGACCAAGAATAGATAAAAATTTATTAAAACAATACTCTGAAGGACTGATCGGAGCTTCTGCATGTCTTGCAGGAGAAATTCCAAGACTTATCCTCCAAAACAAAATAGAAGAAGCAAAAAAAACAGCATTAGAATATCAAGAAATTTTAGGTAAGGGCAATTTCTATCTGGAATTGATGAATCATAATTTAAAAGAACAACAAATAGTCAATAAAGCCCTTATCTCAATATCAAAGGAACTAAATATCCCCCTCATTGCAACAAATGATATTCATTTCCTAAAAAAAGAACATAAAGAGGTACATGATATACTCCTGTGTATTCAGACAAAAACAACTCTACAAGATACAAAACGATTTAAATTTGAATCGGATGAAGTTTATTTTAAATCACAACAACAGATGATAGAATTATTCAAAGATACACCAGAAGCTATTGAAAATACTATAAAAATTGCAGAAGAATGTAATGTTGATATTACTTTTGGAGAATATTTATTTCCTGCTTTTAAAATCCCGGATAAATATAAAAATGATCAGGAATATCTTGAACATTTAGTATATGAAGGCATGAAAAAACGATATAAAAACATTACAGATGAAATAAAAAATCGTGTTAATATGGAACTAAAAGTGATAGAAAAAATGGGATTTGCAGGTTATTTTCTAATTGTATCGGATTTTGTAAATTACGCAAAACAAAATGGCATACCTGTTGGACCGGGGAGAGGTTCCGCTGCCGGTTCTATAGTATCTTACTGTACCGGTATAACAGATATAGATCCTCTAAAATATAATCTCCTTTTTGAACGCTTTTTAAATCCTGAAAGAATTAGTATGCCCGATATAGATATAGATTTTAGCGATGAAAAAAGAGAGAAAGTCATCGATTATGTTAGAGAAAAATACGGGGATAAAAACGTATCTCAAATAATAACATTTGGTAGAATGAAAGCAAAATCTGTAGTAAGAGATGTTGGACGTGTTATGGGACTTGAATACAGCTTTGTAGATAAAATTGCAAAAATGATCCCAGAAAACAAACTTCAAGATGCCATTGAAAATAGTCCAGAATTAGCAGAAAAATATAAAAATGATCCTACTATAAATAAGCTATTAAATTATGCTATGGAACTGGAAGGATTACCAAGACAACCAGGAATGCACGCTGCAGGAGTCGTTATAGCTCCCGATGATTTAACTAATTACGTAGCATTATATAAAGGGAAAGAAGGTATAACCACTCAAGTAGATAAAGATTTACTGGAAGAACTGGGCTTATTAAAAATGGATTTTCTTGGACTTCGAACTCTTACAGTAATTGATCATACATTAGAACTAATCAAAAAAAATCATGGTAAATCCATTGATTTATCTAATATACCATTAGATGATCCCGATGTTTTTCAATTACTCTCTGAAGGAAAAACAATTGGAATATTTCAGTTCGAAAGTGAAGGCATGCAATCTTATCTCAAAAAACTAAAACCATCAAGTATAGAAGATATGATTGCGATGAATGCTCTATATCGTCCCGGTCCTCTAAAAAGTAATATGGTTGATGAATTCATTCATAGAAAACATGGTATAAAAAAAATAGAATATCTACATCCGTTATTAGAACCTATTTTGAAAGACACTTATGGAGTTATTGTTTATCAAGAACAGGTTATGCAAATTGCAAGTAAATTAGCCAATTTCACAATGGGAGAAGCCGATACTCTACGTAAAGCTATGGGAAAGAAAAAACCTGAGATTCTGGCTAAGTTTGAACCAAAATTCATAGAAGGCGCAAAACAAAATGGTATGGAAGAAAAAAAAGCAAAAGAATTATATGAACTCATGAAACAATTTGGTGAATACGGTTTTAACAAATCCCATTCAGCTTGCTATGCTTATGTAGCTTACCAAACTGCATATCTAAAAGCCCATTATCCAACTGAATTTATGGCAGCATTATTAAGTAGTGTAATAAATGATTCTGATAAAATTGTAAAATTTATTGATGAATGTAAAAAATTAAATATAGAAATAGTCCCCCCCGATATAAATGAAAGTGATTTTCTATTCACTGTAAAAAATAATAAAATATACTTTGCATTAGGCGGAATTAAATCATGTGGACAGTCCTCAATAGATGATATTATAAAAATTAGAACAGAAGACGGACCATTTGAATCATTCTTCGATTTTATAAAACGTACTTACTCATATCAAGGCATCAAAAAAAATACAATTGAAGCCCTGATATATGCCGGCACTTTTGATAAATTTGGAAACAGAGCTCAACTTATTAACTCTATCAATGATGCATTAGAAACAGCTAAAAAGGCAATAACCATTGAAGCAAATAATCAGACTTCCCTTTTTGGAGATTCTCTTTTCGGAGAAAATTCTATCAACGAAGATATCAATTTTCAATTACCGCAAATCGAAGAATTTCCTCTAATCGAAAAATTAAATAAAGAAAAAGAATTTGTTGGAATATATTTATCCGGACACCCATTAGATAAATTTAAAGAAATAATGAAATTTCTAATGCCAATAGAAAAATTAAAAGAATTTTCTCAAAAAAATGAAAAATTAACTGAAAATAATACTTATATAATCGGCGGTTTTATCAAATCTAAGCAGATCAAAAGAACAAAAAATAACAATTCAGAATTTGCGATTTTAACAATTGAAGATTATACTTCAGACATAGAACTTCCAATATTCCAATTAGATAAATACGAAAGCATTTTAAAAGAACAAAATACAATAGTTCTATTCCTGCGTAGCTACATAAAAGAAGATTCTCCAAAATTTATCGTCGATAACATAGTTCAAATCCAGGATGTATTTACAAAAAATAATTTATCTATTTTGCTTGAAATAAACCCCACAGGAATTGAAAAAAAAGATATAGATAATATTTTTGACAGGATATTCACAAAAAAAGGAAAAGGAAAAGTATACCTATCATTTTTCATTCCTGATTTAAATAAAAGATTTGTATATACTTCAAAAAAGAAAACAACTGTAGTTAACAAAGAACTAATAAAATTCCTGAATGAACAACCAATTTTTGACAATATATTTCTTACTTACAACTAAAAAAGGATAGAAAAATGATATATGATGCTATAATAGTTGGAGCAGGCCCTGCAGGATCACAATCTGCTTATTACCTTGCAAAAGCTGGTTTAAAAGTTGTCATATTTGAAAAAAGAAAAACAGTTGGCTATCCAATAAGATGCGCGGAAGCTGTAGGGTTGAAAGAAGATATTGAAAAATTCTTCCCAATAGATGAAGCCTGGTATGCTGGAGATATCTACGAAGGCACATTATTTGGGCCTAATGGTATCGGCGCTAATGGGAAATTATTTTCTACAGGAATTATTGTAAATAGAGACAGGTTTGACCAATTCTTATATAATAGAGCAATATCTGCTGGTGCACATGGATATACTAATGCAAATGTGATAGGATTTGAAAGGCAAAAAGATGCGCTAAATATATCAGTTGAAATAAATAATACTATAAATATATTTCAAACAAAACTATTAGTAGGAGCAGATGGTATAGAATCTCAGGTCGGAAGATGGGCAGGACTTTATAATACACTAAAGCCTAACGATATTTTAACTTGCTTTGAATATCAAATTAAAACAGATGAAGATAAATACAAATATACCCACTTATATTTTTTCCTGGGACATCAAATCGCTCCTGGAGGATACGCCTGGATTTTTCCTAAAAAAAATAATATTTATAATGTAGGTATAGGAATCAATATTGAAAACAACAGTAAAAAACCAGCCAAAGAATACCTTGACAAATTTATAAGTCAACATTTCTCAAACTTTGAAATAATAAAAAAAATATCAGGAGGAGTTCCATTAATTGGGAACATCGATTTTGTAACTGACAACATTGTTTTAGTGGGAGATGCTGCTGGCCATTGTAATCCATTGTCTGGCGGTGGAATAATGAATGCTCTTGAAGCTGGTTTTATTTTAGGAACTACATTGCCAGAGCTGATAAAAGATAATAAACTAAAAAAAGACGCGCTTATGATTTACTCCAAAACCTGGAATAAAAAAAACGGTAAAGCCATAAAATATTATTATAAAATGAAAAATATTTTCTATAAACTAAGCGATGATGAACTAAATGATTTTGTTCATATATTAAAACAAGTGCTAAAAGAAGAAAAAAAGGGAATGCAAGTTCCAGATGTAATAAAAATTTTTCTCAAGACAATAAGAAAAAATTATAAACTATTATACAAATTTTCTAAGACTCTTTTTTAACTAAATTGATAAAAACAATTTCTGGTGTACTACCAATTCTTATAGGAAATAATGCACCACCATAACCACATGAAATATAATAATGAGTTTTTTCTTTTTTCAAATATCCCCAATCTTTTTCATATAAAAATTTTGTAATAAAATTAATTGGAAAAATCTGACCATGATGCGTATGACCAGATAGCTGCAAATCTATTAAAAATTTTTTAGCTTCATCAAGTTTCCATGGCTGATGATCTAATAAAATTATTGGATATTGTGGATCTATATTTTCAACCAGTTTATCTAAACCTTTCCTTCTATTTCTTATATCATCTCTGCTAACTAAATAAAACAAACTATCTATTTGAATAGTAGTATCTTTTAATATTTTTATATTGTTTTCTTCAATATATTTTAAATCCATAAAATATCTTCCTATATATTCATGATTCCCCGGACACATATAAATTCCTAATGGCAAATTTAATTTTTTAAAATATTTTAATAAATCATAATATTTAACAACTTCTATATTGTTATCAATTAAATCTCCTCCTATGAGTAAAATATCTGGCTTATATGCACTTATAGTATCAATCAAAATATTCAATTTTGATTTATTTACAAATGTCCCAAGATGAATATCACTCACATAAGCAATATGTAAAATATCTCTATCAAACTTTGCTTTATTTATATCAATATTTAAATATTTCACATTCAAATTATAAAAATTCCAATATCCATAGCCAAATAATATAAAAATACTCAATACTGCTACTGTTGCTATTT
>Ga0164318_10000132_pt1 | contig 44750 bp, 41 predicted proteins | sample GuaBasSedimGuay9_FD_113734 | JGI IMG/M metagenome (GOLD analysis project Ga0164318, IMG submission 113734) | Subseafloor sediment microbial communities from Guaymas Basin, Gulf of California, Mexico - Guay9, Core 4571-4, 0-3 cm | ecosystem: Environmental > Aquatic > Marine > Hydrothermal vents... | reverse complement strand
GACGAGATGGAAAGCGTGTCGATTGGAGAAGAATAGCAGCGCTATTTGACGATAATCGGCGCGCTTTGCAGCCGTTCGTGTGGTGTCTAATGCCGATGTTGTATTTTCGGTCAGGCTCCTAGTTTCGCTTTTCATGATCACTGTCTGCTCTGTTTCAGGTTGGTGGTACCTGTAATATTCCAACATTGTCATATGACAATGTACGGTGTAAATCGGCATATTCCCGGTTCAACAGAGAACCGGGAGAACTTATGAAAAAAATAATCGCAGGGATTGATATAGGTTCCGTTGCCATAAAAATAGCATTCCTCCGCAACAGAAAAATAATTAAAACCATCTATCGCAGGCATCAGGGAAAACCAATGAAGGCTCTGCTTGACCTGTTTATAGAGCGTCCTGAACTGAACAGCACTCCAGTTGTTTTAACCGGCTCCGGTTCACTGAGAATAGCCGTATTCGCCGGTGTGGAAACAGTCAACGAAGTCGTTGCTCTTTCAGCTTCAGTGTCAGAGTACCTGTCCCACGCCGGCTCGGTTATTGAAATGGGCGGCCAGGATTCGAAACTGCTTCTGATGCGAAGTGATGCATCCGGCGAAACGGTGATGGATGAGTTTTCAATGAACTCTATCTGTGCAGCAGGCACAGGTTCGTTTCTTGATCAGCAGGCAGGCAGACTTGGGCTTACGCCTGAGGAGATGGGTGACCTCGCCGTTACATGTGAAGCTCCTCCCAGAATTGCCGGCAGATGCAGTGTGTTTGCCAAGAGCGACATGATACACCTTCAGCAGGTCGGTGCCACCGTTGCTGAAATTGTAAGTGGTCTGTGTTTTGCAGTTGCAAGAAATTTCAGAAGCGTTATTGCTGCTGGAAGACGGTTCAGGTATCCGGTTGCTTTTGTAGGCGGAGTCGCCTCCAACAGTGGTATGGTAAAAGCTTTCAGGAGCGTTCTTGACGGTGAAGTTATCGTTCCTGAACACTTCAATGTACTCACCGCAGCAGGTGCAGCCCTTTCCAGGGAACCTGCCGTACTCCGGACACAGCAGATCAGAGAGCTTATCAATTCAATTGGAACTGAAATAGAAACTCTTCCTTCTCTGATACCCCATGCTCTCGGAACCGCCGATTTTACCGTAGCGGATGAGATACCTGCCGGGGGTATCTATCTTGGTATTGATGTGGGTTCGATAAGCACTAATCTGGCTGCCGTAGCACCAGACGGTACCGTTGTCGACCGTTTGTATCTAAGAACCGCTGGAAAGCCCCTTGAGGCTGTTAAAAACGGACTGCGGGAACTTGGTCCAAGGTTGAAATCCGTGAAGGTTCTGGGGGCAGGTGTTACAGGCAGCGGAAGGTATATGACCGGAGACTTTGTCGGAGCTGATGTTGTCAGAAATGAAATTTCTGCGCAGGCCAGAGCCGCAATTGAGATTGATCCCGAAGTAGACACTGTGTTTGAGATAGGTGGGCAGGATTCCAAGTACATCTCCATTGAAAAAGGACGTGTAGTTGACTTTGAAATGAACAAAGTCTGCGCCGCCGGTACAGGTTCTTTTCTTGAAGAACAGGCAGAGAAACTTGGAATAAAAATACAGGATTTTGGTTCCATTGCCCTGTCAACCAGCGCCCCGTGCAGACTTGGTGAGCGGTGTACAGTGTTTATGGAAAGCGATGTGGTTTCCCATCAGGCGGTGAGTACACCGATTCAGCAGATAACATCCGGACTCTGCTATTCAATAGTCAAAAACTACCTTCACCGTGTGGTTGGTGAGAGGAAGATAGGGAAAAAGATATTTTTCCAGGGTGGAACTGCACACAACCGAGGAGTGGTGGCGGCCTTCAATGCGGTTCTTGGCCAGGGGAGAGAGGTTATTCTTCCCCCGCATCACGATGTTACAGGGGCCATCGGTGTGGCTCTGATGGCCAGAGATGCCATGAAGGATGGAAGGAAAACAACTTTCCGCGGCTGGAGTCTTTCTGAAAACAGCTACACACAGGATTCGTTCATATGCAGAGCATGTTCGAACAACTGTGAAATCCACAGGGTCACGCTGGCAGACGGCACAAAGCTGTTCTACGGGGGCAGGTGCGAAAAATATGAGACCGGTTCCATGCAGACCACGTCAGGCGGAGAGAATCTGTTCCTTGAAAGGGTTGAGAATGTCTTCAAGTATTCTGGCAGGGACTGGGGCAATGGGCCTGTTGTAGGAATATCAAGGTCTCTGTGGTTCTGGGAGCTTTTCCCGTTCTTCGGAACATTCTTCAGATCCATGGGCTGCCGTGTGGTGGTGAGCGGTGAATCCACTTCTGCTACCGTTCATTCAGGAGTGGAGAGTGTTGCCGCGGAAACCTGTTTCCCTGTGAAAATAGCTCACGGTCATGTGATGGAGCTGCTGGAGAAGGGCGTAGAGATTCTGTTTCTTCCATCAATTCTCAGAAACAAACCCCAGGGAGATTTTACTGAATCCTATAACTGTCCATATATCCAGGGTTCTCCGTACATTCTTGATGCCGGGCTTGTTCTGAATCAGATGAAGAATGTAAAAGTTCTGAAACCGGTTCTGGACTTTGCTCTTCCCGGTAACGAGTGGATGAGTGCACTGATACAGACGGCAGTTGAGCTTGGGTTCAGTACGACTGAGGCAAAAGCGGCGCTCAAAGAAGCACAGGACGCACAGGATAGATTTGTGAAGGCAAACACAGAGCGGGGCAGGCGGGCCATACAGAACCTGGACGGACGCAGGGGTTTTGTTGTGGTCAGCAGGCCATACAACGGGTCAGACCCTGTGGTGAACACCGATCTTCCGGCAAAACTGGCTAAACTTGGAGGAGTTGTCATTCCTCTCGATATGCTGCCCATGTCCATGGACAGAGCTGCGGAAAGCTATGACAACATGTACTGGCACTACGGTCAGAGAATACTTGCCGGCGGAATAGTTATCAGAGAGAATGAGAACCTGCACGCTGTTTATCTCAGTAACTTCGGCTGCGGCCCGGATTCTTTTATAGAGCATTCATTCAGGGAAATCATGGGCGAAAAGCCCTATCTGTCAATAGAGATAGATGAGCATGCTGCGGATGCAGGTGTCATTACAAGGTGTGAAGCATTTCTTGACGCTCTGGATGGAGCAGGAAATCTTGGGACACAGGAATACCAGCCCCCTCCCCGGGAACAGCAGGATGTAACTGGAAGAACTCTCTGGATTCCCCTGATGAGCGAGGCAAGCTATCTGGCTGCAGCTGCAGTCAGGAACCGTGGAATTGATGCAAAGGTTATACCTCCCACAACTTCGGATGCTGTTGCTCTTGGCAGAACAGTTACAACTGGAAGAGAATGTTATCCCGCGATAATTACCGCAGGCAACATGCTTAAAATACTGGAAACAGATAAACCTGAAAAAACGGCGTTTTTCATGGCAACTGCATCAGGTCCCTGCAGGTTTGGGCAGTACTGCACTTTTCAGAGACAGGTACTGGAGAAAAACGGGTTTGAAGGTGTTCCTGTTCTCACTGCAACTTCAAGTGATTCTTACTCCAGCATTCCGGGACTGGGTTCAAGAAAGTTCCAGAAGGATCTTCTTCAGAGCCTTGCAGCAGCAGATATACTCAAGAGGGCTCTTTTTAGAGTTCGGCCGTATGAGGTTACTCCTGGAAGTGCGGATCGTCTTTTCAAAAAGTGGTTGTCCGACTTTGAGGATACCCTGGAAAAAGGAGCTTCACTGGCTGGCAGAGCAAAAAAAGCTGCAGCTGAGTTCGAGAAGTTTCCCCTTCGGGATATTGCAAGAAAACCTCTTGTGGCAGTGTTTGGCGAGATTTATGTGAGGAATGATGACTATGCAAATGACAACACTGTAGACAGGCTGGAAGCTATGGGTGCGGAAGTCATCTACACCCCTCTTACAGAGTGGTTTGACTATGTTAACCACAGTTTTATCGAGAAATCGAAGCAGAACGGAAAGACAGCATCGGTTATCAAGGGGAAAACCATCAGCATGGTAATTACAAAAGTAAAAAGGGCTGTTGAAAAGCCTTTTGACAGCCTTCTTCGAGGGACGCCGCATGTTTCAGCATCGCAGGTAATGAAAGCCTCAACACCCTATATGGCAGAAAATATCGGAGGAGAAGCGGTTCTCAGTATCGGTGCGCCGCTTGCACTTCTTGAGCATGGCGGTATTGACGGAGCGGTTAACATATATCCGTTTAACTGCCTGCCGGGTACTGTTGTTTCCGCTGTTTCCAGAAGGATAAAACGTGACAAACCAGGGCTTCCATGGCTTAACCTTGCTTTTGACGGACAGGAAGATACAGACAACACCTCACGGTTTGAAGCATTCATGGATCAGGTCCGCAGGCTTCATTACGGAAAGACCGGAGAAAAGAACAGGAGTGCTCAATGAACAGTGAAATCAAACAACTGATCTCCTTTCTGCAGAACAGTCCAACAGCTGCCCACTGTGTGGAAGCTTCTGTTGAAATTCTTAAAAAAAATGGTTTCAGGCAGATATTCATGGATGAAGAGTGGAAGCTGAACAGCGGTGAAAAGTGTATGGTTGTAGATTCTGATTCCACAGTTGCTGCTTTTATAGTGGGAAGAAAACCGGCAGCGGATACCGGTTTCAGAATTATTGGAACACACACCGACGCACCTGGATTTCGTCTCAAGCCCGAACCTTATGCCTACAGTGAAGGTCTTTCAACGCTTGGCGTGGAGATATACGGCGGGCCTACTGTGGCTACGTGGTTTGACAGGGATCTGGGACTTGCCGGCAGCGTTTCCTTTATGGAGAACAGCTGTCTCACAACAAAGCATTTCAGGATAAACAGCCCTGTACTCAGATTTTCATCTCCGGCGATTCACCTGAACCGCAATGCGAACAAGGACGGGTTCAAGGCAAATGCGGAGAATCAGCTGCTTCTGATTTTTGGAGAAGATAAAGGCGACTACGATTCTTTGAAACAAATGGTTGCCGCCTCTGCCGGAATCGGTGTCGAACAGATAATAGACTTCTCCGGAGAAGTGTTCGATGTGCAGCCTCCGACACTTAACGGTATACATGAGAATTTCCTTGTTTCTGCAGGCCTGGACAACAGAAGCAGCACGCATGCTGCTCTGGCCGCAATAACAGAGATGACGCCGGGAGATTCCACTGCCATTGTGTTTTTGTTTGACAACGAGGAGATAGGATCCAGAACGGTTAACGGAGCAGCTTCTCCCTTCATGGAAAGAGTGCTTGAACGTGTTTCAGGCACCAGAGAGCAGTTTTTTAGAGCATGCAGCCGGAGCATCAATGTAAGTGCCGACTGCGTTCATGCAGTGCTTCCAGGATGGGCGGACAAGCACAGCAAACTCTCAAAACCTGTATTGAACAAAGGACCAGCCGTGAAGATGTCTGCAGGGGGCAGCTATGCGTCATCTGCCCGCACATCAGCCTATTTCATCAAGTGTGCTGAGCTGGCACACAGTCCCGTTCAGAAATTCGTTTCAAGGGCAGATGCTAAAAGTGGAGGAACACTTGGTCCCATTGCGGCTACCGGAACAGGTATTCCTACTGTTGATGTGGGTAACCCAATGCTGTCAATGCATTCATGCAGAGAGATGGCGGGAACTGTGGACCACAGAAACATGATAAACTGCATGAAAATTCATCTGGAAGGCAGCGTAGCTATTTTCTGAAGTTTTTTATCTGGAAGGAAAACAATGCCAAGAAAAGTTGATGTGGTGATAATCGGCTCGGGTACCGCAGGATTGTCTGCCCTGGGTCAGGTTAGAAAAAGAACAGACAACTTTGTAATAATCAACGATGGTCCTTATGGAACCACCTGCGCCAGAGTTGGCTGCATGCCCTCTAAAATGCTTATTGAGGCTGCAGATGTATTCCACAAACGGCTGTTGTATGAGGAAATGGGTTTCAGACTTTCCGGAACTGTAGAGGTTGACGGCAAGGCGGTTCTGGAGAGAGTTAGAAAGCTGCGGGACAAGCTGGTTAAAGATACCAACAGGGCAACCATCAGACTGGAACAGCATAAAAATATTCCCGGAAGAGCCAGAATTCTTGCCCCGGATCTTGTGGAAGTTAACGGGGAACAGATAAAAACCGAAGCTATGATAATTGCCACCGGTTCAACACCCATTGTTCCCGAACAGTGGAAAAAATTCGGTGACAGAATTGTTACCAACTCAACGCTGTTTGAAATGCAGAATCTGCCGGAAACCATGGCTGTTGTCGGTCTTGGCTCCATCGGTCTGGAAATCTCCCAGGCCTTGAGCCGTCTTGGAGTGAAAATTACCGGATTTGACGCATTGAACACCATAGGTGGAATCACCGATCCTGAAGTTGCAGAAGCGGCAATAGAAATAATAGGGGAAGAGTTTCCCATTCATCTGGAAAGCAGGGTAACTCTGGAAGAGGGCACCTCAGGCAGAGTTCTGGTACGATCAGAAAATATCGAAGTGCAGGTGGACAAAGTTCTTGTTGCCGTGGGGAGAAGGCCAAACACCGAGGGTTTGGCAATGGAAAATCTTGGTGTTCCTCTCAACAGCATGGGAATTCCCGAGTTTAACCCGCACACAATGCAGGTGGGAGATCTCCCGGTGTTTATTGCCGGGGACGTAAACATGAGAGCACAGTTTCTTGCTGAAGCAGCTGATGATGGCCACATAGCCGGATACAACAGCGTAAAAGACGCTCTGCACAGCTTCTGCCGGAGAACGCCACTCGGTATCGTCTTTACCCATCCCAACATTGCAGCAGTGGGAGAAAGGTATTCCAGCATTGATCACAACACAGTTGTTACTGGCAGCATGGATTACAGAGTGCAGACCAGGGCTATGACAGCCATGAGAAACAGGGGACTCCTGAGAGTTTACGCAGATAAAAGCTCCGGTAAATTGCTCGGTGCGGAAATGGCTGTTCCAGATGGAGAGCACATTGCTCACCTTGTTTCATGGGCAGTACAGAGAGGACTCTCAGTATTTGAGACCATGGAGCTCAACTTCTACCATCCGGTGATGGAAGAGGGCCTCAGAAGTGCTTTGAGAAGAGCCGCCCGTAAAGTTGCCAAAAGAGAATCTGCTCCTGAAGTTCCACTGTGCTGAGGGTGTGTGTAATTTCAGAGTAGAAACGAAACAGCGGTACAGACTGATGTTGTCAGCCATCTGTTGCAGCACTATAGTAGTGCAGAGGGGTATCCCGCATTTATCGGTGTCTAAAACCGGATTGAAAGGCCGGTATCGATTGTGAAACAGTGCAGGGAAGGAAAAATATGGAAGGTATCTTGCGCCATCTTCTGATTCTTGCTGTTGTTGTGTTTGTTTCAGTCTCATTTGCTCAGCCCGAACTACTTACGGATTCACTTTCCACATCACAGGGGGATTTTGCTCTGATTTCAGGGGGCAGAATAGTTTTTGTCAACACACAGGGAACACTCAGTTCCGTCAGTATCAATGATCCGCTGAATATCAGTGATTTCCCTGTTGACTGGACACCAGCCGGGAATGGCTGGGAAAGTCCCGGGGAAATCAGATTGCTTAAATCTGGTCCTGACGGGAGCCTGCTTCTGATTGCTTTTAAGGTACTCATGCCGGACAGTCTTCCTGCAGCCGGTGTTCCAATGCCTGATCCCATTGTAATTCTGGTTTGCAATTCAGAAGGCAGCAATGTTCGTGTTATCGGGGTCACATACGACTCTGATGAACCTCTGTGTTTTGACTTTACCCGGGATTCCAGGCTTGTGTACGGTGCCCGTTTTCTGAATTGTCTTCCCGACCCGGAGTCTTACTTCTCTCTGTATCTGGGTGATGAAAGCAGTTTACTGCGTCCCTTTGATGTTGTAGATCTTGAAGAGGGGGCAAGATTCAGCTCAAACGGCATAGTAGGATCGTACATTCTGTGTAATCCATGGTCTGACCTGATTGCAGCTGGAAACGACCCGTTGACAACAATAGCTGATATGTCAGCGTTCTCCGTCATTTTTGAAGACTCTTCACTGACTTCTTCTGTAGTTGAACAATGGGTGGAACCTGATGCCGGACTGGCATGGAGGGATTCTACTCAGATAGTGAGATTCTCAGACGGAACGGTGTATGAGAATCATGGAGATCCGGTTGATGTTTTGTGTCGATTGTCTGACGGCAGTTTTGTATTCTCGGCAGACGGCGGAGAAACCGTAAACAGAGGAAGAATAAACTGGTCAACCTTTGCTCTGGAAGATTCTTCGCAGCTTTCAGAGCTTGCAGGTTATCTGACTCTTGGACACCGGGTTATTGCACAAAACAACACACCTGCTATTGTTTTCAGTGTTGGTAGAGGATTGTATTACTACCAGTTGCCGTAGGTAACCTTCTAAACCTGTGCAATAATTATCCTGTCATTCCGTCTGCATTACAGAAGGCGGGTGAACAATGACTTCAGGAGAAAATTCAGTACTGTCGGATTTCTGGGAAAACAACTACCGCAGGATGGTTGGTTTTGTCAGAGCAAAACTTGATGACGCGTCGCATATGGATTGTGAGGACATCGTTCAGGATGTTGTTCTGAAGCTTCTTGACAGACCCGATCTCACCAGACCTGTAAAAGATCTTGCAGGATATATCTTTTGTGCTCTGCGCAACAGGATTATTGACGAATACAGAAAACCGCACTTTCAGACCAGTTCACTGGATGAAGAAAACCTGAATAATCTCTCTCTCCATGACATTATCCCGGATATAAGTTACGAACCGGAAGGTTCCTACGAAAGAGAGCAGATAAGAAATCAGATATACGAAGCAATAAATTCACTGCCACCAGATCAGAGACAGGTGATAATAGAAACGGAGTTTAACGAACTGTCTTTCAGAGAACTGGGGAAGCGGCTGCAGATCCCGGTCGGAACACTGCTCGCACGAAAACACCGGGGATTGAAAACAATACAGCGAAATCTGGGGCATATTCACATAAAGGAGGAGAACAATGCATACAATTAACGCGAAAATAAACGGACTGAGTATGAAGGGGGGGGCATTTGCAAAGATCATGAAGATAATTGGCTTTGTTTTGCTGGGTCTTGTTGTAGTGGTTGCACTGGCTGCGGTATTCGGTTTTGCAGTTCAGTGGCTGTGGAACACTCTTATGCCGGAAGTGTTTAACCTTCCGGAGGTAAGCTACTGGCAGGCTGTTGGTCTTGTCGTTCTGGCTCAGATATTCTTTGGCAACCACAGTTCATACGGTGGAAACAGCAGGAGCGGACGCGGAAAAGGCGAAAAGCATGTGCAGATAAGCGATGACGGGCAGCATCACGACTACGACTCTCTGGGAACATTCTGGAAGGAATACGGCCGCGAGGCTTTCAACGAATGGCTGAACAGGGATAAAGCAGCTGCTGAACACAGCGACTCTTAATTGGATTCTCTGTTTTAAAAATGGCTGCTGCTTACAGGCAGCAGCCTTTTGCATAGGTATGATAAGTAGCATAACACCGCACAACAAGAAGAGATATACAAAATATACAATGTTTCGCAACCATGATGCTCGCAATAGGGATGGTTGCGAATGATTAATGCATTGAGTAATATAGCACAGTAGAATGAGTTAATGGAGGTGTTTTGTACAGAAAAGCCGAGTACAGTGTTCTGCTGGAAAGTATTCACCGAGGGTTGAATACCATAAAATTTGTCACTGGTCCCCGTCAGGTTGGAAAGACAACATTGGTTAAGCAGGTTTTAAATACCCTGAGGGAAGAGGGGGTGGTAGTTGTCTATAGTTCAGCAGACATGCCTGCTCCCGGGGATGCCGGCTGGATAGAGGAAAACTGGTTTTCAGCCAGGAAACTTTCAGCTCGCGGGAGAACAGTTCTCGTTCTGGATGAGATACAGAAAATACAGAACTGGGCAGAGGTCGTACGATTTCTGAGAACTGAAGATGCCGCCGGAGAGTACCGGTTTCAGGTGATTCTCGTAGATTCTTCGGCACTGAATATTCCCCGTCAGGACACAGAAAACTACAAAATACTGCGAATTGAACACTGGTCACTGCGTGAGATGCATAAGGCTTTCGGATACACGATCAACAAGTATCTGCTGTTCGGGGGATTTCCGGGAGGAGCGCTGCTGTCTGATAACTACCAGAAGTGGCGGAGGTACATGCTGGATTCCCTGATTGAAACATCGATATCCAGAGATATTCTTATGGTAAACAGAGTGGAAAAGCCGGTTGTTCTCAGAAATCTGTTTATGTACGCTTGCAATAATCCATGCGACATAGTCAGTTACACAAAACTGCTTTCGGAACTGAAGTATGCAGGAAACACAACAACGGTCGCGGGTTATCTCAAGCTTCTTCAGGGTGCCGGACTGGTGGCCGGTATCGGAAAATACACCGGCGGCGTTGAGAGAAAGAGACGGTCGAGCCCGAAACTGCTTCCGCTTGATACTTCGCTTGTCTGCGCAATACGCGGTTTGAGTCCTGATACACTGGAAAACAGCTCTGTATGGGAAAACAGGTTGTTCAGAACCGCCATAGGATGTTCCATGTATGCCAAGATGAACAGGGAGCATCATGCAGAGCTGCTGTACTGGAAGGCGGGAAACCGGGAAGTTGACTTCGTCTACAGCACAGACAGCAGCGTGTACGGGTTTGATATCTGCTCTGACGGCAGAAAGTGCAGACGTAAGGGAATTGATATGTTTAAAAAGCAGTATCCCGGTGCAAGGACGGTTCTGCTTGGAGGTGCGGAGATGCCGCTGGATCAGGCTCTTTGAGCAGGGCGTTTCCTGATGGGTTTTTATGGGGAGCTGCCACTGCTGCCTATCTGGTTGAGGGAGCAGTGGCGCAGGATGGCAGAGGTTCTTCAGTGTGGGATACATTTTCACACATACCTGGAATGGTAAAACACGGACACAACGGAGATACTTGTTCTTTCTTCTGCAGTGCAGGGTTCTTCTGCTAATTCCCGAGACCATAGCCGACTGATTTGATGAGTATGCCATCAGAAGAATAATCAGGATCAACACCATACTGCCGCTGCTTACGATACAGATGCGTGATCGTCTTCCCGTCTCCGGAAAACAGAACGACTGACCAGTCTATTCGCAGATGTAGCTGTCTGTCCAATCCGGTCTTGGTGGAGGATCCGATAAAAGGATTTCACGCCATGCCTCGTCTGTGAGCCTGTCATTCATGGGATGAGAGAACTGGTAGTAACTCAACACAGGTCCTATAGCCGCTTCAACAACACCATCAGCTCTTCTGTAAACCACTACGCAGTTGTCCAGATTTCCAGAAGCCACTTCAAGAACACTGGAAGAATTCTGATCAGTGTGAACATCAGCGATAAGGCTTGTTTCAAGCCCCTCTGTGGTTACATCACCGAGGACGATTGATCCTTCAAGATAACCTGCAAAACCTTTGAGGAAGTCGGCGTCTTCAGTAGAGAGCAGTTCTCCTGCAAGTTCTCTCTCTGCAATAGACTGCAGAGTTTCAAGCAGTGATTCTGCGTTGGAAAATCTTTGAGTCAGCGATTCATCGTAGATGTCGTAGTATTCAAGAGCTCTGCGAGCCATCTGAAGGGTTGCTCTCAGTTCAGCATAGACCTCAGGAACCGGTTCAACAAAGCCGGCAGAGGGAACAGGTTCACCAAACCCCGGAGCACAGCCCGCCATGGCGGTGTAACTCTGCTTGGCATACAGTATGGTGTCGTGCCTGAGCATGGCCCATGAGGCAAGGAATGTTGACAGCGTACACCGCGACCATCTGTCTGTCTGCATGAAGTCGGGATACCCGTTTCCTCTTGGTGCAGCAAGAAGTTTTAAAGAATGAAGCCAGCACATGTAAAGGGTGGCATGCCAGTCATCAGTCGTGTAATTGTCAACCATTTCCTGCATATCATTCAGTGTCTGCTCATATCCATGGTACTGAACGAAACCGTTTTCATTGACAATATCAAGGGCTGCTTCGCACCTGAAAGAGGCGGCTACATCCAGGCCGGATGGCATGAATCGCCGTTCCCCGCCGGGGTTCGTACCTATTTCAGGAAAAACAAGTTTGCCGAGAATTTCACTGTCCGGCGTGTACCTCTGGCCGAAGAATCTGAAGCCGGCTGTCTTTCCAAGAAGCGATTGAAGACCATCCTCAGGGAATTCTCCGTTGATATCCGGCATAACAACTGAAGCACCGGTACCGCTGTAGATAGAAGGCCCGGAATAGTTTTCCGCTATGTAAGACTGAAATTCGCTGTAGAAGCCGCTGTCATCAAGCAATTCCGAAGAGAAGTACTCTCCTGAAACAGCCTGTGATGCTGCATGATACTGCGAAACTGACAGATCATCTGCAAAACCGGCAAAAAAAGCAGTTATCTGATATATCCGTTCCCACCTGGCCCTCAGCGGTACACCGTCAACTTCAATGGTGTTGAGATCAGATACAATCAGCAGGGCAGAAGCGGTCATTTCTCTTGCAGTTTCCTCGGAAACAAGATTCTGCTCGTCGGGACCGTTTGGATCACCACCACGCAGCAGGAAAGTTATTCTACCCATGTACATCATTGCCATGAAGTAGTTTTCGAGTTTCTCGCTGGAAGTGTAATGCCCTCTGGGAACGTACTGGGAATAGTCTTCTTTGTATCCGAAAACAGAGCTTTCATGGAACCCCTGATGCAGGATCATCATTTCTACTTCTTCCTGAACTGTATCTGCCACTTTGTCGTCCGGGACAAAATCCTCATCCAGGAAACTAAGTGGAACGGCAAAGAAAGCAGCGTTCAGAAGGTTGTTTCTGTTTAGATTACTTTCGTAGAGTTCTCTGCAGACAACAACCAGGTCCGGGTACAGGTTGTCCGTCTCTACCTGCTGAAGAATCTGGTCGAAGAAGATATGAAGCATATGCAGAGGTATACCGCTGGAAACAAACACAGGCTGATCAGTATCGGAGAGTCTTTCAAAAGCCCGGACCGGGTTGTTTACCGGGTGCTGCATGGGAAACACTGCAAAACCGTTTTCAACGAGCGCTTCCGGCAGACTGGTCTGAGAGGCGATGGCAAGTACTCCAGTAAGATTGATCACCTCACCGGTGTTCAGAGGAAGGATGAGTTCTTCCATCTGTGGATCGCATGTGCTCTCCACTGCGGTATAAAAGTGAGAAAAAGAATTCATTGCTTTTTCCTCTCCAGGAAAGCAGACATTTTCCTCCGGTACTTCGGAGGCACAGCTGACAGACACAAGTACTCCGAGCCAGACAAGCCTTTTCATAAGAGTTCCCTTCTTTTGCATTCTTGTGTAAAACTAACAGCAGTGATACTCCGTGCACAGTGGTATATTCCAATCGCAAAACACATAATTCAGGCATTCTGGAACCGGAAGAAGGTGTATAATGGAAGAGCTTCTGTCTGAAATCAGGAAATTCAACGAGAACAGAAACTGGGGTCAGTACCATTCTCCGAAAAACCTGGCTACTTCTGTAATGATTGAAGCTGCAGAACTGGCCGAGGTGTTTCAGTGGCTGACAGAAGAAGAGAGTATAAATTTGAGCGGGAAAGCTTTAGAGAATGCCGGGGAAGAGATTGCTGATGTTTTCATCTACCTGCTGAACCTGGCCGACAAGCTGGGAATTGATCCCGTTGAAGCCTCCCACAGAAAGATAAAGATAAACGCGCAGAAATATCCGGTTGAGACCTCGCGCGGCAGCCGATTAAAGTACAGCGAGTTTACTGAAGGAGGTCACCATGATGGAAATTGACCTTGTTCTGGCACTTGCCATGAGCTTTATTAAAGCGTTTCCCGGATTTTCTCAGGCGGTACTCTCGAATTATCTTCACCCGGAATCACAGATCAGCGCAGAGCTTGACCCTGAAGAGTTTTCACAGAGTACCGCCTGCTGGGCAGCTGCCCATCATCTGGTACAGGCTGGTGTGGAAGATATCCGGATCTGCGAGGTAACCAGAATTGAAGCACCTGTGTCGGGGTATCTGGTAGACGCCACAGGCAGCTGGGTAACAGGCGGCGATACCATGAGTGTTTTCAGAACAGGTGTGTTCGACGGGTACGAACAGGTATTTGAACCGGGAGAACAATTCGTTTTCCTTGCGGCTGGAGTAACAAAAACAGGAGAGATTGTTGTGTTCCCGGCTGTTACCCCCGGGGGAAGTGGATTTGTTGAAGAGTACGAATTTCTTGGCGACACTGAAGACTTTCTTGAACTTTCCCGGCGGTTTCCTGATTGAATTGAAGGCCCCGTCCCCAGGGACCTTCAAGCGCACAACAAACAACAGAAATACTAGAAAGTTGCCTTTATCGATGCCCATGTAGCTCTTGAAAGCGCGGAAACATCAGCAATTTTGTATATCTCGTCGGTGTTCATATTGCTCACCCAGAGATAGCCTTCGCTGTCAAAAGTCATACCGTGGGCAGCTGGAAGAACTGATGAACTGATTGATTCAACCAGGGCTCCACTTCCGTTGTAAACACGAATGGGAAATTCTGTATCGTTGCAGGCATACCACCACTTGTTGTCCTTGTAGGCAATATCGTAGAAGTCTATTCCCAGCTCAACCATGAACTCGGGGCCGGTCAGCAGGGACCCGGTATAGTTGTATTTTTCCAGACATTCCTTCATGGTCTGAGCGTCTACTCCTGCACCGTAAATTTTGCTGTTTCCTGTTGCGAGACCGGTTACCTCCCGGTCGAGATCGCTTCCTCAACAGTCCAGGTCAAATTGACCCTGATAGCTTCCTGAATTGTTGTACCTGTAGCAGTATGAATCGCTCTGGCTGGGCATTGTTGTCATAATGATATAGACCGTACTGTTGGCATAAGTGAGGCCGGTTGGAACTCTGCTTGAATTGGCACAGTACCAGGAATTCTGAACCGCTCCTGTAGAGGGATCGAGCTGATAGGCGTATTCGGTAACTCCGTCCACAGCCCACAGAGAACCATCTCCGAAACCGAGCCCGGAAATGTTCGTGTCCGGGGCATCAAAAGTTGCGACTATCTGATAGTCCGCAAAACTGACGCCGACACACACGATGAAGACAAATACCATTAGTTTCATGAAAACCCCTTTCGTGTTGTGCAGTCAATAGATAAGCAGTTATGACATTTGGGTCAATAGTGTATGAATTAAGCAGTTCTTGCTGAAATCATATTTCGTGTTATTATAGGTCTGCGGAAAAGGTTACCGGCTCTTACAGGAAAGAGGGAAACGATGAAGAATGTACTGTTTGTTCTGTTGCTTTTTGTGCTGGCGCAGCTGGCTCTTGCAGAAAACACTGAAACATACGGCTGGGAAGGTACTCAAACTATTCTGGGAAACTATGGCGACATTATCTGTACAATTGATACAGACCCGATTCACGGAGGTTCACAGTCTCTCAAGGTTGTGGATGATGCCGCATCAGGAACTCCACAGGCATACGTGGCCTGGGTTGTGGGTCTTTCAGATGGTGATCAGGTAACGGCATCTTTCTGGCGATACGATGTAACGCCTGCTGCTGCACCATCATGCAGAATCTGGGGTGGATGGAACGACGATCCCGGCGACATCTACAACTACGGAGGCAGCGCAAGTGGACAGAGTGATTACGGACCAGGTACCGGCTGGGATCTGGCAGAGTACACATGGACAGTTGAAGGCGGGCATACCGGGCTTGTTATACAGGTAAGAACCTATTCTGAAGCCGGTGATACCGTGTGGGTGGACGACATGACCATAACAGCACCGGAAGGCGCTGAAATACGCACTCCCGACTACGATATGGCTCTTGCCCCTCACACATGGGCAGCTATAAAAGCCACTTTCTGACAGTGTTTACAAACAAAAAGCCGGGGCATCAGGTCCCGGCTTTTTTGTTTTGTTCGCATTCTTTGACTTTGTCTGTGAGTTTCAGCTTACGGTACAGGTCAGCTGCTTTCCGGAGATACGTTTCTGCTTCCAAGTCATTCATTTCATTTTTCCGGAAATGCAGTGGCACCACGATCTGTAGGCGGAGATTTTCAGTTGAAGAATTTTGTTTTCCACATTTAAATCCTTCAGTCTGTGTTCGATATCTCTAACCAGTTCAAGACCTTTTTCCAGCTCCCCGCTGTTGTAATGAATCTCTGCCAGACTCAGGATTATCTTCCCTGAAAGCAGAATATCCGGATTACAGTCGAGAGCTCTTTCGTAGTAATTGACTGCCCGGGAATGGTCTTCTGTCAACTCGCAGACACTTCCGTATTTATACAGACAATCTGCAAGCTCCTGTTTCCGCTCAGAAAAGTGTTGCTTCTACATGATGAAGGTAACCTCCGTACTTTCTGACAGATTCGGAAATGATCAGATACAGTTTTAGGTGTAAACGACAGGTATTCTGCTGCTTATGAGATTTCTGGTGGTTACCGGGCGTGGTACTTCCAGTTTTCTTTTCTGTTCCTTATAATCGGCAGTCGAGCTTCAACTTTTCTGGAGGGACACTATGGCGGGATTTGAAATAGATCAGGGAGAGAAAATCTTTACAGATACAAAAAGATTTACATTACAGGGTAGCAGGGTAAAGTTTCCGGCATACACCCGGTGCATTATTACCGATCAGAGATTCGTTTATTTCGATTACGGTATAATGGCTGCACTGTACTTATTTATGAGTCTTGTACGATTTCTGGTCAAGGGAAAACCGGTGAGTTTTCCGTTGAACGAAATCAAGCTTTCCAGGGGGCACTATGCAAGGAACACAAGAACGCTGAGTATTGCCACAGAAGACGGCAGGGAGATTCTTCTTGACGATTTTGACAAGACACTCCGGTGGTTCGATACTGTTCTTCAGCGGAACGGTCTGAGTCTGCTCCAGACAGGCGAAGAGGAGTGGCGCGTCAATACCCGCTGATTCCAGTGTAACAGCAGCAGACCTTCGCAGTTCATGACGCTTGAATCGGTTCATGTTATCTTCGTACCTGTGTGTGGCTTTCGAATGGAGAAGCAGTGAAGAATATCCCTGTGTTTTCTGTGATTATTGTTGTCCAGATGTGTTTCGGCGAACTGCTGTTCAGTGACGATTTTAACGACGGCAATGACGATGGATGGGAACATCTGGGATCTGCTTCTTTCCAGGTGATTAATGGTAGATACTTTATTCACGCCAGGGGCAGCCGCGGGCAGGGAAAATCACTGAACGGAGATCAGTCTGGCGTGATGAGTACCGCTGATTACTCTGTGCTCAGCAGTCTGGTTATGGAGTGCGGCATGGAAAGTGGTCTTATTGCAAGGTATACAGGTGATGATCAGTGGTACTACCGCATGGTTGTTAAGCCTTATTCCTCAAGAATTCTCCTGGAAAGAAAAAAGGATACTGGACCCTCTATTTTGATGGATCAGTGCAGCTTCACGCTGACTGCAGGCTCACAATACTGGATTCGTCTTGAGGTGGAGGGTAATTCCATCAGGGGAAGAATATGGGACGGACCCATAGACCAGGAACCGGAAGAATGGATGCTGACAGCCGTGGATAACATGCAGGGAGAGGGCGGATCTCTGGGCCTGTTTGCAGGAGGCTACGGCAGGATTCCGTGGAGCAGTATCTTTGATGATGTTGCCGTGTCTGCACCTGCTGAACAACAGCAGTTGTCTTCTGTAACATGGGCATCCATCAAAGCCACCGGTAGTTTTTAGTGAAAAGCAAAGATCTTGGTACACCTGGTGAAGAGGGAAGAAGTGTAGCGAAGGCTGCAGGTCTTCTTGGTGTGCTAACTTCAGTGAGCAGAGTTCTGGGTCTCGCACGGGATGTCGGGATGGCTGCAATTCTCGGTACCGGCATGGCTGCGGATGCTTTCACCATAGCATTTATTATTCCCAACATTCTCCGTCGTCTTTTTGGTGAGGCTACAGTCGCCTCTGCTCTGGTTCCGACTTACACTGAAACACTGCTTAAAGAGGGGAAGGCAGAAGCCGGCAAACTTGCAGGAAAAGTACTAACTTTTACCGGAACCGTTCTGCTGGCAGTCGTGCTGCTGGGTATGCTTCTGGCTCCTGTTCTGGTAGATGTATTTGCACCAGGATTCAGTGATACCCCCGGGAAAACACAGCTTACCACACAACTTCTCCGTCTGATGTTTCCATACATACTGTTTGTGGGTATTGCCTCTGTGTGCATGGGCATTCTGAACAGCCACAGGCACTTTCTGGCTCCTGCCCTCGCTCCTGTACTGTTCAACATTTCAGCTCTCCTGGGGCTTTTCGTTCTTGCCGGGATGTGGAAGGCTGACATGCCGGTATGGGCGTATTCCACAGGTGTACTTGTTGGTGGTGCTCTTCAACTGCTGATACAGGTACCTTTTATGAAAAGCAGAGGAATTAGCTTCCGCCTTGATTACTACTGGAAATATCCGGGGTTCAGAAAGGTCCTGAAGCTTGCTGTCCCGGCTCTGATAGGTCTTCTGGCTGCAGAGGTTAACATACTGGTTGATCAGTTGATCGCTTCTCTTCTTGGAGAGGGCAGCGTGGCAGCTCTGTCTTACGGTCTGCGTGTAACTCAGGTTCCACAGGGTATTTTTGCAATCGCTCTCGCCACTGCTCTGCTTCCAACGCTCAGCAGACAGACAGCAATGGGCAAACTCGATGAGGCAGGCCGGACACTTGGTTTTTCCACCCTGGTGATTACCGGAATAATGCTTCCTGCAGCACTGTACCTGATTGTAATGGCCGAACCTGTTGTAAGGGTTATGTTCTTCAGAGGTGAATTTTCAGACACTTCCCTCAGACTTACTGCTGCTGCATTGCGCTTCTACTCTATCGGTATGGTTTTTTACGCTGCAGTGAAGATAACCGCCCCTGTTTACTACGCTCTGAAGGATACAAAAACTCCAGTGAAAATCGCCATAGGTTGTATGGGTTTGAACATAGTTCTGAACGGCATTTTCACATACATGTTTATGCAAACCGGTATTGCTGAACCCATTGCAGGGCTGGCCCTTGCCAGCAGTATTTCATCTATGGTTAACCTGTTTCTTCTTAAACGATATCTGAAAGGCAGAATAGGAAAGGCCGGAATCAGGGCGGGATCATGGTTGGCACTTGTGTTCAGCGGAGCAGGAACACTGCTTCTGCTCATGTTCCTGAAGCCGATTGTTACAAATTACACGCTGTCCGGTACTGTTTCAGGGATTATCTCTCTGGTCCTGTCCGGGATTGTTGTAATGATTGTTGCTGTGGGGTTGTTCTCTGTTACTGGCGGAAACCAGGTAAGGCAGACGGTTATGAAAGTGATCAGGCGGCGTGACAGCTGATTCTCTTAAAAGCGCAGTATCAGCGGCTCCTGACCTGCCGGGTGTGTACAGTTTTCACGATCACAGGGGAAAAATACTCTATATTGGAAAAGCCAAAAGTATTATCAGTCGTCTTCGCGGGCACATTTCCAACCCCGGAGACCTGAGACACAGGATACTTCTGGAAAAATCTGTTACCGTTCAGTGGACAGTAACAAGAACAGAGCTTGAAGCACTGATCCTTGAAGCCGAGCTTATAAGAAACAACAAGCCGCCATTGAATGTGGACCTTAGAAGCTCAAACCGATACCCCTGGCTCGAGGTAACAACAAACGAGGAATACCCAAGACTGGTTGTAACCAGAAACCCGGACAGATCTGTGAATATTCCCAGATTTGGTCCATACCCTGATGCCGGGAATCTCAGGTCTCTCGTTGCTTTTCTGATGGAACTATACCCTCTGCGAAAGTGCGGAACTGTACATTTAAAACGCCGTGAACGCCCATGCCTCATGGGGCAGCTTGACAGATGTCCTGCACCATGTACCACCCATGATAAGAGCAGATACAGCCAGCAGGTTAACAGAATTGTTTACATGCTTCAGGGGCACTGGAGCAAAGCACGCCGGGAGATTGTTCAGCAGATGAAGCAGGCCTCCTCAGCTCTGGAGTTTGAGAAAGCCGCAGAGCTGAGAGATCTTCTTAAGCGACTGGATTCTTTTGGCTGGCCTGCACCTGAATCTGTGAGAGATACGGTATCCCGCGACGTGCTGGCAGTGAACGGAAACTGGGGTATCATCATTCAGGTAAGGAATGGAAGGTTTATGGGCAGCCTGAGACTTCCTTTTGGTCCCAGATGGAAGTATGCATCCCGGGAGGAGAGGATCTCCATTCTGCTGAGGTCCTATTACTCTGAAACCGGAGACATACCGAGGCAGGTATTGCTTGCCTGTGAGGCTGAAGACTCTGAAGTTCTTACACAGTGGCTCAGGGATAAAAGAGAAGCAGCTGTTGATATTCTGGTTCCTGAAAGGGGAGACCTGAAATCACTGACGGATGTAGCTCAGAAAGATTTGAAGCACTTTCTTCTGAAGCTGGAGTGGAAGCACCCGGCAGGCAGGGTGGAACGGCTGGAGGCTGCTCTGGAGGCTGTTGCAGATATACTGAAGCTTGATGCGCCTCCGGAATGGATGGTGTGCCTGGATGCATCTACCATACAGGGGCACGCTTCAGTGGCAGCCCTGGTCAGTTTCCGTCACGGGAAACCGGATAAAGAAGGTTACAGAAGGTTTTCAATGCCGGATGAAATAGCGCAGAATGACCCAGCCATGATAGGAGATGCCGTTTCAAGGTTTGCATCCCATCTGGAGCAGGAAAGTCCTGATGTTTTCCTCATAGACGGAGGAATAACACAGCTCAGGGCGGCCTGGGCTGCCGGAGGACAGCTTATGCCGGAAACAAGGTTTGTTTCCATCGCCAAGAAGGAGGAGACTCTTCTAACCGCGCCGGAAGAAAAGACAATAAAGTTGCCGGACAATGCGCCACCTCTGCTTTTGATGAAGTCAATGAGAGACGAAGCTCACAGATTTGTAATCACATTCCACAGGGGGAAACGTGCTAAAAGCTACTTCCATTCCGCACTGGACGATGTTCCGGGAATAGGTCCCACGCTGAAAGCTGCTCTTCTTAAGAAATTTGGCAGTGTTGCCAGAACAGGTGCAGCTTCTGTGGAAGAGATCGCTTCGGTGCCTGGTGTGGGGAGAAAGAAAGCACATGCGGTAAAGAAGGTTCTGTCTTGATTGTACTGCTTGTTCTATTTTCCTTGAGTCCGGTCTCCGGTGTTGTGTCCGGGGGCAGGGAAACCGCGTTTTCAATGGAAGAGGGGTTGCTGCCTGTTTTATTGTGGATGTACGAACCATCGATTCCCACAGACAGGTCTGGTACATTCACCGAAATCGTATTCCATGGTCTGGAAAAGCAGAGCTTCCGGGTTGTTTCTTCAGGTGAAACGGCTGAAATACATCCAGTTGCAGCGTCAAACATAACACAGAACGGTTACGCCTTTATGGCAGCTGCAGGGGATTTCCTTGCATACGGTATAGCAGGTGAACAAACAGCCAGTCACGCGCTGAGCTACAAAAATATAACAGTTGATTTTCGCGGTTTATCTTTTCAAAGTGTTCACGCCTCAGTTGAATACAGGGACAGTTTGTTCCTGATTGCCGGAGGCAGGAACGCATCTGCATTAGGAGTCTCTTTTCCAGTTGGAAACCTTTTCAGAATCGGTCCTGCGTACTGCGCCGGGAGACACGGAGGGAACCTGTGGTTGAGAGCGCAGGTTCACAGTGGCCCTTTCGGTGTGGTAACTTTTCCTGCAATTGACGAAACTACAAGCTACAGAAGGATATATGGAACGGTACAGTTTGGCGGAGCACAGTTTGTGTACGGCTGGAACGGAACAAACCAGTTTTCCAGGCTTTCGTTCAATACCGGGGATCTGATAACCGAATTGTCCATGACGGTACCCGGGCTGATGGTAGAGTACCGCCCTGCCGAAAGTATTTTGTTGCTTGGTTCGTGCAGTGAAAAGGGCTGGTTACAGGGCGAAATCCAGGGTGAGTTTCATGGTATTACTGCAGGGGCGGATATTGTCAGGCACCCCGGAGGCAGTTACAGCTGGGGGTTCAGCGCTGGTATCACAATGGGTGACAATGTATTCGGCCATCTGTTACGAGTTGAACACCCGTGGATCGCAGAAAATGCGGTCAGTTCTTTCAAGTATTAGTATATTTGGTGCGTTAACAGTTTTGAGCGATGCCGGGATGGTGGAATTGGCAGACACAGCGGACTTAAAATCCGCTGCCCCACAAGGGCGTGAGGGTTCAAGTCCCTCTCTCGGCACCACTCTGGAGGAAAATGTCTGAAATAAGAAAACTGCCGGATCACCTGATCAATCTGATTGCAGCAGGGGAAGTAGTTGAAAGACCCGCTTCTGTGGTAAAAGAACTGCTTGAGAATGCACTGGATTCCGGAGCTACAGAGATAGAGATAGATCTTGAGGCCGGAGGGCGAAAACTCATTGCCGTGCGTGACAACGGCGAGGGCATGGACAAACATGACCTTCTGCTTGCAATTCAGAGACACGCCACAAGCAAGATATCAACCTCATCGGATCTGAACGATATTACAACTCTGGGGTTCCGTGGAGAAGCCCTTCCAAGCATAGCCAGTGTTTCAAGAATGACTATTCTCACCGGCAGAGACGATAATGGATGGAAACTGTCAGTTACCGGCGGCAGGGTAGACTCCATGGAACCTGCCGCAAGAACCCGGGGAACAACTGTTACAGTTGAAAACCTGTTTTTCAATCAGCCGGCAAGAAGAAAATTCCTGCGGTCTGAGACAACAGAGCTGGCATGGATAGAGAGAATTGTCACAGGCGCGGCCCTTTCCAGAATCGATTGTTCCTTTTCACTTAAACACAACGGAAGAAAGGTGTTAACACTTCCTGCCACCGATTCAGCTGCACAGAGATTAAGAGACAGGTACGGGCTTTCAGAAGGAGACCGCTGTGTTGAATCTACCGGTCAGAGTGAAGGCGCTACAGCGGAGCTGATTGTTTTCCCGGACAGAAGATGGGCGAACAGACGGCATCAGTACATTCTGGTCAATGGAAGACCGGTTACAGCTATTCAGGTCAGTTTTCCGCTGCGTGAAGCATTTTCCGGACCGGCGGGAGATCCTCTGATACTGTGTTCTGTCAGGGTAGATCCTTCTCTGGTAGATGTAAATGCCCATCCGGCAAAAAGAGAACTCCGATTCAGAAAACCCTACCAGATAGAAGCAGCAGTGAGATCTGCAGTTCCAGGAATAGCGGCGCACAGGGTAGACAGCACCGTTTCTGCCATCCCGGTTTCCGGTCAGTCTCATATTTCCTACTCTTCAGAAGCTTACACCAGGCAGAGCCGGGTTCCTTCTGGAGCTTACCAGGCTGCCATGGACTTTGAAACACCTGTTAAACGCGAAATGTTACCTCTGGAGAACAGCGTAAATCACTGGGAAGATTCTGTAGAAATGATTCGCATAGCAGGTTCCTACCTTGTAACGGAAACAGCCACAGGTCTTCTGATCGTTGATCAGCACGCTGCACACGAGAGAATTCTCTATGAAAAAATCATAGAATCTGTTAAGGGGGCAATGTCTGCAGGGCAGCAGAGAATGCTTCTTCCAGAGGAAATAACAGTTGATGAACAGGAAAAGCACATTCTTAAAGTTTACAGTTCCATGATAAAACAGGCCGGTTACGATTTCAGAATTAACGGTGATACACTGGAGCTGCTCAGCGTGCCGGTTGGTATAAAAAGGGGGACTGAAGCTGTAAGGGAAGTACTTAAAGCCCTGGCAAAGGGTGTTGATGTTTCGGAGACGGAGGCAGAGAGAATAGCATCGGCAAGCGCATGTGCAGGAGCAATTAAGTTCGGTGACAAAATTTCCATCACAGAGGCAAGGCACCTTTTCCACACATTGTTTACCATGAAAGATCCGTTTCACTGTCCCCATGGAAGACCTACCATGATTGAACTGCCTTTCAGTGAGCTGGAGAATCGTTTTGGAAGATAGAATTCCCGTGATTGCTGGATGCACTGCTGTGGGGAAAACCGAAGCAGCAATGTTTATCGCAGGCAGAAGGCAGGTTGAAATCGTAAGTGCTGATTCCAGACAGATGTACACAGGAATGGATATAGGTACGGCAAAGCCCTCTGCCGATCAGTTAAAAAAAGTTCCCCATCACATGATTGATGTTGCTGATCCGGACACTCTTCGTTCGTCAGTGTGGTATGCGGAAAAAGCTTTAACGATAATTAACCGAATTCTGGACAGGGGTTCAATTCCTCTTGTTGTGGGAGGTTCCGGCATGTATATCATGTCGCTTGCCGGGCTTCTTGATTCACTACCGTCCAGAAATGATGTTCTCAGGGAAGCCTTGTCAACGATTGAAAACCAGGTTCCCGGAGCACTTCACCGCCTGCTGAAAAGCCTGGACGTTGAAGAAGCAGCACGAATCGGAAAAACAGACATGGTAAGACTGGTCAGATCCATGGAAATAGCTCTGTTAAGCGGTTCTATGCCATCGATGCTCAAACAGGGAGGAAGACCGGATAGCAGATTCAGGTTTGTCTACATAGAAAAAGACAACGCCGCTCTCAAGGAGGGCATAAAGAGAAGAACCTCATCTATGTTGTCCATGGGACTGGTGGAAGAGGTAGAGGGTCTGCTTCGGAAAGGTTACAGGCGTGATCCCGTTCTGGGAGCCACAATAGGGTATTCAGAGATCATTGATTATCTGGAAGGGCGATGCTCACTGCAGGAGGCTGCTGTCTTAATACAGACACACACATGGCAGTATGCCAGAAGGCAGAGAAACATGTTCAGACGCCTGCCAGGCGTAGTATCAGTGAGTAGTGACCCTGTTGTGGTTGAAGCTGCACTTTTCGGTGAGAGGAGAACTGGTGGATAGGGAAAAGGATTTTAATGCTGATCGTCTGCCCCTGGAAGAGGTACTTATTGAGGAAATGGAAGGTATTCACGCACCGGAAAACTGGACCAGAGCAGATGGAGATGATTCTCCGGAGAGGCCACCAGTTGTAATACAGGAGAACAGAGGTTACTCTCTTGTTGGAAACCATCGTACGGTGTGGAACTTGAAAAGCATCGGAAAATCAACGGTCAGGTGCCTTGTGGTCAGAAACAGCGTTCATGTACTTCCAGCCCATAAACTGATTAACAACTGTACAGAGGAAGCCATGCTGTTCGAAGGAATTCTCAGGCGCAGTATCGTACCCAACAGAAGCCGACTTGCCGATATGCTTGGCTATTCCAGAGCAAGAATTACCCAGCTGCTCAACCAGCTGAAGCTTCCCCTGAACATTCGTCAACAGGTTCTGCTTACCGATGATGTCAGCGAATTCAAACTCAGACCGCTTTTGAAATTTCTGGATGACGAGCAGAAACTGCAGGCAGGTTTTAAAAAACTCATGGACGGTAATCTTTCCGGCAGGCAGATGGCCGACTTTACAAACTCAGATGATTTTCAGGATTCCAGCGTGACTATTCCCCCCGATACGGAATCGGAAACGCGGAACCCTGCAGTTTCAGACAGCGGCACGAATGGTTCAATCGCAGAGCTGGAAGGGGTTTTTGCCTCGGAGCAGCCTGCAGAACACCCAAAGGTTGCAGATGTCTCCGGAAAGACTGCGGCACCCATTGATATGGCTGTTGTTCTGAAAGAACTGGGTAACTTAAGGAAAACCGGCTGGAGAATCAGGGCTGCTGAATACATGCTTCCCCCGGCAGAGAGAGAATTTCTTGAAGGGGTATCAAAACTGCGCTCAGGACTTTATCAGGAAGCGATGAACATACTGGAGAACATAGTATCCGCTAATTCTGAACATCATCTGGCCTGGTTTTATCTTGGAAGATGCTCCAATCTCACAGGTTCACTTCAGGAGGCTGAGGAGTATCTCAGAAATGCGGTTTCCAGGAATGAAGACAATCCCGACTACCTGGTAGAACTGGCTGTGGTTCTTGAGAAGTTGAAGAGGCATTCTGAAGCTGAAACATTTTACAAGAAATCAGCTCTTATTAGAAAAACTCTGGCAGCGGGAAAATGAACAGGTTTGCGCTTGCCGGTGTTGTTTTGTCTGTGTCGTGTGCAAAGATTGTGGCTCCGTCAGGAGGCCCTGTAGACGATGTTCCCCCGGAACTGATTTCCATCCAGCCTGAACCTGGGTACACAGAGGAGCTGCCATCCAGGATAACTATTACCTTCTCCGAAAAAATACAGGGTACAGATGGAAGCGTGACAGTGTATCCCGGTGAAGAATGGGAAGTGGAAACAAAAGGTTCGGAGGTATCTGTTACCGGTGAATCCGGAGGTGATCTTGTGATGATAACTCTGCCTGCCACTCTTGAAGACCTCCGGGGAAACAGCATTACCAGCCCGAGAACACTTGTATGGAATACTGTTCCTGCAGACAGTTTTGCAGAGGTTACGGTGAATGTATTTCGTGATGGGTCAGGGGGTGTAACCTCCAGTGCCCGCTGCGACTTTTTTCTTTATCCGGATACTTCATCTCCGGAGATTACACGGTTTCCGGATACTCTGGGGGTGGTAAACGCAGATTGGCTCTATCCAGGTGATTACAGGGTTGTGTGTTACGAGGATGTGGATATGAGCCGAAGGTGGGATCCTGACCGTGAGCCAGGATACGAGGATGAGATATCCCTTCAGCCAGGCAGCAGAGAAGAAATGCTTATGACAATGACCATAGTGGACAGCATTGGTCCCCGTATTTCCCAGCTGGTGGCTATCGACGGGTGGCACATTGAACTGCTGTGGAACGAGCAGATAAGCCCCCTCACTGAATCAGGTCAGAAGGTAACTGTGATCGGGCCGGACAGCCTCCCTGTAACAGTTTACGGGTTGAAGGCATCGCAGGGGAGAAGCTCAACGGGAAGAGTAACAGTGTACACAGACGAGCTTTCAGACACGGTATATACCATTGCTGTCAGCGGTATAAAGGATCTTGCCGGAAATCCGTCCCTCCCGGATACACTGGAATTCTGGGCTGTTGATTCTCTTCCGGGAACGCAGCTTGCCGTTCAGTCGGCATATCCGGAGGATGGTGGAGTTGATGTACCGCCTGCAGGGCCTTTTTACATATCTTTTACAGACTGGGTGGATGAAGCAGCTGCAGAGTCTCTCTACACTGTCACAAGGGTAGCGGACAGCACAGTGGTTGCAGGTGAGTTCACTCGCACTTCAGCAACGGCATTTTCTTTTATACCCGAAAGGGAACTGCTGGGAGAGAGGCAGTATCGCGTTGATTTTCATTCTGGAATGATGTCTCTTCAGGGTGATTCCGTGGGCGGTGAGAGCTGGACATTTGTTCCCGCGTGGAGCGATCAGCCCGGTAGCATCTCGGGCGTGATAACGGGTACAGGTGCATCGGTCGTCACAATAGTTGCCTCTCCGGCAGGAAGTGGTGGAGACGTAATTTTCGGTGATTACGCAACAGGCGGGTATGTTCTGGGTGAGATTCCTGGAGGCCGATACACAGTTTCTGTGTTCGTTGACTGGAACTCGGATGCCGTGTGGAACCCGGGCGAGCCCTACGGGGCATGGCCTGGTGTTGTGGAGGTTTTCCCCGGTATAGAAACACAGGATATCGATATACAGGTGGTTCCCTGATGGTATTCAGCCCGGAGCAGAGTTTCGAGAGTGTAAAGTGTACCGCTTGCGGAATATGTTCAAAGGTCTGTCCTGAAGATTCTATAAGGACAGACGAATCAGGCCTTGTCATTTCATTTGAATCCACATGCATAGGATGCGGCCACTGCGGATGCTACTGTCCGTCCAACTGTTTTGGTTTTCCAGAGGACAACCGGGGACTCATTCCGGAACAGGAACAGCTGCAGAACCTGTTTGAAAGCAGAAGGTCTGTAAGACACTTTCTGGAAAAACCTGTTGAGGAGACCGTTATCCGTTCACTGCTTGAACCGGTGGGCTTCAGCCCGACAGGACAGAATGCCCAGGGTATCACAGTGGAAGTAATTCTGGGGCGGGAGAGGATACGAAAGCTCGTTGTCGACCCTCTTGTGAAGCTGATTCGTATCCTTGACTGTTTTCGGCTTCTCTCTTTGTTTGCCGGAAAATCCAGAGCAGCGGTAAAAAAAATAAGAAACGGGGAAGACATTATTACGTGGAACGCCCCCTGTGTTCTGCTGTTTCGCGCGCCAGCAGGAAACATTACCGGAAAAACCGATGCAGTTATTGCAGCAACTATGGTGTCAGTAAAAGCGGAAGCTATGGGCCTTGGAACTTTCTGGAACGGTGTTGTTCAAGTGGCTTCAGTTTTCCTGAGAGTTAAAAAAAGCCATGCGGTTCTGTGCGTGGGTTACCCTCTGCTGAAGAAGTATCAGCGTGTTCCCGCGAGAGACTGGGTCCTAAGCTATGGACGCCAGGGGAGATCATCGTGAAGGTCGGGTCTTGCCTCACTCTGTACCATGATATTTGACCAGCCAAGCAAACGGGGAACACTGTACAGTGCCATATCTATCCTGCTTATCCGGTACTCATTTCCCTCTGTCTCGTAAAGCCGCCTGAAACTTCCCACTGCTCCGTCTACAAGGTAACCCTGCAGAACGGCAGGGCGTCCATCATACTCCATTGCAGCAAGAATACTCTCAGCACCTGAATTCTCTGGAATCCGACCGCCTGGATAAGCAACCACATTGATCTGTGATGTTCTGAGACCAAGCTTCCTGTGGAATGAATTCAGAGCTGGAATAATCTGTTCCCAGTAATGTGACGGAGAAAGTCTTGTGAATGAAAGGTGGTCTGCTGAGTGGTTTCCTATGCAGTGGCCCATGTCAAGAATGGTGTTAAGTTTCTCCTCTGTGTTGTTTCCAAAGGGAACTTTGTCCCAGCTGATGAAGAATACAACACCGCGGCCAAAATCGGGATGCTCTTCCAGGAAGCTGTTTACAATTGCCACAGCACAGTCAGGATCCAGATGCTGCTGGCTGTCTGTGTATCTGAAGTTGTCTTCCCAGCCATCATCAAATGTTATCATAAGAGGTCTTCTGTTCATCGGAACTCTTCTCAGCCCGTCCTCTATGTCAGAAGGAAGTATCAGGAAGAACCCGGCATCATAGAGCTGCTGCAGATCACTTCTGAGTCTGTACGGTGTGGCACTGTACTTGCTCTGAATGTTCGTAATGTGATGGTACGTAATAACGGGAATCCCGCTGGCATAGTCTGAAAGCTCCGGTGCCGTTCCGTACTCGAGCTCAGGGGCACTGCCGACAACAGGAACAAAACCTGCCAGAATCAGAAGCAGAGCCGTCACAGAGGTATCACCGTAATGCGGTCCAGATCGGTGTCTACTTTACCGTCGACGAAAACGCCTATCTGACCGGTTGGAGGCAGGTTAGTTCGAACAACCTGAACAAGCTGTCCGTTAACGGAAAAGTCTGTGTAGTTCCCGTGAACCTCTGCTGTAAGCTCCACCTCGGTAAGTCTGTACGGTAAAAGTCTTGAGGTTTCAAAAGCGTCCAGACCCATAACAGGTATCCAGAGCCCGTTTAGACACCTCTGTACCGTGTACTGGCCTCTTCCATTGACACCCAGCAGGAGAAAATTGTTCTCTCCGTCTGCCCTCAGAACGATCCCGACCACAGAGTGTGGCAGCGCATCGGTTACATTGAAAACCGCCTGCACAAGACCGTCTTTCACAAGACCCGACCTGCTGAGAAGAACGACCGGCTCACTGAAGTAGTGATTGTCAATGTGAAGGGCTCCGTTGTACACGCTGTAGGAAATCTCTGTTCCGAAAGGTCTGTCAAGAACACTCTGAAAACTGCAGTTGAGAAGAGTATCCTCAGGTGCGGGAGCAGGTTGATCAGCAGAGACCTGATGAACGGTGTCTTCAAGTGATGCAGGGCTTCCATCAGTAGATGCCCCCACGAAAAACCCACTTGTCTGCGTGGTCGATCCGCAAGCCAGTGCAAGCATTGCCGCAACAATAATGTATATTTTCATCATAGAACATTTTTTCCTGTCTTTTAGAAAGAAGTTAGTGGTGAAAACTATTGCATTTACCGCGTTCTGTCTAGTGCTGTATCCGGTATCTGGCTGCAGCCGGAAGCCTGAGATGCATCTGCCTGATACCCAACAGGTTACGGTCACTGAGACCGGTTATGTTCAAAAACCTCCGGTTTTCAATGTAATACGACCGGAGTCTCTGGAAGTTCCAGTATTATGGATTCACAATTCACCGCTGCTCATAAGAACAGTTACCTCTGACCACACCGTCGGAATCGGTGATACCATTCTTTCCGGAACAGATCCTTTCTTTTCAGTGGAAACTCAGCGTCTGCAGATGGCTCTCAACATGGCGGAGGCTACAGGGGACACTGTGGCTGTAGACAGTCTGACAGTTCTGCTTGCCGATTCTTCTGCCGTTGTGTTTATAACATCAACTGTGTCTGGTATCATCGAGATTCAGGCAGTTCAGGGAAGAACGCTGCAACCAGGAGACACTGTTGCCACCGTAACAGGTTCTCCCCCGGACTCTGTTTTCATTCTTTCACCTTCGTACCATCACATCAGGTGGCCGGAAGACCTTGATGGGTGCGTAGTAACAGATCAGGGACTTCAGTGTACAGGACCATGGCCAGGTGAAACCGCAACACTTCCGGGGATATGGTCGCTTCAGCAGAGGTTCATCTACGAGAATGATCTGGATTCTTTTGTCATCGCTGCGGCAGGAGACACAGTGCCAGTTGCAATCATCGGGTACACAGATACATCAAAAATTATTTACTCGTCTTTTCCTCTGGATTCGGTGGCTCTTGTTCCCTGGTAAACCTGTTCACCCTCACATGACAGGCTGAACCCACACCGTTTTTATCGAAGTAGTTCTGGTGGTAGTTCTCTGCCTGCCAGAAGCTGCCTGCAGGAGACACTTCGGTAGCGACTCTGTAACCACTGTTTTCAAGCGCAGATACCAGCTCGTTTATCACGGAAAGCTGTTGTTCCGAGGTATAAAAAACGGCTGATCTGTACTGCGTTCCTGTATCTACTCCCTGACGGTTAACCTGCTCCGGATCGTGTATTTCAAAGAACATCATGGCAAGTTCCCTGAACGAAACTGTGGAGCTGTCAAAAATAACTTCCACAGTTTCTGCGTGACCGGTAGAGCCGGAACACACATCCGTGTATTCAGGTTCCGTGATATCACCTCCCATGTAACCGGACCGGGCAAAAAGAACTCCGTCGGTATGGTCAAAACTGTATTCTACCCCCCAGAAACACCCTGCCGCGAAGTAGGCTCTTTGTATTCTCTCTTCAGGAATGAACACCATTGAAATAGAATTAACACAGTGTCTTGTATCGGTATCCGTGTAGCCTTCTCCTGTGAATACATGACCGAGATGAGCTCCACAGGAGGAACACAGTATTTCTGTTCTGATTCCGTCAGCGTCAGCTCTTCTGGTAACCGCTCCTGGTATTTCCCTGTCGAAGGAAGGCCAGCCACAGTGTGATTCAAACTTGGTGTCTGAAGTGTAGAGAGGACTGCCGCACCTTCTGCAGGTATAGATTCCTCCCTCAAATGTATCGACATAGATACCGGAGTAGGGAGATTCTGTTCCTCCGTGTAGAATAACGTTCTGTTCCTGCTGTGTGAGGTCTCTGTACTGCATTTGTTTTTCCCCGTTCAACATGAATGCTGTGAGTAAAGCTGCTCCCTGTACAAATATCAGTGCCGCGGTTGTTATCGTCATGTGCCGCCTCCTGTCACGAACATAACCCTGAAAACGCAGGAGGTTCCAAAGTCCCGGTGCTGGATTATATTCGTTCTTCGGGAAACGGTTATTTCGTAAACGAGAGGGGACTCTTTTGTCCGCACAGCTATTTGATTTCAAGCCAGGTTTTAACTGGGACAGCATACAGTCGGAAACACTTGAACTGTTTGACTTGTGGCGAAAACAGGGAAGACTGGGGTTTCTGGATTTACCATACAACCTCACCCTGCACAGGGATACCGCAGATCTGGCGGAGATGTACCGGCGTAAATACGATACGTTGTTCGTTGCCGGTATAGGGGGATCGTCTCTGGGGCTGAGAGCAATACTGTCTGCTCTGGACGATCAATCAGGCGGAAAAGTCGTGGTGGTGGATTCACCGGATTCCAGAGTGATAAAAAATGCAGTTTCAGAAACTGCACCGGGAAACTCTGTGATAGCTGTTGTAACGAAGTCCGGAGGAACCGCGGAGACACTGTCTATTTTCATGGAGCTTCGCAGAAAGCTTGGAGATGATGCTCCTGTTGTCGCTATTACAGATCCAGTGAACAGTCAGTTGAGAGAGCTGGCGGAAAAAAGAGGATGGAATACGCTGCCTGTACCGGCAAATGTAGGTGGCAGATTCAGTGTCCTTTCTCCGGTGGGGCTTTTCCCAGCTGCTTTTGCCGGAATTGATACGGCAGAGCTTATCAAAGGAGCTGTCGATGTTGTCGAAGATTTTGATGCAAATGGAGTAAGGAGTCTTGCCGCCGTGGTGGCCGGGGCGTTTCTTTCAAAATTTAAAAGTCACCCGGTTCATGTTTTTATGCCCTACTCTGATTTCCTGTACGATACCGCGTTGTGGTTTGCCCAGCTTTGGGCGGAGAGTCTGGGCAAGCGCCTGGATATGAATGGAAACACAGTAGCTACTGGTCAAACTCCACTTGCCTGCAGGGGACCTGCCGATCAGCACTCGCTTGTTCAGCTCTTCATGGAAGGTCCTGCCGACAAAACTGTTACCATTGTTACTGAGGGTGAACCGGAAGACGCAGAACCACTGTCCGGTGAATTTGCCGATCAGCCGGCAATGAACTATCTGGAGGGCAGGAGTCCCGATGTTTTAAGAAAAGCGGAAGCTGATGCCACAGCCACGGCCCTTTCCGAAAGGGGACTTCCTGTAAGCAGAATACACATTCCTGACATCAATGCCAGCTACACAGGACAGATATTTATGACTCTGGAAATTGCAACTGTTCTCACCGGGCTTGCTCTGGGTGTTGATCCTCTAAACCAGCCAGGGGTGGAAAGAGGAAAGATACTGACCTATAAAGCCATGGGCAGGGAGGGATATTGATACTTCTTGCAGTTGCTGTTCTGGGTCTGTTCCCTGAAGGTTACACTTCTGAATGGTACACTCTTCTCCAGAACCGCTACCTGAACGGTTGTTCTGCAGATTACCTGGCTGCCGGAGAAAGTGGGGTTCTTGCAGGAGAGCTGCCTGCTGTTGCCATCGGCTCCCTGCCTGAAATTCCATGGTCGGACGCGCACATGGTTGATCCGCTTACCAGTGGCATCTGGGGCGGAGGCAAATGGAATATTTCGGTGGGGAACAGGAGTTTTCAGGATTCTCTGAGTATTTCAAGAATAGGTCTTGTGCAGAACACGGAAGATCACAGCCGATATATTTTCAGACTGGACAGACCTCTTCCGTGGGGATCTTCCGGCAATTTTGAGATTCTCAGGGAAGACACACTCCGGTTGTTTTCTGCTGTTCTGAGCCGGGGCAGGCTGAATATGCGAACCATGAGCTGGGACGGACGCAACTACGGCTGGGGTTCTGTGGCCGGATGGACATCTCCGCATCTTTATGCCAGAACAGGTTTTTTCAGACTGAATCCCGGCGACAGACGTCCTGAAATACTTGGCGGTGGAAGCGCAGAATTGTCCCCATTTACTTTCGAAGCCGGTGCAGCAGCTTCTCTGGTGGACAGCACCGTGCAGAGCAGAGCTGTGGCTGGTATTTCATCTTCCGTGGGTGATGCCAGTGTTGCGGGCTACTTCGAATACACTGACGATGGTGAAGGCTTCTGGGGTGGAGTCACTGTACCTGTTAGCAGCGTGGAGCTTTCTGCGGCAGTTTCAAGACCGGCGGGAGATGAACTGTTTCAGATGATAGCACTGAGACACCCCGATTTCAATCTTGTGGGCAGGTTCGGGGATGATATTGTTGCTGCGGCAGATGCTGAGGCTGCTCTGGGATTTTTCAGGGGAAAAGCCGCGGCCAGCTGGAATTTCACTACAGATTCGCTGGGTGTCGTATCATGGATACTTGTGGGCAGAGACTGGTACAGAGGCAGGTTTGAGGCTGGTCCAAGAACAACAGCCGGGATGAACTCCGCTGGAGAATTCGATGAGACACTGGATGCCCTGCTGGGTTTCACACTTGTCACATTTTCCATTTCTGCAGCGGTGGAAGACATAACAGACGATGCGCACAGAAGCTGGTCTTTTGGAATAACCTGGTCTTACACCGATCAACCCCCGGTAACTCCCGTGGGAGAAACGGAAGGCGGGCGTGGAAACTGATACTGTAAAAATAGCCGTACTGGCCTCTGGAACGGGGTCGAATTTCAAAGCTCTTGTAGAAGGTGATACCGCACCGGGAGTTGTTGATGTTCTTGTTACGGATAACGAACGTGCCGGTGCTCTCCAGCTTGCAGATGAACTGGGGATACAGGGAAAGTACATGTATCCCGGAAAGTTCAGAACAAGGTTTGGAAAACAAGAAGAAAAGCAGTGGGCTGACTTTCTTTTGAGCAGAGGTATTCAGCTGGTGTGTCTTGCCGGGCTCATGAGAATACTGAAGGGTCCTCTTCTTGAGGCATTTCACGGCAGAATACTTAACATCCATCCATCGCTTCTTCCCGCGTTTCCAGGCCTTGATGCACAGGGACAGGCATTCCGGTATGGTGTAAAGGTAGCAGGGTGTACCGTTCACTACGTTGATCAGGGCACGGACACAGGTCCGGTAGTTCTGCAGAGAGCTGTTCCGGTGTACGAATCAGATACAAGGGATTCTCTGGCTGCAAGAATACTTACCGAAGAACACAGGATCTACTCAGAAGCGGTGAAAGCCCACTGTGAAGGAAGAGCAGTATATTCCGGGGTTCTCAGGCAGCAGAAGGAGTAACAGTTTTTATGAGCAATCTGGTTATGGCCCTTGCTTTTCTTTTGTTTGGAGGTGCGGAAGACCCGCTTCCATCTGGTCCCGCATTCGGTATTTCGGTGAACGGCGTTCCACTGCGGCCGCACATGATGGCTTTTACAGCATTCCCACACGAAACTGTTACCCTGTCATACAGAGATTCGCTGAACTGGTCCGTTCCCGACCTGGGTTTCACCGGGACCGGAAAAGAGTTCAGTTTTAATCTGCCGGGTTCCCACGGAACTTACACAGTTACTGCTTCGGATTCGGAAACTGTACAAGACTATATAATGGTTGTTCCCCTCAACACAGCACAGTTCAGAACTAACACTCTGAACTCCTTTCCCATCGGGTTCTATGGAGATGGTAACACCAGGGACAACTTGCCGGATAAAGGATTTATTGAGCTGTGGCCCGGTACGTTTGATGCCAGAATTTCCACACACCTTACTTTTTCGGACTTCCTGGGACACACCGAAGGCGGGTGGCCGCAGTACATGGTTCTTGACCTGAGGCTTGTACACAAGCTCGAATGTGTTTTTGAGCAGGTTGCACTGCTGTATCCTGAGGCAAGAAGCATACATTGTATAAGCGGTTTCAGAACTCCTGCCTACAATGCGGCAATTGGCAACGATACAGGTTTCAGCCTTCATCTTTACGGAGCAGCGGCGGATTTCTGGATTGAAGGATGGCCAGATAACGATCTTATTGACGATCTTGATAGAAACAAGCGGATAGATGTTTATGACGGCGAATTCATTGTTGAGATTACAAGAGCGCTGGAGGCTGCCGGAGAGGTTGCTACAGGTGGAGCGTCGGCATACAGATGGATTCCCACCCACGGGCCCTTTGTTCATCTGGATACCAGAGGCAGTGCGGCTGTGTGGCAGACCAGACAGAGTCTGGTAGACAATCCTGTCATTTAACTGGAGTGTGCATATGAAGATTCCCATTGTTGTGTTGATCTCTGTTCTGACAATTGCTCTGGCAGTCAGTTTAACTACCGTGTACCGCATGGATGAAAAAGTTGAATTTATGAGAGACATGGTAAACGATTACGGCACCAGGGTGGAACAGGTATCACTGCAGAGAGATACGCTGGCTGCAATAAACGCGGCCTTTGCTGCCAGGGAGGATTCTCTGCCAGCTCTCCGTCACGCGGCGGACTCTCTTCAGGTTCGCCTTGATGAGGTTGAACTGGTTCGCAACTACATGGGTTACTATCTGATAATAGATACCGGTCAGAACAGATTCCACCTAAGACGGGGAGGGCTTCTGGTACGTTCCGGGTACTGCGGTACCGGCAAGGGCTGGACAGAAAACGACAGCGGGCTTGTGTGGAATTTTACCACACCACAGGGGTTGAGATACGTTGTGAAAAAGAGTGAAAACCCTTACTGGTACAAACCGGACTGGTACTGGCTGGAGCAGGACCTCAGACCGCCACGACCGGGTCAGGACATTCTTATTCCCGACAGCCTGTCGTGGGAGGAACAGATCGTCTACTACAATGATTCGCTCACATCCAGTGAGCGGGTGTGGGTGAGGGCCGTTCCCGGCGCTCTGGGTAACTTTAAGCTTGATCTCGGGGGCGGCATTCTTCTTCACTACGGAGTGGGAAGAGGGCGAAATGTCAGCCACGGATGTATCAGACTGGGGACGGCGGATCTTGAGGCAATTTACAGAGCTCTACCGGTTGATGCCCCGGTGTTAATTTACTGAGAAAGAGGCTGAAATGGTATCCACAATTGCAGGAAATTCATCGAAGCAGCGGAGGCGGAATGTTGTTCTCATCGCCGGAACCCTTCTGGCAGTGCTTGTTCTGATCTATTTTCTAAACCCCCGGGATTCGCAGGTGCTGCAACAGACCCCTGAAACTGCAATTCATCAGGCGGTTCCAATAACTGGGACTGATGAAACAGTTATTATTGAGGAAATGCCGGATCAATGGCTTCAGGCTTCCGGCTCTTCAAGCGGTAACCCTGCCTGGGCACCTGCTGTGGTTTCTCCAATTGACACTCTCTGGAGTATTTCCACAGGTAGAGAGATATTTTCCCCTCCAGCGTTACAGGGGAACATGATCTTTATTGCCGGAAACGACAAAACGCTTCGAGGAATCAATCGAGCCACCGGTGAACAGATCTGGTCAAGAACTGTTACCTGCGGCTTGTCCGGAGGAGTTGCCGCTGATTCATCCGCGGTTTACCTGAGTGGACAGGATGGATATATGTATGCCCTGGATCTTGAAACAGGGTCTGAAAAGTGGAAAACCGGACTTGGATACCACATCTTTACTGATGCATGCGTGTTCTGCGACAGTCTTGTCCTGGCCGGCAATTCCATGGGTTCCATCGCTGCCCTCAGTCGGGAAACAGGTGATTTAATCTGGAGCGACACCATGGATGGTCTCCTGCTGGGGCCGGCAGTTTCCGACAGTACAGCCGTATTTTCAACCGAAGCAGGAGCTGTGGGTGCATGGGACCTTTCCGGTAGTACCCTGTGGTCGCGAGGATTCTCCTCGCAACCATCAGCTCCGTCTATAGTGTCCGGTGTGGTTTATCTTGGTTTTTCTTCAGGGAAGGTCCTGGCTTTTTCTCTGCAAACAGGAGAAACGATCTGGGAAACCGCTCTTGAAGGTGTCCAGGGAAGAACTGTTGTTTCAAGACCGGCTGTATACAGAGACTCTGTTCTGGTCGCCGGAACCTGCGATGGCCGGGTATTCTGTCTGGAAGTTTCCAGCGGAACCCTTTTATGGGAAACACAGCTTGAAAACTGGGTATCGCTTACACCGGCAGTTTGTGATACAATCGTTTATGCCAGCTGTGATGATGGTAAGCTGCATCTTCTGAGCCTGAATACAGGGCTTGCTGTGGATGAGATAGAAACCGGTTCTTATTCAGGGACACCACCGATACTCTCCGGGGGTGTGCTGTACACAGGCAACTCCGCAGGCGTATTTACAGCTGTATCGGGAACGGTTCCCGCTGCAGAGAGCACAACGGAAGAGGAATAATGCCAAGTGGAATAATACCCAGTGGGTATGCTCTGGTAGCAGGTCTGTCCAACACAGGAAAATCCAGCCTTTTGAATGCCCTTACAGAAACAAGCATTTCTCCTGTTGCCCTGCAACCTGCTTCAACAAGAATGCCTATCACAGCAATCTGCACTCCGGGAAATGCGCAGATCTGTTTTGTAGATACACCACCGCTTGAAAGCGGTTATGACTGGTCTATTATCGACTGGGTGGATGTGGTTGTTCTTGTGGTGGATATAAAGCAGTTTGACCGTGATCTGGAAAAGCCGGTTGTAAAACACTTCCTTCGCAGAGCCAGGAGCAAACCCGTGGTACTCGCCCTGGGCAGGAGTGATTTTGTTCATCTGGAACACAGGGCAGCGTATGTATCCAGGGCAAGATACACCAACAGGTTTACCGATATAGTTCCTGTTACACCACCGCTTAATTTCGGGATTGATAAGCTAATGAATGCTGTTCTGCAGAATATTCCCATGAGGAACAGGCTGTTTCCCAGAAACATAAACACCCTTAATTCCAAACGCTTCCTTATATCGGAACAGATTCGCACACAGCTGTTCAGTATACTGCCCCTCGATGTCGCCGGCGAAACAGCAGTTCAGGTAGAGGAGACTTCTCAGCGGGACGGCAGGCTTTACGTAAGGGCAAATCTTATTGTATCAAGGGCTTCCTCAAAAGGAATGCTTATCGGGCGAAAAGGTCAGACACTGGACAGAATAAACAAACTTTCTCTTGATGCTATAGGTGAGTTTACCGGTGAAGACTGCAGGCTGGATCTCTGGGTCAAAGTTCGAGAGGCCTGGACAGAAAACAAAACCGACCTGCTTGAGTTCGGCTATGTCTGCTGACCTGCAGACAGCATGCCGTATAAACATACAGGACTTCGAAGGCCCTCTTGACCTTCTGCTTTTCCTTATAAGAAGAGACGAGCTTGATGTTACCACAATTCATGTGGCAGAAGTTGCTGATCAATACCTCGATTATATAAGGGAGGCCGAAGAACTCAATCTGGATATTGCCGGAGAATACCTGGTTATGGCAGCTACGCTTACCAGGATGAAAAGCCGTCTTCTTCTTCCTGTAGAGAGAGCAATAATGGAAGATTATGAAGACCCGATGGATTCTCTTATGAGGCACCTCGTGCTTTACAGAGCATTCAAGGAAGTGGCTTCAGAGCTCCGTGAAAGTGAATCGATCTGGAGGGATGTCTTCACTCCTCCAGGGGAGAGGGAAAGATACCAGGAGAGTGTTACTGAGGTTGATCAGGATCAGACTTCTCTCCTTGACCTGCTTCTCGCTCTTGAGAACATGAGCGAAAAGAATGCTCCTCCTCCCGAGCACCGGATTCGCAAACCCCTGCTTTCTCTCTCTGAGTGTGTTGCAATTCTTGACAGAACACTCTCAACAGATAGACAAAGTAAATTTATCGATGCAGTGGGGGAGAACGCCGATCAGGCTGTGGTTGTTTCCTTTTTTGTCGCTATTCTCGAGCTTGTGAAGCGCGGCTGGTTAACGGCGGAGCAAAGATATCCCTTCGCTGAAATCACAATAAAACGAAAAGAGGAAAGGTGGGAATAAATGCTTGATCAGCTGGCAAGACAGGTGGAAGCTCTTCTTGTCGCCTCGGAATCTCCAGTAACACTTGAAAGAATCTGCGAGCTGACTGGTTGCGGTACCGAATCTGCCGAGCAGGCAGTACAGCGAATTGAGATGGAGCTGGCTTCCGGGGGCCATGCCGTCGTTGTAGCCAGACTTGCCGGAGGTTTCAGAATAGTAACCGATCCAGATCTCGGCTACATCGTTGCCCAGCTGTTTGAAGGGAAAAGACACAGCAGATTGTCGAGAGCATCACTGGAAACACTGGCTGTAATTGCGTACAGACAGCCGGCGACACGGGCACAGATCGAGGCAGTCCGCGGCGTGAACAGTGACAGTGCCATGCGAACTCTTCTCGAAAGGGATATGATAAAAATTGCAGGAAGACAGGAAACCCCGGGGAGACCGCTCCTGTACGAAACAACCTCCAGATTCCTGGAATACTTCGGGCTCAGCGACCTTGAACATCTTCCCAGAATGGATGAAATGGAGAGCCTGTTAAAACTTTCCGCTGATGATATAGAGCGGATGGCTTCAGAACTGTCAGGAGATGAAAGTGACCAGATCCTCTAAAAAAACAGTAACAGCAGCTGCCGACGGAATGAGGCTGAACCGCTTTGTTGCCAGATCGGGAATTGCAAGCAGAAGAAGATGCGATGAAGGAATCAGGAATGGAATGGTCACAGTTAACGGCATGCTGATAACAAATCCAGCCGAGAAGATTTCAGAGGGAGATCTGGTACTGTGGGACGGAGCTGCGGTGACACTTCCTGAACTGTTCGTCGCCGTTATGAACAAACCGTCAGGTTACGAAACCACAATGAACGAAAGAGCTTCAAGACCTGTTTCTCAACTGTCTGTGGGAATGCCAAGAGGGGCGGCTCCGGTTGGGCGTCTGGACATAAGAACAGGCGGTCTTCTCCTGTGGAGTAACGATGGAGAACTGGTTTACAGACTTACCCACCCCAGGTGGAAGATAGAAAGAGAGTACATTCTGATTCTTGCTAAAACTCCCGAAAGAGAAGCAATAGAGAAAATGCGGAAGGGTGTCTACATAGCCCCGGGAGAATTTTCAAAACCCAGATCTGTTGAAAAAACAGGTTCAAAGACTCTCAGTGTAGTACTGACCACAGGAAGAAACAGGGAAGTCAGAAGACTTTCCAAATTTTCCGGAATCCCTCTGATCGGCCTTGAAAGGGTGAGATTCGGTTCTGTCCAGCTGGAAAATCTCCAGCGGGGAAAGTGGCGGCGGCTTTCTTCAGAAGAGACTACCGCTCTCTGCAAGGCAGTGCGGCTGAACAGGTAAAAACACATTGACCTTGACGGATGGACCTGTATTGAGGATATTTGCCCAATCTGAAAGAGGGGATGTGAATTTGACTGCCTGAAATTATAGCTGTAGATGGCCCTGCTGCTTCCGGTAAAAGCACAACAGCGAAGCAGATAGCGTCAAAATTGGGTTTTGAGTATTTAGACACCGGCGCAATGTACCGAGCGTCGGCTTTTCTAGTTTCAGCTTCAGGAACTGATCCGCACGATGGTAAATCATCTTCCGCCATTCTTCTTCAACACTCAATTGAAGTTTCAAGTACAGGAATATTTCTCGACGGAGAAGACATCTCTGGAAAGATAAGAACTCAGGCCGTCGGTGAAGCGGCAAGTATCATATCAGCCCACCGCCAGGTAAGAGAGTACATGGTTTCTCTTCAGAAGGCTTTCGGTAAAAAACACAATACCGTAGCCGAGGGAAGAGACATGGGAACAGTTGTCTTTCCTGATGCCACACTGAAAGTTTACATAGTAGCGGATATCGCTGTAAGAGCAATGCGCAGATTGAAGGATCTCGGTCACCGTGATATAAGCCGCATGGTTCATTCAGTATTTCAGAGAGACTACAGAGACCGTAACAGGCAGGAAAGCCCATTGCGACTGCCTCCAGGTGCGCTGTGGCTTGACGGAACATCCATGACAGTAAGTCAGCAGGTTGAGTTTGTTCTGAAGCGTTTCAGAGAATTGAGCGGCAGATGAAAAGATCGGTTCTTGTAGACATAATACTCAGGCCTGTAATAATTACCATTTCTGTGGTGTTTTTCAGAATGAAAGTGGTTAACAGGAAGAATTTTCCAAAAGGCGGCGTTATTCTGGCCGGCAACCATATTTCCAACTGGGATCCGCCTTTTATTGCCGCTGCCGTCCCCAGAGCTGTCCACTTTATGGCCAAATCCAGTCTGTTTAAAACCCGTTTTCTCTCATGGTTCATGCAGAAGCTCGGTGCATTTCCCATCAACAGGCGGTCTGCAGTGAATTCAGGTGCGTTGAATACAGCAATAGATCTCGTTAACAGTGGCGAAGTTGTCATCATCTTCCCCGAGGGAACAAGGAGCAAAGACGGTAAACTGCTTCCTGCAAAACCGGGAGTAGGCTATATAGCACATGCCACGGGAGCGCCGGTTATGCCTTTCTTTATGGAAGGTATGGATGATCCGCTGGGGGCGCTTTTATTTAAATCCAGATTCAAAGTAACATTCGGGCAGCTTATACCTGCCGGGGAACTCGAAGAGCATCATAAGCAGGGAGGCCCTGGAAGATCTGCCGGATACATTCTTGAAAAAGTCAGGGAAATCAAAGATAGAAACGAACAGGAAAACAGAAAGGATCGTTAAATGAGCGAAAAGAACGAGTTTGTTGTTGGTTTAACCGATGAAGAAATCGAGACCATTGAAGGTCACGATTACACAGCCAGTGAAAGGAGTGATTTTGAGGCTGCTTATGCAGGCACAATCGCGAATTTTACTGTAAAAGTTGGAACCATTATTTCAGGCACCATCCTGAAAACCGCAAACAATGAGGTTATTGTTGACCTTGGTTACAAGAGCGAGGGTGTTATTCCTCTTCAGGAATTCCGTGACGAAGATCCTCCTCAGCAGGGGACGAAGGTGGATGTTTTCGTGGAGAGCCTTGAAGACACCGATGGAAGAGTTACCGTGTCAAAAGAAAAGGCACACTTCCATACTGTCTGGAATGATATAAAGGTTGCTTACGATGACAATCTTATCCTCAAAGGCAAGGTTATAAAGCGCATAAAAGGTGGACTTACCGTTAGAATTATGGGCGTGGATGCATTCCTTCCAGGTTCTCAGGTTGCCCTCCGTCAGGTTCCCAACCTGGAGAAGTTCTGCGGGGAAGAGCTTGACTTCAGGGTAATCAAACTCAACAAACGTCGGCGCAACATTGTTGTGAGCCGCAGACAGGTTCTTGAAGAAGCCAGAAGCGAGCTGAAGGAAAACCTTATCAAAGAGCTTGAAGAAGAGCAGGTACGCAAGGGTATCGTAAAAAACATTACAGACTTTGGTGCTTTTGTCGACCTCGGCGGTATCGATGGCCTTCTTCACATAACAGACATGAGCTGGGGAAGGGTACGCCATCCGTCCCAGCTTCTTACAATCGGTGAGGAAATCGACGTAAAGGTTCTCAAGTTCGACAAGGAGCGGGAAAGGATCTCTCTTGGTCTCAAACAGCTCCAGCCTTTCCCGTGGGAGGGTGTTGCTGACCGTTACTCACCTGAAACGATGGTTACAGGAAAGGTTGCCTCCATCACCGATTACGGCGCCTTTATTGAAATTGAACCTGGCGTAGAGGGTCTTATCCACATCTCAGAGATGTCCTGGACAAAGCATGTTCGCCATCCATCCAAGATTCTCACAGTAGGAGATGAGGTTGAAGCTGTTGTTCTCAGTGTTAACGAAGAGGAAAGAAAGATTTCTCTCGGTCTCAAGCAGACCATGGAGAACCCCTGGAACTCTATTGAAGAGAGATATCCCATAGGTTCTTCAGTTGACGGTAAAGTACGCAACCTCACCAACTTTGGTGCGTTCGTCGAGATAGAAGACGGTATAGACGGTCTAATTCATATCTCCGACATGAGCTGGACCAGAAGAATCAGCCACCCTTCAGAGATTGTTCAGAAGAACCAGCCGGTGAAGGTTGTTGTTCTCAGCATAGACAGAGAAAACCACAGGATTTCTCTCGGACTCAAGCAGACTGAAGAAAACCCCTGGGATTCCATGTCAGAGCGTTACCCTGAAACCACTGAGGTAAAGGGCAGCGTTACACAGATTCTCGACAGGGGAGTGGTTGTTGATCTTGAAGACGGAATTGAGGGTTTTGTGCCTCTGAGTCAGCTTGGCTGGGAAGAACTTGAGAATCCCGCAACTGTTATCCGCAGAGGGGACGTTCTTCCTCTCAGGGTGATAGAAGTTGTACCTTCAAGCCGCAGAATTGTTCTCAGTGTAAGAAGCTATTTCAATGGTCGTCCCATGGAAGAGCTTCAGGAGTTCAGAACTTCCCTTGAGGGCCGTCCAGCAGATGAAGTGGAAGAGGTCGTTGAAGAGGAGTCGGTAAAGGAAAATACTTCAGAGGAAACAGCAGATACAGCAGTTGAACAAACAGTGGCTGAGGAAACTCAGGAATCTGAAGAGAAAACTGTTGAAGCAGCTGAAGAAACTGCAGTTGAAGAGGAACCCGAGGCTCCGGAAGAGCCAGCCTCCAAGTAAGGGAAATAGCCGTGGCGCAGCAGACTGCGCCACGGCACACACAATGAACCTGCCGGATAACGCTGCTGTGTTCGGCTACACCCTCGGGTGTCGCCTGAACTCTTTCGAAACGGAAGCTCTTGTGGAGGAACTGGTTGATGTTCTTTCCGGAAGAAGGGTAACAACTCCCGAAGAAGCAGATTTGATAGTGGTTAATACCTGTGCTGTAACTGCAAGAAGCCAGGGAAGATCGCGGAGAATCGTCAGGTCATGGGCTTCCAGATTTCCTGAAAAAGATATTGTTGTAACAGGTTGTGTTGCCGCCGTGGCGCCTGAAGATTTTAAGGACATGGACAGGGTTACGGTGGTACCGAACACCGGAAAACGCAGAATCCCTGAGATCGTGAACCCTGCCGGCTCTTATGGTAATGTTCCTGAAAACAGTCTTTTCCCAATTTCTGCTCCACTTTCAACTTCAAGAACCAGGGGGTTTCTGAAAATTCAGGATGGGTGCAACAACGCATGCACCTACTGTATTGTTCCCCTTGCAAGAGGCGGTTCTAAAAGTCAGCCTAAAGAGCTGGTTCTTAAACAGGCCAGGGAAATGGTGAATGCCGGTTTCCGTGAAATCTCAGTAACCGGTGTGGATATTGCTGATTACGGACGAGGTCTTTATTCCAACGGCTACGGTCTTCCAGAGCTTGTTGAAGAGCTCCTGGAAATAGGCGGTTTCCGTCTGAGACTGGGCTCAATTGAACCTATGTACCTCACCGTAAAAACCCTTGAGAAACTGGCACTTCCAGGTGTGTGCAACCATTTTCACATACCTTTTCAG
>Ga0164318_10000130_pt1 | contig 44895 bp, 55 predicted proteins | sample GuaBasSedimGuay9_FD_113734 | JGI IMG/M metagenome (GOLD analysis project Ga0164318, IMG submission 113734) | Subseafloor sediment microbial communities from Guaymas Basin, Gulf of California, Mexico - Guay9, Core 4571-4, 0-3 cm | ecosystem: Environmental > Aquatic > Marine > Hydrothermal vents... | reverse complement strand
CTTAATCATCTAAAGCACGCTTTATGTAATATTGCTTTCTTAATTGAATACACAGAAACCCACCCCGAATTTGACGATAGATATAACCCAATTAGGCGTAATGGAACAAAAGAGTGTTCCTCGGTGAACCCATTGGAACACTGATGGAACACCATTGGAACACTTATTTTCCACTTAGCACTTCATAATAAAACTTGTATGCCTTCACAAGTGCCTTCCTGTCCTCGCTATCCAACTTTGCAACGAAAGCCATCTGTTCCAAATGATTTAAACCAGATAACGGATCCATACGCTTTAATGAGTCTATAATCCCATCCGCTTTACCACCTAAAAGAAGGTATTGTCGCATATACTTAGCAGCGAGTGCTTTATCTTTATATCGGAGTGCCATCCTTGCATTATAAAGAGCATCACCTCGTGGAGTAACCCAAAAACCTTCAGCACCCTTATTGATTGATTTCAGGAAAGTCCGTTTGCGATCTGCAATCCTATAATAAGCTGATGCTAATGGGTCGGAGGAATATATAAAAAGTCCTTTGATTGTTTGAGTATATGGTTTTGATGGTTTTGAAGATATAGCATCATATTCATGTTCTAAACCCAAACTACGAGCAATGTGACGCATTCTGTTTCTAACCGTTCCAGGTTCAAGAACCTCTGGAAAAAATGAACGTCTGGATAGTAATTCATATGTCGTTTTCTCGAAAGGCATTGCTCCGCTAACTATCATATTAAGTGGTTGTTTAGCCATATCTTTTGCGATGTCTCGTATACTCATCCGACCTTTAGTCCATGCATCGACATATTGTGGTAAAGCGTCCAAGCCTACCCATTCTAATAAATCTGGTAATGCACCTAATCGACTAAAATAATTTATTGTTCCGTCTTGAGCTCTTCCAAATATAATATGTGGTCTAAACCTAACATCTTCGGGGAGTTCTTCTTCTTCATCAGGCCATACTAAGTTATTGTAGACCTGTAACATCGCCCACAGAAATGAAGCTCCAATTGCCATTTTACCAACTCGATATGCTAAATAGGGAGTTTTAAAAACAGCAGTACCTACCAATTTTCGTCCCATTGTACTACAAAGGTTTTTATCGTTTATAGCGTTTTTGGCTATTTGAGAATACCGTCTAAAGTTAACCTCTTTCCATGACCAAAATGGATACATCTGTTCACGTATCGTTTGACCCAACACACTAACCCTGTCATACGCTCCCAATAAGTCATTTTGCATCCAATATGCTCGGTCGTCAATATCAGCAAGACTCATAATTTCTTCTGGTTTTGACGCACCCCAAGTTTTTGGTTTACCATCAGGGCTTGTAAGCATTTCTTCACGGAACTCAAGGAATGCAGCGTAACGCAGAATAGACTCTCGGAGATCTGTAGCAAGTCGTACTGTATTCCAATATTGTTTCCAAGGGTTGATTTTATCTATAAATGTTTTGGGTTTACTGAGTTTCTCATCAAATTTAACGAGTTTCCGAAGATCTTCCATCTCTTGATATTGGAGTGTGGCACCCATTCCACCACGTTCAAAGTATTTCTGTAATAATGCTGTCTTTGGTTTTTTTAACACAAAAGCATTGAATAACTCTCCTACTGCCTGTGGAACTTTTTTGAACACCCTTGGGTTACCAACGAATATCCCATCGGCATCACCAGTAAGATTACGGAAATTATATTTAATAAATCTTCTCGGTGATGTTAATTGCCAGATTTTCCACTTCCGAAGCAGGTTGCTGTGAAATGCAAATACAGGAGATCGTTTTTTTGTCAGGTCATCTAATGTAGCTGCAAGCTCTTTTTTAATTATAAACTGTCTATGTAAACCACCCATAGCATAATTAGCATGTAGATCGTCAGCCTTTATCCCTGCTTCCTCTAATGCGCCCGTTAACAACTTATTAGCTAAAACCTCTGGAATAGAATGAGCTATGTAAAAAACATGCCCTTCTTTTGGAGACCAAAAAGTATAATCAGGGTCTGCTTTTACCACATCCGCTAAAGTAATATCAGGATCTTCTTTTTGCAAGTCTGCTAATTTAGCTTTAAATTCCTTTGTTTTATTGTAATTTACATCAATGGTTTTAAGTACATTAGCAACTTCTATGTCATAAAGCATATGAGAAAACACTTCCGACTCTGCTGAAACATAATCTGCGACAATGTCACCGACATAACCCTTACGTTTTTTCAAAAACCCACGGTAAGTTGGCGTCTTTAGTTTTTTTCCAGTTCCGAGTTTAGTAATACCTTCGGCTTGTATATAGTCTATTACTTGATGTCTAAAGTAATCTTTCCTTTTCAGTTTGTTCTCAACGTTAAAGCCAATATCTTTCATTGCTTTAATATAAGTGTTCTTCAGTAAATTGGCAAACTTAGTACGTCTACCGATTGTTTCTATGATTTTGGGTGTAAGTGGAAGTCGTTTTAGTTCTGAGTTTACGTCCTCAGATGAAAATCCAAATGGTAATTCTTCACCCTTGGTTGCACTCTCCTTTAAGTCTTTTAAGATGATATATCGGGTAAATATATCCCGTTCTTTAGAACTCAAATCGCCCTTTATATGTTGTAAGGCTCGTACCGTTTTATCTTGTGCCACACTATTCTGTTTACGTAATCTGTCTAACTCAAAAGCTGCTTGTGCAAATTCCCCCGTTCTGGGTAGGTGTTCATAAGCTCTTACAGCTTTATTTTTTAAACCAATAAGGTTCTCAATAGCTCTTCTATAAATAGAACTCTTTAATTTAATATTAGCCCCTTTAGCAATTTGAAACCTTTGTTCCTGTTCTTTTTTCGTAAATCCCCCATAACCAGTTTCTGTGGGTTCCCGTAAACTAACGTGGTTAGACTTAGGGCTTTCAGCTACATGTTTTAAAATATCTCTCCCGTAATAGCCCATTCCAGCCATGGGTTCATTCAATATAGACTCATTAACACTTCTATCTTTGGTTATAGCATCAAAAAGGGTAAATCCTGAAAGAGGAGATACTTGCAACTCTATAATCCATTGAAGCATATCCATATTATCGCCATTATACTTTATAAATCCACCGACAGCATTAGCCCCCTCAATAGCCTGTAGGAGTGCTTTATACATGCCGTGTATATACATAAGTGGTTGGTCTTTTAGCGAAAACCCACCAATGGATTTATTGAAAGGTAGAAATGCAATCGGTTTCATGCCAATAGAAGTAAGTAATATACCATCTTTATCACCAACGAGTTCTTTAAAGGTATCAAGTAATTCCGCAGTGGTTGTAATAGACTTTCTTTTTTGTAGTTCCGCTGTGGGTATTGTCAATATTCGTTGTTTAATGGGGAGAGTGATTTTACGTTTCTGTGGTAAAATAGTATAAGGAAATTCATCTGTTCCGTTGATATTAAACGATGTATATGTAGTACCAGCTATAATCACACCTTGTGTTTTAATATCGAATGGCATTAAATATACAGAAAGTGCCCTAAGTGTTCCCCTATCCTCTTTAGATGATTTTGCTGTTCCCCCTGGATGTTGGTGTAAAAAAATAACTCTTTCTATTCCAGAAGTCTTGATTGCTCTTCCAGCTACTGATACAGCTGGAAAGACTGTACCTGTAGTTCCACCCTTAGACCAAAGAATTATATCTAAGATTTTATTATCCTTATCCAAAAATATAGTATAAGCCTCTTCTTGAGCATGTTTCCGTACTTTTGAGAGAAGAGCCGCAGCATCTCCTATATCACGAACATACTCATCTCGTGCTCGAATTGATTTATCGGAAAATAATCTAACATTTTTTAAACCTCTTTCAAGGGAAAATTTCGGCGTATATGGTTCTTTAAAAACTTCAAGTGTAGGGGCTGTCCCCTGAGCTATTGTGGAAGTTTCTCTTTTAAGTCCTAAAACTTCATAGTGACGGTTCCATTGATTTTTAACGGTCACAGGAGTTATTTTCTTTATCTCTTTAATTGCTCCATTAATACTCTTGTTAAACTCTTCTCCACTCTGTGACCCAATATGGTGGATGGTAAGCATATTTCGTGAAGGTGCATAGTGAGACCCGGGTAAATTATTATCATTTAAAATTGTATAAACTTTACCGAGGGTCTCTTCCGATAATTCCTTATCAAAGTATAATATCTTGGAAGGTTGCTGTTCCTCGCTAATCCCATATCTTTTTCTGGTAGTTGCGGTAGGGGTCTCATTTCCATCAATAGGTAATTTCTCGTGAATATAACCCACATCCTGTTTATGTTCTACTAAATAATTATGTAATTTTGTTTTTAATAGGTTAAGATTTCCAGTACGCACTGATATGAGTGGACTTGTTTCAGTTTCCTCTAACCATCGACCTTTACCCGGCGCATAGTCAATTATGTCTGAGTCCCTGTTTCGGAAGTATTTTTCTAATCCAATTTGAGTATCCTTATCGGATACCTTAGTGCCGGGAGATAAACTCATAGCATAATCTTTAGTTTCCTGTATCTCGTAATCTGCTATAGGTTCATAAAGATATTCATCTTCCCCACGTCTCATTTGATTGAGTTGCTGACGCCATATCTCTTTATATTGGTCAAGATTATAAGCACCCATGCCTTCGATCTTGCTACGCCATGAATGTTTCCCATTCTTAACCACTACTCCAGCGTCAATTATATCATTTAAGGGAATTTTAAAGTCATTGATAAGCCAAGCATGTCCTGGTTTACCTGTTTCATAAATAGTACCATCCTTAGTTTTGATAAGGAAGTTCCACATCTTTCCCCGTTCAGTTCCCGGGGTTAGTTTGGTAATACCCTTATATTCTACCCCACGTTCTTTTATCATTTCCTTATGTTCAGGGATAGTATACATTTCATTAAAGAATACATACCATTTTCCATCACCCATAGGTACTGAGAAACCTTCATATCCTGCATCTTTAATTATATTGGAAAAAGCATTCATAAAATGTGCAGTGGTTTCAGCAGCATCAGAGTCACCCTTAATTCGTTGAACAGCAGCTTCCTTTAAACGGAGGAGGTCTTTCTCAACATCGTAAATTTTATTGGAAGGGATTTTGATTTTATTTGGAGTCTTTCCTGCAAGCATGGGTTCGGGGGTAGTATTCTCCCCATAAGCAAATGCGAAGGGAACGTAAGGGTTTGCTTTTGTTTCGGCATCTATGCGGTCTTGGACGTTTTTAGAAAACCTGTTATGAAAATCTTCCTTGCCTGTGGGGCGTACTATATTAAGCGCAGTATTAGCAAAATGAATTGCTATTTTACCCTTATCGGTTGTCTGTTTGATGAGTTTTTCAGGTAATCGTCCAAAGGGTTGTTTTTGGATAGCATTTGTATAGGTAGTAAATTCGGGATTTGCAGCATGCCATAAACGAGCTTGTGCATCTGGAACGGTAATACCATAATCCTTAGCAGCCTGTTTTATACTTGTCTCTACGTCTTGTTGTGCTTCTTTGGGAACATAATAACGAGATTTATCTGAATATTGCCATGGATAATTATATCCAAAAAGTCTCCCCATCCATCGGTCGTTAACCACTGCATCTGGGTTGGTATAATCCAATCCAGCTTTTATGAAAGGCCCAACTTTTCTACCAAACGTTTTAATTGCTTCAGGTATAGGCATATCGACAGCAGATAACTCCCCGTTCCATATGGCTTCCACTTTTTCCCTTTGGGCAACCGAAATATTTTTAGGTGACTCATTCTTTTCTAAAGAATTTATTGTATTAGCAAAAAGCGTTGTATTTCCTTCAATACTTTGATGTGGTGAGAGTACTCCTAAGATTTGGATATATTTCTGTAGTTCTTCTTTGCTAATCCCTTCATCTTGGAACCCCATGAAAAATTCATTCCATTCTTTATACCATTTCCCGGCTTCAGCATTTTCTTTAAATAATTTCTTAATTTCTTCTTGCTTTTTTACGGGGTCTTTGGGTAGGATAGGAGTGTTAGTAATTGTTCTCCCGTCTTTATCTTTATAGATGGTAGTTTTTTTACCGTCAATATATATCTCTACTGGTATATCGGTTTTATTGGCGGGGCCGTAAATCATGTCCTCCGCAATCGGAAACCGTTTGGAATGTTTAATAGAATTACCCTGTAATGCTGCACCATATTTTTTTACAGCCTTTTTATATTTCGGGCTAAGTTCATCAATTTTTCCGTTAGCTATATCTTCCCGAATATTCTTTAATTCTTTTTGATCTTCCTTGGTTAATTTATGGTAACCCCAAGTTTCCTGTTTAACATAATCGTCTAAGGTATCAAGTGATATTTGGTCACCATTAGAAGTTTTATAAACAACATCTCCGCCTTCTTCCCCTGTGGGAGCCTCTATTTTAGGGGTAGTGGGTTCTGTGGTGGGTTCCGTAACGGGTTTTGTGGGTAACCCCACAGGTTTCCCTGCCATAACGCCACCCATAACAAGTGACCCTGGTATGACTTCTATATTCTTTAACGATTGAAGAATATCTGCACCAATCTCTTCTGGTTTTTTGCCCCTCGCTATAGCATTAATTGCTGCCTCAGCGGGTTCTTCCGCATATTCAGTGACAGCTTCCACCCCTCCACTAATAAGACGGTGTATAGTATTTCTAACAATATTTTTTACCGGTAGTTTTTTAGCTATCTGTGTTAAACCAACCTTATTTAATACACCCACTACAGCACCAAAAGCTAAAGCGGCTGTTGCTGCTCTTTCATGGCTAAAACCATCTTTTATTAGGTTTTCATAAAGTTCGCCCGCTTCCATAGCACCCGCAGTGGCCATTCCTACACCAGGACCAGCATAGATGGTAGCGGCAACCATAGCTGCCATTGATTGGGCAGCGTCAGTGATATTATAAGCTAACCATTCGGGGTCGGTTAAATAATTAAGGTTTTCGATTAGACGTCCCCGTTTCTCTTTTGGTAAATTTAACCAATCTTGACCCTCTAAGACGTTCCCTTGTATATCCTCGGCAGCCTTCAATCCCCACTTTTTGATAGCCCTTCCTGCCTTTTCATATGGTTTAAAAACTCCAGGGGCAACCTGAGCCAAAGGTTTGGCTACGCTTTCAAGTGTACCACCAGCGAAACCTATTGTTTGGTCAAGGTATCTCGCTAAATTAGGGCCAAAACGGAGTAACCCTTTACCTATGGATTTGGGTACACCTGTAATAGTATTGATACCTTTAGAGCGTTCTTCAGGAGATAACTGAAATAATTGATTGGCTTCTTCAGGTGATATACCTTGAGAAGTTGATTTTAACCCTGTGGTTGGACGTTCTTTTTCTACGGGTAGGGTAGGTTTCGATATAGGACGTTCTCCGAGTGACTTGGTCATCTCATTAAGGAGGATACCCTTTTTTTTAATAGGCAGAGATGTCCAATAAGGAATTTTATTTAATTCCTTTAAATAATCGTGGTATATGCTGACCCTTTTTTCGTAAGGAAGATTTTCCTTTTCAAATAAGTCAGCAATTTCATCCCAATTTGGTAACATTGCTTACATTCCGTGTGTTCTTAATTTATCTTGCATCCATTTTGCTGCTGGACTTTGTGCTTTTCCCTCAAACTTCCTTCTATCCGTTGGGTTTACATATTTCAGGAAGTGGTCAATTAGCATTTGAAGTTGACGTTTAATCTCTGTTACATCACGTGAACCCCTTAATCTTTGAGCTAATTCCGGGTCAGTATCTTCCAAATTCCTAAGAAATTCTGCACCTGCACCCTCTTTATCAAGAGCCGATTTCATAGCGCTATATCTCATAACCGTTTTTAATGCCTGATCCGAACTTTCGTGTAGAGTTTCAGTTTCGGTCGTAATTATCTCCGCATTAAAACCATTTTTTAACGCATTAAGGTGTGCTGCACTTCCTTCCTCCACAGTCGTTGTAATTATGGGAGTGATACGTTTGTTATCTTTTATTGTCGGTTTTCCTCTCTTTTGTAGTTTAATAATCCTTCCAGTCCCATGTTCCGGGAGGTATTCTTTAAGTACCCCATTTACATAATGTGCTTTGACCTTTTTACCGGTCTCAGGATGTATCAAATTACCCACAAATTGATGTTTGTCGGGCTTTGACCTCTTACTGATTATTTCTTCATGTTCCCTCCAAGTCTTTTCTGCCCTTTTATGAGCTTGTCGTGTCTCATACATGGTTAATCCAGTTTGACGTACTTCAGGTGTTTTGATAGCCATAATCCTGTCAAGCTGAGTTTGACCCTGTCTTAATGCTCCCGTAGCGTTAGAAGCATAAGGAGTATCCTCTTGGGGAACTGGTTTCTCTTGTAGGATTTTACCCAATAATCTGTAATCAGCATTTTTTTGGGCTTCAATCATTTTAGCTTTTTCATAAGCTTCTTGCTCTCGTTTTCTTCCTATATAATTCAATAATAGTGGTAATGCCATTTTTATCCCTTACCTTAAAATTCCAAATTGTTTAAGAATCATCGGAATACGTTCAATAGGATTCATACCCTTCATTTGGCCTATAAAATCCAAGTATTTCATAACATTGGATTGTGTTCGATCTACGGGTATATCTATGGGCATATCCCCAAGTGTATCTGCGGGTGTGTCTTCGGGTATCTGATTTAGCACTTGATCAAGCGTTGAATCGGGCATAACCATACCCATAATATTCGGTTTTTTCTTGGATTTTTCGACTTCTCTTTTTGTTAGTAATGTTATTAGGCTCATTTTATTTCCCCACCGACCCAAATAATCCTGACGCACCCTCCTTTGTTCGCCCAAGTATACCCATTAGGTTTTGACCCCAACCAGGTGTGGATGATGCCTGTGCCATCCCGGATGTGAAGGGTTTAAGGTTGAGTAAATTCATTCCCATGTTCAACCATGGATTATTATACGGTTGAGCCATATTCCATTTATTAAAAGCCTCTTGACCTTGTTCGCTAAGTATTCCTCGTTCTACTCCACCACCCTTTAACGCCAACTGTGCAGGAGTCATTGCATAGTTTATAGCTTGTGGAATAGTTCCAAGCAATCTATCAAGATAAGACCTTTCGGTACCACCAACCCGTTCACGATAACTTTCTCCTGCTCCAAACTCTCTACCAAGGGCGTTCTCTATGCGATTAGCAAAACTTTCTTTTCCTCTAAACCCTCGTTCTGCTCCTGCCTGTTCACCCTTGTAAAGTACATCTGCGAGTTTACCAGTAATATCTGTAGTAAGGTTACGGCCTGACTCTGCAACCGCTCTCCTTGCAGCACCGCTACTTAATCCGCCAGCGCTTACAAATGGTTCTAACACTTTCGGAATTATCTCCTTTTCCCATGTTTGCATAGCGGGTTCTTTTATGGCTTTTGTCCAATAATCTACAGCAGATTTCTTATCAAATCCACCACTGGTTGGCCCTACTGTACCCATTATACCAGCCTTCGTAGGCCCCATCCTTGCAGTGAGTGAAGTTTCGGGTGTACCACCCAATATTCGGTTAAGAGCCTCTCCACCTGTACCATAAGCTCCACCACCCTCTAATATGTCTTGAATTACATCAAATCCACCCCGTTGTAAATTAGACGCCCCTGGTGCTATTTGACCAGGGTAGGGGGAAACGCCTTCACCTATTTGTGGACTAACTTGACCTATTAGTTGTTTTAGTAATTCCTGTTGCTCTGGTGTCATACTGGGGGTTGACATCATATGCGCTGGTGTAACTTTAGGGCTCAAACCTGTAATGTCCTGAAATGTCTCCATTACTTTACCCATTTTCTTAACTTACCTCCATCATTTTACTTCCATCATTTTACTTCTATTATTCTACTTCCATTAAAACCTTTTTTGACTTTTTGCAAGGTATTCCCCTTAAAAACGCATCGGGTCGGGTTGTCACGAAGGTAACAGATTTGGCTTTAAATGTTGCTTTTAATTCTAATAGTTGTTCTCTTACCGTTGGAAGTATATTTGTGTTCTGATACTCTTTATCTACCGAAAGAATATGCACAAGTATTTCTCTATTTAGTACATTCATTGTAGCCCACAACCACCCCTTTATTTGATGGTTTGTCGTAACATATACGTACAAGAGCGTTGCTGGGTTTTCGGTAATTACCTTATTAGCCATTAAAAGCGTATTAAAGTTAATGTCTCGTGGCTTCACCTGTTTCATAAGATACATTGGAATTAAACGAAGGTCGAATATCCTAATTGGTTTTAACCTTGCAAATCCTGTCTGTTTTTCCTGTGTTTTTTGGATTACGTCTGATTTAGCCTTTGGCATTGTCTCTTTGGCAGCCGTTTTCTTTTTCATAACTTATAACCCCATTTCTTTAATTGTTGCAGAGCTTTTTCCGCTCTTCTTCCTAAATCAGTCCTATACTGTAAATAGGATGATATTTTTACCTTATTTATATTCTTATATACGTTATGGACACTCTCCCCGATAGAACGTCCAGTACCCACCATTACTCCAAGGATCCCATCAGTACCTGCACAACGTAAACCTTTATCGAAGTACACATCTTCCATCCAAAAAGAAGATGGAGCGTTCTGAATGGTAACATCTTTAGCAAATTCTGCTAATAACTCTGAGGAATTATATGGGTACGGTGGAATTGAAATTCGTTCCGAACTCGCATATCCATCGGAAAATACCCCTTTCCCTTTCTGAAAAAAATCAGATAAAGATGATTTCAATAAACTCAATAAACAATACAGAGCATCCCATCCGAAACGGGTAGAAAATTCCAAAAAATATATCTTATCTTTTTGAACAATAGCATTTATATCAATTGGCCCAACATAACCGGCATCTTTTAATTTAGGAATTAATCTATCAAACTCTTTAGAGAGTATTCCGGGGGTTTGTTTTACCCAAACCGTGTTAGATTGAGAACCAATTGATATTCCTAAATTAGAGTTCATCATACGCTTTTCTTCTATAGTATGGTTAAGATGTGAAAACTTTTTCCCATCAAACCATCCCTCCGTTGAAATTTCTACCCCTTCAACTTTATTTTGCAATACAAATGAAAACTTGTCCTTTGTCAATCGTGTCATATATTCATTTGTGAGTTTCTGAACTAATTCCCCCGGGTATTTTTCAACATATGTTAGGTCAAGGTCTTTATTATCATTCGGTTTAAAAACCCATAGGTCTTTCTTATCTTTAAGGAATTTCACTCCGTCACTTAACTTAGTGAATTTCTCTTCATGTGGTACGTTTAACCCTATCTGTTGTGCTACCTTAGCCCCTAAAGCACGGTTCATTTCCCATTCTTCTGTGACTTCACTACTACCTATACACGAGGTACTTTGTCGTATCTTATCAGCAATCGGGCCAAAAACACCAGGAGAGTTAACTTTACACCCGAAGATTTTCAATAACGCTCGATCTTCCTTCTTCCCCTCGTTGGCGTGATTTATGTCAAATATCACTAAATCAGCCTGTTTAACAGCGTTTTTAATCCGACTTAAGGTCAGGTGTGGTGGTAAAATACCTGAGTAATTCTTTCTATACGCTGGCGTATGGATATAGGTTTTGATATTCACTCCTTCTTTTTTTAATCTGCTCACTATTGGGAGTATTTCACCACTATTTGAGATAGTTAAAATCATATCAATAACACGTTTAATTTATAATATCAACCCCAAGATATAATGACTGAGAGTCAGTAACTCCTGATTTACTGGATAAACCTAAATCAAGGCTACCTGTAAAAGTAGGGTTGAGTGATAAAAATAATCCTAATATGATGATTGGTATTAGTTTCATGGTGTCTCCTGATGTAAAAGCTGTATGGGTTAATATTCTATTTGGAGTGAGGTAATTCCTTAAACTGATTCCACCCTAATCTTAGCCCAAGTAACTTAAAATTATTCGTTTGTTAATGTTGCTCCATTAAGCGGTATTGCCTGCCAAGCTTTTGCTTTTGTAGTTGATACGCCAACTACAAGGGCTCCATGGCCTACAGTACTTGATATATCCTTGTATTTACCAAGTCCTGAGCCATCCACAAATCCTTCATCATCTTGCGGATCGAGCCTGATTACCTTACCAGCCTCCATGTTAACGAAATACCAACTATAACCTTCAACAACGGCTGGAAGAGTAAAAATTACTGTTCCAGAAGCTCCTTCATTTGTATAGACTCCACCCACTTCAGATAATCGTGCAGTAAAGGATGCAGTTCTTGCTAATAAAGGCATAATAATAGGTGTTTCTTTTATTTGAGCCTTATAAATTACTTTCTGCCCTAACCCACGAGAGGATGCCAGCGCAGACTCTGTCCATATATTACTTGCGACAGGAGGAGTTATGCCTGGCGCATCGTTATCTTTCCATAATGCTATTGCTATTTCAGAAACCAGAGATATTTCTGTAGTTGGTGCAGACGCTTTTGCTATTAGAGGAGTCGAAGCGCAATTCCGAAAAACATTATTTGATATTCTAAGAACCCTAAGAGAAGGCTTAGAAGTATCCGTACTATCTACTACAGTCATTAAAATTGGCCGATACCCTACAGTAGCATTATTGTCTTGTATCATACAATTTTCAATGCTTATATAATCAATCCCTTCATGTGTTCCGCCAGTCACTTGCCCTATCTGAAATTGGGCAACCTTATGGCCACCGCCTGCTTCATTTGGTTTATCTGAAGGATTCTCCAAATTTACGCCATCTAATACTAACTGTTTAACACCTCCTGTAATATAAAAATCAGCGTAGACAGCAGAAGTCCAATATCCGCCACGTAGTACAAATTGAAAATCTGTTCTGTCAGCATCTAAGTACATATTATAATCGTTGCTTCGATGGTGGCAATCTATAAAAGAAATGCCTGATGCTGCATGAGTAGTCCCATGGACATCAGCGTCATAATAAATACCATATGTATTTGAATAAAAAGCACATTTTGTCATAGTCAGTCGATCTGCACGCTGAGGAATAAAAGCGCCCTTACATTTTGAAAAGACTACATTTTCAAGGTGGGTAAAGACTGCTCCATCAGACCAAATACCGTCCGCAGCGTTATCATTTCCATCAAAAGCAATGTTTTTGAAACTTACACGGCTCAAGTATTGTGTACTTGAACCAAGTTTAATAATATAATCCGCACCCTCTTTCGCTTTCAATATAGTCCCGCCATATGTATTCAACAGAGACCAACCAGAATTATCTCCAAAACCAATAAAAGAAGGGCCTCCTTCGCCGGGATTTAAACCATCTGTTTCGTTTCCTTCAATATAGACATCGTTTAAAATATAGGTGGTTGGTTTAAAATAAATGTCGCATCCAATATTCTCTACGGAGTCAGTAGCTTTTAGAACAGCTGTCGACATATCAGTAGTACCAGGAATAGTATTTTCTTTCCACCAATCAACCCACACTTTTTCAACTGCTTTAACACCAAAGCTCACACTCCCATCCCCACTAAACACCTGATATAGTCCAGCGGAGAAAGGGCTGTTGATGGTGAGGATTACTTCATTATCAATAGACAATATAGCCCCATTTTCTATCTCAAGGGTAATGTTGGAAGGTATAGTTTCGCTGGTGGATAATTGGTAGGTAGTTTTATCTCCCGACCCTGTATGAGCTAACTTAATCGTTGCTTCTTTAGTAGCTCCAATAACGGTATCAATGAGATACTTTATTGTCCATTTAGTCCCGTTTATCACTCCTTGGTCTGCCTCAGAGGCATCAGGAATGTAAACCTGATTAGTAAGTTTTAACTTATCTAACCCAGTCATAAGACCCGCATCACCTCTGGAAACCGCATCAGGAATTACGTCTCCCCCATCAGTTACGTGCTCTGTTGCATGAATTTGGGGGTGGTGAGCATTTGGGTCAGCATCATGGTCATAAGCCCATGCGGAAGATGGAGCTTTATCTTCTACACCCGACTCTGGTGGGTTTTGAAAGAGAGCCACTATTCCACTCAATAGGTTACCAGAAAGGTTCTCTATGGCAGCAATTAAACCCCTAATACCAGCCCGACTAAATCCAATCTGTTCATCTGTATTATTTTTTTTAGCATTCTCGCTAAACATTAACAAAGTCTCCCACTACGTTTAAACCATGGAACAATCGCATGTATCCTTAATTGTTCATTACCAGTATGCGTTATTTTAATCTTATGAAAAGACCCCGTTTCGCCTACAAACACTCGTTTCCACACTTTTTCACCATCACCCGCACAATCCACGGTCTCCGTCTTATAACTGGATGTACCCGCATTTCTATAAAAATCTACGGTAAAAGAAATGTCGGGGTCAGCATCAACCAAAAAATCTATATAACCTAAACGAGCCGACTGCCCCTCATTTAGAAACGGGTTCCAACGTCCACCTATAACAGTGAGGTGGATAGGATTTCCATCATCCGTAGTTCCATTATTCATATAATATATAAAACCGTTATGACTACCCCCCAAAGTTATAGGGTATCCAGCCGCCATTGTACGGTCATCCCAAGACCTTTCTAACTCATCCCAAGCCTCTTCTGTCTCATCCAATGTTGGGTCTGAAGTTCGTTCATAAAACCCAAAGGTATGCATATTCATAACGAAACTTGACCAAGACTTCTCATAATAATTGAAGCACAGAACATGGTCAGGAACATCAGAACCAACCGAAGGGTACGTTATCCAACTCTGTCTTACTTCATCTATATCCACATCATAACAGTATTTTATACCGAGCGGATTAATATTTAAAACATAATTGGGGATTTTCTCGTCAACGCTATAAGCCTCTAAACTATCTGTTCCCACAATTCCCGTAGAACTTAATGCTAAAAGTTCATCTGAAAATAACATTATACTGTTCGTAGCGTAAGCACCTACTGTATTCGCTATTTTTACCCATTTAAACGGGAGTGTAGAATTTGCAGTGTAAACCAATTTCCAAACAGATTGTTCAAAAAACACAATAAGGTCATCACCTAATATCCCAGCTGCTATAATCCATTCTTCCGTTGGAGCATCTATATATTCATCATTGGTATAGTCTGTACATCCAACCTTAGACCATCTTGCCCGTTGCGGTTTAAATCCATCGGTTGTTTCCGTCACCCTCAATAAGACAAGTCGTTCTTTATAAGAAAACATTAGAAGAGCGGTGGACACACTATCACCACCACCAATATCCATAGTTGTATTGCTTAGGGTCGTGCCATTCCACTCTTTGACTTGGTCTACCCCGTTGGTTATAAATAATTTATCCAACCAATTAGTACACCAAAAGAAGTTGTAATCTGCACCCGTCCACGTATCCCCTGAAACATCCTCGAAACGTTCACCGCTGGTATTGTATCGGTTAAGTCGTTCCGTATCCATAGCCAAAAGTTGACTTGTACTATCGTTTTTATAAAATCTCCATATCCCCATCACAGGGTTGCCGGGATAAGTAACTTCCGTGAGTTCCCCAATATGTCCCGATAATGTATCAGCACCCGTTACCTCATAATTCTGCATTGCATAAAGGTAACGATAATCATGCCACCCGTGTAACGTTAATGAAAGAGTATCAACCAAAACACTAAAATTTGAGTCCGAATAAAGTTCAGCAGTTAATGTCCCATATGTACCAACGGTAGGGTCATACTTTATAATAGCATAACAGTAATCGCCATATGCCCCGAAAGCAGCATAATCGCTATAAGCGGTACCACCATCTACCTCATACAAATGAACCTGCATTGTTCCCGTACCACGCATCATAAGACTAATGCCGTTCTCGGAAGCATCTATTATATCTTGAAAACTCCCTAACATATTCGCCATCCCCCAAGCTCCAACCCAAATATTGTTAGGTGCTGCATCTATCTTAAACTTAAGTTTATGTTCAAAGGCTTCATCAAAGTGACCTACGCCAAAATCCTTGTAGACATATACTTTCTCATCCTCGACAAGGTCGGTGATGGTAATATCGGTTGCAGTTACAGTAATTCTATCGGCTGCCACATCCACCTCGGTATACCCCGTGTAATCTTGTGCAGTCCAATGACTTATCTTACCGAACTCTGTATATCCCAGACGCTTTATTAGAACCCCCTCTCGAAGGTAACCGTTCTCAATTTTAGTGAAGGCATCCTGCGGGATTAACCATGGTTCATGGCTTAATTCTAATCCTGTTCTGAAGTCGGCTATAGGATAAGGTTGATATTTCATTACGCTATTCTTTTTGTCTCCTTAAATTGATTAACGATTATTCTTCTTAATTCATCCTTAGCTCCAGCCGAGTCGGTAAGGATTGCAAGAGCCTGAAATATGTTTGCGTTTTTGGTTTCCCCAACCTCAGCCTGCATACTTGCAACTTTTCTGTGAAGTTCTTCTACATTATCCGCAAGGATATTAAAAACACAACCCTCATACTTCTCTTCGTGTTGGTCTAAACCCACCAACCTAATCCCTCTCCGATATAATGGGCAATATTCGCAACCCTTTTTACATAGAGCACAACCTTTTTTCATATAAACCCCCTTTAGTTTCGTTTTTGTCTTGTAAAAGTCCTCCCAGGCATCCGCCATGTGTTAACCGTAGCACCTGTTCCAGATGTTCCTGTTATCGCTGCATCACCACTTGTACTTGTATCACCTGTACCACTTGCTCCTGTTTGTCCTGTACCACTTGCTCCTGTTTGTCCTGTACCTCCCGCATCTGTCTCTTCTGTGCCCCCCGCTGTAACCGTTTTACTATCGACTTGTTTGTCGGTACCAACATTACTTCCTGCATATAATTTCCCATCACTATTTGAAATACCAACTGGTTTAGCGGTGTCAACAGTCATTCCAGTAGTTACACTAAGCTCGTGGGTATGACTTGAGATTGAGTGTGTGTGACTTGGGCCTGAGTGTGTGTGACTTGGGCCTGAGTGTGTATGACTTGGGCCTGCATGCGTATGACTGGGGCCTTTATAACTACCGACCCCGTGTGTATGTGTGGGTTGCGTCCACGTACCACCTGTTTTATCCTCTGCACCAGCTTGACCACCAGCCGCTGACCCCTTAGTGATATAGATAATCATATCATCCTTGTCAGTCTGGAGTGTGTAACCAGCAACCGCAGTGTCTTTTTCAAAGAGGATAATTTCCCCTGAAGGAATATCAATAGCATCAGCAGCCATTTTCGCTAAAGTAACATTAGCATCTTTAATATTAGCCGTCTCTACGATACTATCTTTTAGGTTTCCCGCATCCACACCCTCATTACCGGGAAAAACCAAAGACCGACTAAGGGCATCCTCAAGGGCAGCCTGATTAGCCCGTATCATTTCATCGGAAAGTCGAATTTTGGTTGATCCCTGCGGTTTATCTTTATCCCAGTTTGTTGCCATTCTATCTCCTTACATATTATCCTTAAAAATATTTGAAAATATTGCCTTAAAAAACTTATATATTGGCCCTGCGATAAATTCTTTCGTTAGGGTACCGACAATATCCATTGTTGCTTGACCTACGTTTTGTAAAATTAAGACACTTGCGTTTAGGGTTCCCGCTATATTCATATTACCACTCCCAACGGTTTTTAAATATGTAGTAGCTTTTCCCAAAGTACCCGATATACCCACAGAAGCCTTACCAACGTATTTGGAGGTCTGTTTAGCTAAACTGCCTACAATATCTACGGCAGCATTTCCAACGGAAAGCATATGGGTGGTTATTTTTCCCAACGTCCCGGTAATAACGACAGCATAACCGCCTACAGGACACCGAAACGTTGGTATTGTACCTAAACTTCCAACTATAGACACAGAATATTGTCCTGTGGTCGCATAAAAGGTTGAGCCTGCCGCCACAATTTCACTCGCTCCGATATACCATGTTGACCGTGTTTGACCTTGAATATCATCCGTAAACGTAGCGGATAAATCCTCGCCATCATCAAGGATTGCAAGGTTAGTGGCGTCTCCATTCGGGTCTAAGCGATAGTCGTCATTAGCATAATCTTTGAATACCGAGTTTGTATGAACGTCTTTGCTTCTGTAATCTGCATCTGGCGAGGTGGCATCTTCGGAGATGTTATAGGCATGAGTGCCGAAACCACCGCCATCGTCAACAAAGTCATTAGTGCAGCCTTGAACAAGATTGTTTTTTACAGTCAATGAACCGCTTAATCCAGTTTCGTCCTGCTTGATCCCTGTGGTGCATTTAATCACAGTATTATTGTAATAATAAGTCGTCGCATTGCCGTAATAGTGGGATATCCGTATCCCGAGAGTGCTGCCGTAAATAATGCAGTTTCTTACTGTGAGATGAACCATGTCTCTATGTGAGCGTAAAGCCCACTCATCATTGGTATCACTTTTTATTAACAATCTGTTGACAAGAAAGTTTCCATTCACAGCTCCATCTAATAATTGTATTCCTTCATTTCCCGTTCCGCTGACATCTATAGCAAGTTCCGATATTTCCGTATTATCCATATCGCCATCATTAGTCTCATCGAATTTTATAGTATCATACCCTCCGAAGTTTATCCTTGCTCCATTTCCATAAGCTCCGCCATTATGCTCTGCCCCGCTTGCCGCAGTCAGCTTTAAAAGGAATCCATTTGTATCAGTGTCAAATGTCACAATAGATGAAATTGATGTTTCTTCATCATTATGCTCACCAGTAAGGTCGCCTGTTAGTGAGCCACTGCCTGGGTCAATAATATCTGCCTCAAATGCTGTAACAGTATCATAATTAAGTCCAGAGCCTATAGAATATGTGCCAGATGAGATAGTGCCTTTGCTTCCAGAATACTTAGACGCTAACCTTTTATGTAAATACTCATTTCTAATAATCTGATCAAATGCACGTTCTATGTAGACTACACCTGGGTCTCTTTTTTTATCATATATTGCATCGAACTGGCTTTGGGTAATCAATCCGAGATCGAGCAATAACTTAAAATCAACAAACCAATCTCTCCGTCTGAGTCTCTTTTCTTCAAGTTCCGTTTTACGCTCCCAGGGATATTTTCCTTGTGAGTCTACAGCTACCAAGTATTTTTTGATATTTCCAAAGACCTTCTGCCCAGGCCATTTCCAATCGATAGTTCCTCTTAATTCCCAATAATCACCTGGCAGTGTTAAGACAAAGTGGTGCGTTCGGGTCAATTTACCCTTATGAAACCCGTCAGGGCGGATGTCAATTATCTGGCCATCTCGCCAATGTCTTGCGTCCTGAGAACCACCTACTTTGAGTAATAATTCCATTATGCAGTTGTCGCTCCTACAAATATCTTACGCTTCTGCGCTAAACTGAATTGTAAATGTGAACTCAATCTTATCATTAGCTACTACATTGATTGCGTCAAACACCGTCCTGTCCATTAAAGTGCCATTACTTGCAGCATTAAATAACCCATGTTCGGTAATAGCAAACGTACCAGCATAAGTATGAGTCGCTACTGATTTATACTCATAAGTTTGACTACCCTCAACCTGAGTTCCCGCATCCCTCGATTCCCCGCATGGTGTACCAAGTCCAGTATCGGATTTATTTTCCGCTCCCGTTCCTGTCCCTGAATCGTGATACTTATAATCACCGAAGGCTGAAGTTTCAGTAATAAGATTGTCTACAATGTCATTCACAAAGGCAGTGGTAACCTTCTTATTTAAAACTTCTCTTCTACCAATCTCCTCACCATTACGGATATGGCGAGCGACCGTCTTTGTCGAAACGTTTATAACGCTACCCCCCATGTTGGTTCTTCCTCTGGCTACATAACCATGCTTAATTTGCCAATCAAGGTTTTTGCGATTGATTCTTTTAAGTATAGCCTCTTTTATCTTCTTAAACATTTATTAATCTCCTTAAATTTATTGACTAATCCTTACAATAGCCGTTCCTGAAGTGTAATCGCCCGCTTTACAATTAGCTCTGTAAAGTACGGTTTCTGGTTCTTCTCCAATTTTCTCTACATTACTGGTGAAACTTTCCACATCTAAGGCTGTGCTACCACCATCAAATGATCTTTGTATATAAATAGTTGCTGTCCATGTCCCAGATATAGATAAATTAAACTTTCCTCTTATTGGAACCCATGCACTCTGTTGGTCAGCACCAGTTATAGAACATTCCATTAATGCATGATTTATCCCTGTTTCTCCCATCTTATCATTTCCCTTTTATCGCCAAAACGTTATCTTACCAACCACCATCCCTAAAGCTACCGTAAACACCCCAAGGAACCCACCGACACCAGCAGCAAGTTTATTCTTCCCACACCCAGCTTCTATCAAAGCTTTTAATGATTTGATTTCCTTTTTTAATTCGATTTGTCCATCGTATAGCGTTAGGTTTTGACTTCTGATTGTGTATCCTTTAAAAGTATCTCTTGAAACCATAATCTTAAAACCGTGGTGTTCCACGGATCCCTTCTAATTGCATAATTTCTTTCTCAGCTATCATATTGGAATAATAAGGACGTAGGGTAGTCAGAAGGTACTCTAAGTTCTCTTCATCCCCCCGTTCCCCTTTAATCTCAATAGCTACATCACATGAAAGTATACCACCCCATAATTCCTCAATAGGGTGTTCTGTACCCAAAGTGAAAGCGTCTGGCTTTTTAATTGCTTTACACTCGAACTCGTAATCTGCATCAGGAACTGGTCGGGGGTACAGGGTATAACCATAGTATAGAAATTCTATTGGTTTATTTGTAGTGTGCGTTCCGAGGGCTGTAGGTTCGGGATATTTCCGCCAAAAGAGGGTCGGGTCATAAGATATAACCCCCTCGTATAAGTTTCCCGTCCCGCCATCATCAATATACGCAGGGTTTAAAAGAGTAAGATACTTATTGGGGTCAACCATTACCCCCACACCGTCAGCCACGAGGGTCTCATGGTATATATCATCCAACGATTTAGGTCTAAACTCTATCGGTAAGTGGTTCTGATAGTGGTCATTTATCCTATTCAAGAGGTCGGTATCATCTAAATTTGAGTCACCAACCAATAATTTTATCCGTGTTATAATACTGTCTACCGTCCAGTCCATTTCATCTACCCTTATTACAATAAAAAAGCTCCTTGGACACCGCCAAGGTATCTTTCGGGCATCTTTTGGAGCTTATTAAAGCTAAATCACCTAACCGAGGTTAGAACCTCAGCTTATTTACCTGCTTCTGTTTTCTCTGTGACGTCTGTTGCCGCTGTCGCTGCTGGTGTACCTGAAATAGCATCACCAATAAGTTCAAATGCGGTTTCCCAATCGTAATACTTATCCGTTACGGTAGCAGCATCAAGTCCTGTTGTTCCCGGCTCGAAAGTTGCCCCGCTGGTCAAGACCGTAACATATCCCATAATTGCGTGGTCGGCAGAGGCAGCAGGTATCCCCGCTATAGCATCAGCCTCACTTGCGTATCCAGTTCCGTTATCAGCAGCTGGTAGAATATCAACGGTACCGTCTACACCTATTTCTAAAGCCCAAGCACCGTATTTCCCATCTGGAAGTGTATCTCCCGAAAGAGCCGTACCGGCGGCTACCGCAGCCTTACTATAACGAACACCACCGATAAGATAATCAAAAGCACCGTTAGCCACATTTTGGACAGTACTTCCGATTGCTATACCCGTCTTAGTAATTACATAGTTACCCTTCACTTTAGCTCGAATATCATTAACCAAAGTTTTAACCTCATCAAGGATAGCTTTATTGGTATTCATATCGGCTTTTAACTCATTAGTGAGTGTCCTATTAAGGTCTATCTCATTATTCATCGCAGTTAATACATCAACCAAGAGGTCGGGATTGGAGACACTCTCATAATTAATTATTTCTTTATCTGCCATAATTTATTCCTCTTTATTCTGTGCTGCCTTGTTTATTGAGTCATTTTTCTTCGCTTCGTTTTCAGCAGCCCTTTTAAGTAAGGCTCCCATGTTCACTATACCACAATTAAAACGGTGACGCATTGTCGTAACTATGTGTGTCATCTGTCCAGTTTCCTCATCAATGTCATACTTACTCTCTGGTATCACCAAATTATTGAGGTGTTCGACAGTTTCTATCGGGAGTTTATACTTCTCACCGTCTTTCAACCGATAGAAGAAACCACCATACACGAAGTCTAAAGTATTCTTTGGAAACTCTAAATTAGAAAAGACAATCTCAACCTTCTTACCATGATACTTAGCTTCATCGTATACCCGTGGGGGTTTAACCGTGGTACTTGTTAAATTCGGAACCTTTATAAATTTCCCTGTTTTAGGGTCTTTCTTTACCTCTTTCATTATATCCTCCATTTAATAGGTGGGGTAGCCTCTGTTTCCTCCCATGACTACCCCCATCACCTCTAAATTTTTCAGATTATAACGCCACTAAACGCCGCTAAACCTTAGACTAAACTAAGGTCGCCATCAGCAGCATCACCAAGATACCTATCCTTATCGCTCTTTATTGCCACAAACGAGCAATAATCTCCGTCTGTGTTAGGAGTTGCACCCAATGTGAAACCCTTTCCACCACCTCTCACGACTTCCTCATTAATGCATGTCCAGACGTTACTATCTGCGTCTGTGACTGTAGCACCAAGAGCGGTAGGCCATGTGGGTTCAGCACCTGCGATTGCTCCTGAAGCAGTTGTACATTCATACACACGACCATTCTTACTTGTCGGTCTAAGGATTGTACCTATGGCTGTTGCACTCCTTGCAGTTGGAGTTATGCCTGTCGCCCATGTCTGAACAACTGTAGGTTTCTTCCCAACCCCAGGTATCGGGGAAACTACGTTCACGTAATCACCTGAACTATCGAAAGGTTTAACACCCTTAGCGGCAGTCTCAAGTCCTGTTACCGTACCGTCAGCAGCAATCTGTTGACCATACTTGTCTGTTAAGCCAGCCTCATACATAGCACGAGACCATTTGATTGTAATACCATCATCAGCATTATCTGTACCGATATTAAGTTCCAAATGGTCAGGCACGAAGCCTAAGATTACGTTAACAGCATTCCCATCTTGTAAAAAAAATCCAGTTTTTATATCCATTATTCTTTCCTCTCCTTATTGTCGCTTGACTTTCACGGGTGCGTACTAATGTCGTGACCCTCGTAAGTGAGCGAACCAATTAATAGAAAATGCCCGACCGTAGTCGGGCGGTTAATTATACGACCTTACATTGTAGGTTATGCATGAACGAGTCGTTTAGGATCCTCGCCACGAACATTGTTTTCCAACCCGAAGTTGCCCTCTGGTTCAATGGGTCGCTTGTTCCACCAGACCCAAATGGCTTCACGATGTTCTTAGCGTTCCCAGCGCTCAAGTCCACGATACCGTAAGCGTTTCTACCGATAATGTAGTTATCGTACCATGTACCGTCTGTCCAGCCCTCTGTAGTAAGGAGCCATCTAACGTTACCCGTACTTCCCCACTCTGCATCCAATACACCACTCTGTGCCGGGTATTGCGATGTAGATTTAAACCCACTTACGGCTTCCAGATTTGTCGTAACGTCTACGTCACCCAATGCCCAAAATGCCTGTCTGATAGGGGATGTACCTTGTCCAGACGCAGCCCTCATCATAGGAGTCATAAATTCGGCATTAGCCTTGAGTAATGTTAAGACCACACCATCTATATCAGCCTTAGTCAGTGAATTATCACCACCCGACCCAGCGCACTGTGTTAAACTTGCGCAGGAGTGCAGTATATCTCTAACTATAGCATCAATAGTTTTCCCCATTTGGATACCCAACTCCTCCGCTGCAACTGTCAGAACTGGATCTTCAACCGTTAAGTCTACCAAATCAGTAATATGAACGAAGTCACCGTACTGAGAGACTGTAGCTAAAAGGTCGGTTTTCGATAATTTCTGTCCTGGAGGTGTAATACCCTCTGTTAATGGAGTGGTAGCTATTGAAAGCGCAGCATACCGTCTAAATTTTACCGTATTGCCTCTTTTACTGCCAAGGGTCTTTTTCTGAGCAAATAAACTATGGATTAGTTTAGGTTGTGCCCTTTTTAAGAGAACCCTGTCATAGAATACAGCAACGGCAGGATCAACTTCGGCAGTTGTAGTTAAATTATCAGCCATTTTTCAAAATCTCCTTTACTCTTTTGCGCTCTTAACCACGGGCTTGAATTTCGGCGATACGTGCTTCAAAATCCTCATCACTCATGTTATTATAAAATTCACCTGAAGATACGCCACCCCCGGCTCCGCCTGCTTGACTGGCCGACCCAGGTTTGCCCATCTTTTCAAGTAACTTTTGTGCGTCTGTGTCACCTTTAGCAGCTTTAGCTCTTAATTCCTCTGCTTTCTGTTCTTCACCGCCTAACTGTCCCGCAGCGGCATCCTTCTGATAGGCAGAAGAACTTTTCGCTAACTTATATGCTAATAGTGCCGGGTTAGAGCTTGTTTTTATCGCATCTGTAAGTGCAGGCTCTTTCTTTAAGAGGTCGGGTAAGTATTTGGTAATGACTTCATTAAAATCAGTATTAGTCTGAGCAAATTCTAATTGTTGCAAAGTCCCAGCAATACCTTTGGAAGCATCCGCAATTAGTTTCTTTGCTTCCGCATAAGTTATGACGTCATCATCCTTAATGTCTGTGTCTGGCTTTTCCTCTTTGGGTTTTATATCCATATTAGCCTTATACAACTCGACCTGTTCCTTGAGTAATTCACCCTCATCTTTAACCTGCTTTAATTCTTCCCGTAACTTCTCAACCACTTCCACGGGTACTGTGGTTTCTCCACCAGCGGCGGCCTGGCCTCCATCGCCCGATGTATCAAATCCTGGCATAGCTTCTTCTCCTTTGGATTTTAGATTAAACTCCGAGGTAACCATTGCGGTTCCCATTAAGGAAGCGAGTCGCCTCCCTTGCCCTAAAGCAAAAAAAGAGGACGTTAACCCATAAGAGTTTACATCCCCTCAATTTAAAAAAAATATCTCTCTACTTATATAGAAATGTCACCCTGGTTTTAAGCTGATTTCTCAAAAAAAAGTGAAAAAAAGTGAAAAAAAATGCATTTTTTTATTTCAGAGGGGGTTGACAAGTATAAAATGTGTGTTATATTTAGAATAACAATTAAAGAAAGGAGGCAATTATGGGATTTGTAGGTCAAGAGTCTTTTGACCCTTTGGAATATAAAGGAGGGAAAGAAGAGGCTAAAAAACGAAAAAACGAGAGAGCTAAGATGTTACGAGAAGATGGATATATTGTAAAATCATCCATCTTAAAGAACCAACTACGTAAGTATGTAGCTTTTGGACAACCCGATGGTAGAGTAAGAGATGTTTATATGTTAAACATCTATGACTAAACCGATAAATAAAAAGCACCCATGGGGAAGGATAGATACAAAAAAACCGCTGATTTACCAAACTGGCTCAGCGGAAGCCTTTTTAGGTTTTCTACCACTGGTAGAGAACATTCAAATAATTATCTCACCCTCTTTATTGTTTCCTTTGGGTGCTTTTCTTCCTTTTTCTTGTGTATTTCACCAAGGTGGGCTTCACCATTTAGATAACAGACCGGCATATATTCACCCTCACCCAAACCAAACTGTTTGTCTGGGCCAGAGACTGTTCTAATTCGCCCCCCATTACGTTGACATACTTCAAACCCTTTAGGCATTTCAATCACCTCCTTTAAATACTTGACCATCTATTAAATTTTCTTACCCTTTTGTCACTCATAAAAGTGGCTGGTTGGGAACTGTTTTTCAAACACTCCCGAAGTAACTCGGTTTGAAGGGTTTGATAATCAAACACCTTTTGAGGTTTCAGATTAGATAAGCATGACCTAACATGGAGTCCTCCCTGTAATGTAGTCCACCTCTCAATCTCTTCTTGGTCTCTATTACAAGTCATAATTATCTCCCTTCCCTAAAATATAAAATCTTTATGTTTTACTTTAGTTATTATCCGATTACCGTTTCTTGCGTGGAGTTCTATTGCAGGCTTTAAAACTAACCCCTCTGCTTGAAAATCCCCAAAGATTGATTTTAGACCATTTTCTATCGTACCTATAGCCATGCCAATAGTACCATAACCCACAACCGGGACAATGGGTATTCCAAAAACATGAGCACAATCTTCTAAAGCATCCCTTTTAAGCCACCAACGTCCAACCAAAACATCGAACAAGATAAATCGTTTGTCTGCCCCGTATTTTCCACCCTTCTGTATTCCAGCCCCAAAACCTTCACCAAAAAGATAAATCTTCACATCTGGGGTTGCATAATTAAAACCAAAAGCATGTATCATTTTATTTATAGTAAATGTCTTTGTAAGGTGGTCTACAAGGTCGTCAGGTAGTTGTGCTCTGTCTGTTCTCCCTCGAAATACAACATTTTTACCATCCCAGATTACCCGTATATTCATACCATCTATTTTTTCTGTCCATTCCCATCTATTGAATTTCAGATACTCAAACTCTGGTAAAGACCAGTCATCTATAATAAATTTCCCTTTAGGATCTCTCTTAAAAAGACTTTGAATTTTTGGATATTCCATATCTCTCTCTCCTTAAACCATTTTATCTTTTATCTTTTCAATGAGGTCTATATATGCACCACAACGTGGGCAAATCATATATGGCATCATCGGAAAGTTTTCATCAAAAAATTTCACAGTGTCCTTGACATATGTTGTACTTGGCATATCCTTATTACATATCCCTATGACATGTCCACAATTAGAACATGTTATTTGTGTACCTTCCTTTAACATTCATCACTCCTTACATTGGTGGACAGAGGGGGATTTGAACCCCCAATTTCCTGCTTGCAAAACAGGTGCATTCCCAATTATGCTATCCGCCCTATTTGGCGACAGAGGGGGGAGTCGAACCCCCATTCATTCGGTTAACAGCCGAGCGCTTTCCCTATTAGCTACTCTGCCATTTGGAGCTTCCACGAGGACTCGAACCCCGAACGGTGGTTTACAAGACCACTGCTTTACCTGTTAAGCTATGGAAGCGTAAATCTAAATAAGTCTGAAGGGATGGATTTGAACCACCGACATCCTGATTCCAAGCCAGGCACTCTAACCAGACTGAACTACCTTCAGTATTATATAACAGTTCTTATTGATAATCTCCCCTTAATAAACAATAAGTTGACCCTTTGCAGCATCAGCTATTTCCTTTACACCTTCTTCAAAAGAAACGTATTGGTCTGTCCTGGGTAAATCTAACGGTAATACCCATTTCTTTATTAGTCTACCCCCTCTATTATCAACATAATATAGGATAGTACCAAGCATCTTTGGTATAGGTGTTGTCCCCGGGAGGATAAGTAACTTAGTGGTTACCCCCTGCGGGGTGTGTTCAGCAAATACCAAGATATGGTAATTAGCCTTCTTTTGTCTCTTATTGATTATCTTTTCAATGTTATGTCGGAGGTCTATAGCTAACAATCTTCGGGCATCGCCTATATTCAATTCTGATATTCTTTCCGTATCTTGTCTGAACGCCTCAAACGTTTTTATCTCTTCCGCAATTTGTCTATCCTGTTCTGTTTTAGATTGTTCCATTAAATACTCCCTCTACCTATAGTGAAATGTCACCCTGTAATACCCTTATCGCCCCGTCACCTTTGGTTGCGTAGCCGCAGGTGTGGGTGTCGGTTGACTTCCCATTTTCTCTATTTCTAAAATTAGCTTTAGTATCTCCATGAAATTCTTATCATCCATCTGTCCTATCTCTCGCATAGCTTTAATTCTATCTAATACTGCACTTGCTTTATCTTCCATAGCTTGTGCCGTTTTAGCTCGTGCACCTTCAATATTTGCCATGGTTTCAGATTGCATCAATGCTGCTGTTAAACGCTCCATCAATTTATCGAATTTAGCTTCCTCTGCTGCACCCTGTTCAGCTTGTTTCATGTAATCCAATAGTTTATCCTTATGTTGTAATGGTGCTGCTTCTAAAATAGCAGCCCATGGTATAGGTGCACCCATGTCTTTCAGATTGACAAGTTCGGCATAATACATCTGTCTCTGTGAGTCTGTTAAAACACCCTCTTGTACTGTGCAGTCATATTTTCCAAAGTCCTTACTATAAAACTCAGGGGTGGGTTCTTCATTAAGAATACGTTTTATCTTTTCTGGACTATAATTAGCTTGGATCATCTTAATTATCTTATTACCTACAATTGTCTTAGCCAAGCGATAATTATCAAATATATCCTGAAGTCCTGTTAACCCAGCAGCTTGTCGTAATTTACCCAATACTCCCGCTATTGGAGTTTTTACATTTTCTGGTGTACCCAACAATTCATCAGTGGCTCCTGGAATTTCTACAATATCTTTATCCAAAATCTCCATTATCTGAAAAAGACCAGGCGGTATATCACTTATCTCAAGTTCCTGTATCTTATCTAATTGTCCCTTCTTAGCCCAAACTACTTTATTTTGTCCAGACTGAAAAAGAGCTTTTGGATTAACTACCGAACCCTCCTCAGCTTTCCATCCACTTGAGATTTGTGACTCAATTATATCCTTTACCTGTGAACGCCTTTTATTGAAGTCGTCTTGGGGGTCACGCATACACCTCGTAAGGGATTGTAATTTGAATTTGGCTTCATTATACTCTGGGTTCCAAAAACCCATAATCGGCACATATGGATATTCCCCTATGCCATTCGGATCTTCCCCTGACCAAAAGACTTCACCATTCACCAATATAGTCAAACGTACTGTACGTTTCATCATAGGGACAATTTTTGCCTTCGGAAATTCTTTACGTACTTCTTCAAGCTGTGTTGATGTACCCTTCCACTCGGACACCGCTCCACTATCTGGGTCTACTATCTGCTGAGTTTTCTTATAATCTAATTCCCAAAACTCATCATAAGATAGCATATTACCTCGACTACCAGTTTTTGGTGGTGCAAAATAAGGGAATTTATTATCAGTACAACCCGCTAATTTCTCTATCTCCCCCATCTTCATAGGTAAAAGCATTTTCACTTCATTTTGAGTTAAATATTCTCTTCGCAATAGATAACCACAATCAGAGAGGTCACGTTCGGTAAAATAAGGAGATAGTAAAAATTTATTATATGGTATACGTTTTAACCTTATATCCCCATCAATCATATCGGTGGATGTATCTATATATATATTAACAAGATTTATTCCCGTCTTTAGTGTGCCACCCTCAAATGCTTCACTCATCACATGGTATCCATTTGGAAAACCACCCATAATGTGTAATATTACCCCAGACATTTGACTTGCTGTTTTCTCATCGCTACCCTCCGCCGGGTTCACTTTCATTGCTAATCTGTTTTTTCTTTGGAAACCAGAAATTAGTCTATTCACTCTTTGGATTTTATTAAATACGTTCGGGTCACGTCCTTGTCTTTTTAAATACACTACATCTTTTGCTTTCCATGGATCTCCCATGTGTGCCCGCAAGTCCAATTTGGCTTCTTCTAAAAAATGTGACCAATAAGCTGCTGCCTCAGTATATGCTTTATCCCAATCATCTTTTTTGTTTTTATAATTCATGTCTTAATCTCTTATCTTTTTAAATGTACCTTTACCAACCTTCTCAAACCCAATCCATTTCTTAATCGAAGCGGATGATTTCTTTATAGTGACTTCCCCGCTGACTTCCACGGTAACTTCCACGGTATTCTGAATAATTTCATTATGCTTAATTTCAAACTCATCTAAACTATAAATTGTTTTTACTTTATCTCCCATACTCTCTTTCCAACCTTTCTGCATCAGCGGCCGTCATACCACCGCCCACAATCAAGTCTTTGCCTTCTCCATAAGTACGCATAGCATCAGCACCATGCGATGACCAGTCGTGTTCTGGTTTATCATGGAATGCATGTCTTTTTTCATCATAAACTTGATGATAATTCCGTAAACATTGAACCCCACGAGCACATTTTTCTTTATCAAACCAACTTCTGGGCAATAATGCCCTCACATTCTGAATACCAATATTTACATTAGGGGTTCTTTTAACGGTGGTAAATTCATAACCTAAATTCTTCGCAATTTCCCATGGACTGGTTCCACTACTAAATTCATTAGCTTCTATATCATGGGGGGCTAAATGGTCAAGATAGATATACCCATACTTCTGTTTATACTCGTTAAGTAAGTTAATATAAAATTCTATACCTTCACCGTGGTTTTCATAATAATTAATCCAATGTAACTCTTGACCCACTATTTGTAAAAACCAAATTGCACAACTGTCTCCAATTCCAATATCCCAAGATGTTATAACACCCGTAGTTGGGTCATATGGTACCCCACATATTCGACCTTCATGTGTAGCTTTTGTCAATAATTTAGCGTAATATGCACCCTGAACATTACCAAGGAAGGAACAGTAATATTCCTGTTGTATCATGGCCTCATCCATACCCTCCCTGCGTTCTTCCTCTATATCAGCTTCAGTAATTACAGGAGTGCCATTCAATCGTTTAGTATCAGCAACTGTCAATAGGGTTGTGTACCATGTATCAGGCAAACTCTTTGCCATTTCGTATAGTTCAAATCCATGATTTTCCCCTCTGGGAGTGAAAAGAAATAAAGCCCAACCCTTGTTTTCTCTTACAATGGGACGGAAAAAATCCCAAGCAGCCGGGTCTTGTAATGAATACTCTGAAAAAACCAACCCCACTGCATTATTACCCATTTCAGCATCATAACTGTCCGCACCACCAAGCTGAAGAATTGAGCCATTAATAAGCTCAATCATCATCTCATCTTCCCTTCGCCGTTTAACGAGTTCTTCAGGAATGTGACTCATAAAACGAAAACCATCTGCGTCTATCCCTCTCCATATAACTTTACGTGCCTGTCTCTGTTTTGGAAGAAAGTATAAATATGTGCCAACCCTCTTAAATGCCTCCTTAATGGTAAAGTTTAATGCAGTCTTATCTTTTCCCGAACGTCGGTGCCAAACTAAGCAACCCCTTTTCCTTGTCTGCATTCCTTGCCAAAAACTTTCCTGATAACTACGTCTGGTAAAATTATATGGTAAATGAATTTCTTTTTCTGGCATCAAACCTCTCTTAATCACCCGTTAAGTATTGGTGAATATTTTTATCCCTTTTAGGACAGTTCTCAGGACATTTAACACTGGGGTCTTTTTGTGCTATCTCACATTTCTCTTGCGTCCATTTCATATATTTAAATATAGGACATGTTTCCATTTTTAAATACCTTCCCATGACCCCTCTGTCCACAATTCATATAAATACTTATCGTCAAGTCTTTCATATCCAAGGATATAGAGATCAACGGTAGCTCTACTCCACCTATTCAACCAACCAACCTCGTCTATTTGCCAAAATACCCATTTATAAAACATAACCTAAAGCCCCACTATACGCCAATACGTATTTTTAGCATTTCTCTGCTTTTTGATTTCTTCAATTCCTCTTTGTGCTTCTTCCAAACTATGAAAGATGACTATTTGATGGTAGACATCACCTTCACTACCATAATACTTCCTATAAATATCTCGCCATCTCCACATAAGAAGTCCTTTGTTAAATTCCTGAATTTTAAAATCGTTACCCTTTTGTAAAATACGATACCGTACCTGCATTACTCATTAACCCCTTACTTATATCAGTGGTGGTATTCTTCGTAATATCATTCTCTCGCCCCCAATGGTGATTTCTCTGGCATCAACTATGGTACCTAAGATTTTATCAATCTCCTCTGCTATATCTTCAGTAAAATCCTGAACACCCGTCTCAAAATCATCCCAATAACGTTCATACATTGTAGTTTTCACAATGTCTTGTGCAATTCTCTCAGCCTCGCTTATAGACGTTATATGTATTTCTTTTGCGTCCTCCATTAAATCTTCTCTCATCTCATTATCCCCTCCCTTAAGGGTTTACCCTCACCAGCCTGCATACCGAGTGTATACATACCGCTTGAACATGTCGGACACGGGTCTACCGAAAAACCCATATATGTCTGTCCCTCTATAATTGTCCGTTTTTCGTGTAATAATAATTCACCGCAACGAGCGCAGTACACTTTAATATGAATAAATTTTGTCGGTATTTTTGCTTCACCCTCCTCGTGTATCCCATCATAGGAAGGCGGAGGAAGCACCTGAAAATCCTTACTATTCCCAATGGGGTTTACGGTAATATCACTGACATTAGTTGTGATTTTTCTATTTATTTCCTTTTTCATTTGGTTTCCCCTCATCTATAACCACTGTTAATTTAACGGTTTCCTCTCCGTGAACCTCACGTCTATCCATATACTTTTTAGACCGAAGAGCACGCAAGAGAAACATGAGTAAACTATCCGAATACTCTTTGACTGTAGTTTGAGACACACCCTGAAAAAACCCCACTGGTTTATCTATCCCCTCTTCTGCTCTCCGCCGTGCTTCTGCTTCTAATATATCAATGCTTACTTCTATGGCATCATCCCATGCATCTCTGAATGCGGGGTGTAAAAAATTACCATCCTTATCAACGGCCTTATAATACTCATACATATGTTTCCTACTCATATTTATTTTATGAGCAGATAAGGTCACATTACCTGTTTGTGCCAAACTCTGTAAAAACTCCGCTTGTAGTTTCGGAGTTAATTTAACGGGTGGACGTCTTGTGTTAACAGGCTTCCCCTTCTTTGATGTAGATTTTTTTGTATTTGTCTTTTTGGTTGTCATTAAACGGTATTCATCCAGAAAAACATTATTGATATTCCTATAATCATCCAAAGCCAATACTCTTCTAAGAAATCTTTCATATCCATATTATTAACCTCTCGTGTTATATATCCAAAGAAGCACTACTATTGTTATGACATAAACAATCCAAATCCAATATTCAAGTAAAAAACTTTTTATGTCATTGTTTTCCTTGTCTTGGTCTTTCTTTGAGTCATATTCCATAAGCCATCCTTATAACCATCTTCATAACCATCCTCATATACTTCATTCCTTATTTTTGCACATATAGGACATGGATTTACATATAATATCCCCCCTTGTACGACCCCATCCAATGTCTGATGACACTCATTACATTTTAATTGTATTTCTAATCCCATCACGTCCCCCCCTTTTTCTTATCTTCTTTTCATAGCTTCTCTCAAACTGTTCACTGCGCCGGGTAAATAATCTCCAACTTTTTTAACCCCTACCACGGAAGCTACCACCCAAAAGAAAATTTTAATAAACCATTCTGGTAGAACATTCAGATTTATAAAGAACGTCTTAGCTCCTTCGGGATCGAACCCTGACCAAACAAACATCGCTATAATACTATAAAATAGAATATCATCTTTCAGCCCAACATTATCAAGTTGTTTCATTTCCCAATCTTGATTATACTCTTGTGTACTCTGAGCCAATCGGATTTTATTTTCTACGATTGCTTGTTTTATCTTTCTCTTGCCCTCAAAGTGTTCTCGTACACCAGATACTACAGTATTAACTAAACCCATTATTCCTATCATTTTTTCTCTCTTTTTTTTAAATGTTTATACCAACGTTTCTTTGCATAATCCTCAGCCCTTTGTTCACTAAGGGCTGGATAAATCAATACATATACGATATAGACAATTACTAACCAAAAAATAATATCAGCATACCATGGGATAAAATTTTTAAGCATCTTTTAACCTAAAAGGGTCTTAAAGGGGTCAAAGGGGTCTGAACACAGATAACTGTGCGGAAAAATAGCGGGGGAAATACTATTTTTTCCCAGACCCCATTTCCTGTATGTATTCCATTAATAATTCAATAATAACCTTCGGTATGTTAATGTGCATATTTTTCGTTCCTTTATCGTGAATTAGTCTATGACAGTTCTCACATAAAGGGATAGCATAACCATCGGGTGGTTTCCCCCCCATCATATTTTCACCAAAACCCAATGCATGATGAGCTTGTACGTTATAACAAGTATGACAATTACAACAAGGATGTAAACGTACAAAAGCCAAATACTTTTTAGACCGCCAAGTGTGGGGCTTTATTAGATTGACCATGTATGTCCCCCATAAGTAAAACTCCCATTAATAATTACAGCAATGTAAGCACTGAAGTCTGAGTCATTTTTGTATTCGATTATAGCAAACCCATTTAAGAAGTTTGTCGGTTTCCCTCTCTTCCAAGCGGGGTCTACATCAGTAAGACATGGACACCCTATGGCGATATGAGGTTCAGTATCAAAATGAAGTCTTTGAGTCCATATTTGCATTTTATGAGCGTGGCCGAAAATACAATTATCACCCATCTGTTCAAGTGTACTTCTGGCATAATATTTATTATAATAAACCCCATGTAGATATGCTAAGTGACCATGTTTATACACTCCACCGAAAGGAATAGCCTCAATACCCTCATCTGCAAATTTCATATCTTCTATAAAATTCACTTTCCCCTCAAGGGCTGGGATAGCTTCAACCCACCGAGCTACTCGATCTTCATGGTTTCCTTCGATAAAGACTATCTTGGAGTTCGGACAGGCTTTACGTAATCTCCCCATCTCCTTACGACCCATCTCTATAGCTTCATCATATCGTTGGTTTTCGATAAGCAATGGCCTATTTTTATTCCATGAAGAAATACAGCTAAAATCTAACAAATCCCCCCCATATACGATTAACTCAGGTTTAGTGTCTATTACATATTGCATTGCTAATTCGTGTGACACGTGAGGTGTTACGTTTGGTAGTAAATGAGAGTCAAACAATGCTACTGCCTGAAACCCAGAAGATACTGATTTCTTCACAGTTCTTTTTAAGATTTCCTGTTTTATCTCTTCATCTCTCGCATAGGATTTACGATTTATCGGATATTTGACAAAAGTCCGATTACATTCCCGACAACGGAACCGCATTGACTCCCCAGTTATTGGATTTTTAAATCCCCATGGAGCGATATGTTTGCTGTCACAATATGGACAGTGTAATTCTTTCATAATTCCCCTTTCTATTCATTTAACAATCAGTACCAAGAACTTGAGCTTCTATTATTTTTTGGAGAGCTTCTTTAGAGAAATGGAGATCCCAATCTTCACCCACATAAACCGACTTTATCAAACTCCACCCCCGTTTTTTACAATAATCAAGTATTTTTCTATTCCTTTCTGTCGAAATACATTTCTCCTCAAATGGAGCTAAAGACGTACCCAAAGGTGTATAACGCCTCCACTTTAATATCCCCACGGGTAAGCGACTGCCACATTCTGGACAATACTTATATCTAATTCGTTTTAGGTGGTGTCCGCTACCAGTCCAAAAACTCTTATCTGTATATTTTTGACAACATATATTCATAACTCCCCCTCTTATGAGATTTTATCTATCAGTCCCCATTCAAGTGCTTTCTTCGCTCCAAACCAAGTACCTTTGACTGTCATCATTTTGTTAACTTCTTCTTTTGATAAATTAGAACCAGAAACCACTACATCAATATATTTTTCATTAAAAAAATCTATCAATTTTCTTTGTTCTTCCGTATAAGCCTGCGGTCTGTGTACCATAAACATCGTATGTTTTGTGGCTGTTCTCCAATTCGCCGCAACTAATATGGGTACGGCTGCACTTGCAACCAACCCTGTAGCTCTAATTTCCACAAACATTGTTTTCCTTGCTTGCATAATCAAATCCGCATAAGCTAAACCGTCAAATATTATCCCCCCCCCACTATTTAACCTAATGATTAATTTTTTAATACCTTTTTGTTTATATACCGCTAAATCATTCGCAAAACTCTCTGAACTACCGTATCCTATTTCTCCATTAATAGTGAAGTACGCAGTATCCCCATAAATCATTCTGGTAGAGAATGACAGATTAGTGTATTTTGTCTGTTTAGTACTTACTTGATGTGCTAAGCCGCCAAGAGCAAAAGTTACTATAGCGATTAAAACGATAAATGTCTTTTTCATATCTTTACCCCTTTCGTAACATATTTTTAATCTCGACCCCTCTTTGACCAACCTGATGATACCATTTACTATCTTCAGCTTGACGTGATGCTTCTTCCCAATCATCGACTTTTATAGCAGCAATCATCTTCTTAAATGTTCTAAATTTAGTTGCACCAAGGTTATACATCATATCAATCAGAGCGGTTTGTCGGTTTTGTGAAAAACTATAATAATGTGGAAAAATACGAAGAACTTCTTTCCAAGCACGTTTAATATCATCTGTGAGTAAATACTCCGCCTCTTCCTGTGAAATACCCACCTCTTCTAAGTTTCTCCCATATCCAATCGTGAGTTTACCAGCGGAACAACGATATGGTGTCAATCTCAACCCCTCGTGTCTCATTATCATTTCTTTCATAATTTCCATGTAATTTTAAACCCCCGTCTTATTATTTTTTTTACACCCTTCTACTTATATAGAAATGTCACCCTGTTTTCAGGTCGTTTCAGCTCTTTTTTTTAATTTTTTTTTCGCTGCCCTTAGTTGTCTATGTACCGTTTGAAAAGATATATTTAATTTCAGACCAATTTGACGTAACGTTAAACCTTGTTTATGATACAAATTAAAAATTTCTCGCTGACGTTCTGTTAAGCTGTATGTGTCCACAAGAGTCAAAACCCCAACAGGTAAAACCTTTGGCATTTTTCCATAAATCGTGTGTGACTCACCCAATCCGCTGGATATAGGTTGTTCCTTAATAGCATCCCCCAATAAAATTTCTTTAGGGTTTTTCTTAACAACATCCTGATTTACATAAGCCTCAGCTTTCGGACACAATTTCGTACAAGTGACTCGTTTTGGGCATTTACTACATAAGTCTTTTAGATTGTTCATAATACCCTCCCTTAAAACTCCATAATAAATCTGTGTTTCCTTGACCTTGGTACCCACACCCCTTCTTTACCCTTAGATTTCCCTCTTTGCATTTGTTTTCCGTTTATAAAAAAATCTGATTTCTGTGGGCCTAAACCCATATACTTAAAATTCGTAGCCTTATAAATAGTCCCCACATGACCCTGAGCAGTATCAGCAAAAGTAATTATGGCTTTCACATAAGTTTCTTTTCTTAAAAGTTTTATAGCTACCCCTATAAGTCTGCTTTCCGAATTTTTAGGACATTCATCTTTCATTGCTAATCTTTTAATATCAAAAATACCCTCTTGATCTTTATGTCCAAAAAGTGAGAAAACAACTTGCCATGTCGGAGGAGGCCCGAAACTAATTGCCCCTAAACACTCTCCCCCGTAAAATGCTCCAAAATTGTGAGTTGCAACAAAATCTTGTTTTCCGAGATAATGCCATTTAGCATAAACGTGTTTCGCTAATGATTTTGGAATTTGTTTTATATAAAATTGGAGCGGGGAAGTCGGGATCGAACCGCTACCCCCCTTTTGGAATAAAGGGTATGCTTCCATTACAATATCCCCGCTCTTGCTCATTCAAATTTCCTCTTCAATTCAGCTTCCAAAATTAATGTAGATATTTCCTCATTTGTTAAATGATTGAACCGTCTCAATAAGGTAACGATTTGGTGTACACCTTTCCGTATGTTCCGAGTTACCTCATGTTTGTTTTTACCTTCCTTATAAATAATGTGATGTCTCTGAAATATAGGTGTTTTAGCCATCTCTCTCCTTTATTCTAATACGCTCCACGAGTCGGTTGGAATAAAACGGTAGCCATCTACCAATTTAAAGTGTAATTCCTTCCTGTTTGGGTTTTTTAATGGGTCTCGCCAATTTTTTGCCTTTACGATTTTAATAACCCCTGAGTTCATTGCAAGGTAAAGACGGGGTTTTTCCAAAGTCGTTAAACCACCCACACCCTCATCTCGACCACTTTTCTTTTGGATTGCAATAAAACATAACGCCCCGTCAAGTTTGTCGTGAATATCTTTGATTTGTCTACCAACCAAGTAATGCTCTTCATGTATTTCTAAGAAGTCCACAATATTTAAATTACCTCTCCCCGGGACAATGACATCAGCAAAATTTTCCGACCTTTCATAAATATTAATTTCATCATAAAAATTATCAATCGGTACATCCTCAAATTTCTCTAATCTGGCTGTTAGTTCATCTTCACCCATCTCAGAATTAAAATAATGAACTTTCCATACACCCATATTATCGGCTGCAATATTAAAAAGAAATGCGGTTTTTCCTGCATTAGGAGCACCAGCAACTACGACAATATTCCCGGGGTAGAGTTTTACCATTTTATCTAAACCCAAAGGAAGGATAATATCTTCCCCTGATGAATGTGGATTACCTTTCTTAATTTTTTTAAGACTATTATCTATTTTTCTAAATTCGCCATATCTTTTACCTCGTTCCAGAATACCTTCTTTAACCAACCTACTGAAAATCATAGAAAGGTTTTTCTTGTCTACTCGGTTGTGGACACTTGTGGACATCTGTGGACAATCTGTGGACAGAAAGTGGACATTTATGGGCACTTCATTGATAACCCAATCCCTTACTTGTTCTGCAAGACTCCCATTACCCCCCTCACGGAGTTTCTTTTTAACCTCTTTAATTAGATATGGAATTTCCTCTGCGGGAAATGTCGGCTCCCATTCACTTCGTAAACTCTTGACAGTCTCTATAATTAGAGAGTCTTTCGCACCCCCGGCTACTAATCTCTTAATAAGACTTAATATGTTTTTACCTTTCTCCATGTTCTCCTTATACTTTTTCATAATCTTCCAATGGAAATTCCCGTAAAGCACTTTTCAACTCAACCATTAGGTTAAAAGCTTGTTTAATGTTTAAGTCAAGTGTGACGGGACAGTTAAGTCCATGGATAGCCAAAACCGATTTGTTAACTATGGGGTCTTGGTGTGGTGTTACCATCATACAATACTCATTTGGTTCATCTGTCATATTTACTCGCATCGTAATTGTTTGTTCCATAATTTTCTCCTGTTAAATGTTTATCTTTATTATACACACTTGTTTAACTTTGTCAAGCCCCTTTTCCTTAAAAAAGTTAATTTTTAATAAAAAGAGGACACTTGTAGACACTTGTAGACACTTTGACGACACTTTGTGGACACTTTGTGGACACTTTGACGACATTGAGAAAAACATCTCTTCAGGGAATGTCCATGTAAGTCCCGAATTTTCCTGAATTTTCTTCTTTTCTCATTCAAGAAAATACCCCATAATGGGAACGTATTTCCCAGACCAGTAAGACCAGAGATCCTGGAAAGACCAGAACCAGAAAAAACCAGAACCAGAAAAACCAGAGCTAAAAGGGAAGAAGGATATTTATTCATATCACTCCTTTGGGGTCTTATTATTGTATGTATATTCATGGATACCATAAAATATAAACTTTCCTAATACAACTGATAACATGACTTCAATACTCTCAAGCCATATCCCTGTCCAAACATAACACATCAGTAATGTCCATAATGCCGTAAAAGTCCTATATTGAAGAGCCTTCTTACTAAACATAATTCTGATTATCGGTTTAGTCTTATTCATAACATCCCCCTATTAAGATAATCAACTGCTTCTATAAATGTCATTCCTTTAAGTTTCTGTATAAATGCTATTGTATCCCAACCTTCGTTACAAGTGAAACAATATACATAATTTGAATTTACTTTCATTGATGGATGTTTATCATCATGGAAAGGACATCGGGTCATTTCATGTCTTACGGGATGGGGAAGTAAGGGTTCTATTGGAACTTCTTTAGCTCTTTTTAACTTATCATCAAAAGATACTGTGCAGAGGTCACTAAGAGGGCTAATACTTAATAATCTCCTATTAACTTGAGCTAACATTTTTTTTCCATCTTTAATATGAATTTCCCGCAACCTTTTTTCTAATTCAGTTTTTGGTGCTGATACATGGTCAGCGGCAAGCTGTTTATGAAGGTCTTTCTTTATAGAAAGCAGAGTTTTGCGTAACAAATTTCTATCTTCCATTTTTCCCTCTAAATGGAAGCAATTCCTGTTTTGCCTCTTTAAGTGGTGTTTTATATTCACAAATATCCCAAAGAGCTTCAGGGTCTTGGATAATACCATGAATTTTTGAACACCAATGAACTATTTTGAAATTATCATAATATTGTATATGGTGTTCGCAATCAAGACATGATTTCATATTATTTCCTTTCACATTAATATTTATTGGTTTTAATATACACCCCTTTAAAAATTTGTCAACGTCCTTTTTTTAACTTTATTGCGAATATTAACTTCTGAGTACCCGCACTCCACTGTTTTTCTTTACCTGGACGGCGACATGTCCTACCCTGTGTCATTCCTAAAAATGTCCAATTATCTGCCCTATATATAGCACCATTTCGTGGAGGTTCTACAAAAGTAACTAAACCAACTAATTCATCTCCATATTTTTCCTCATAATCTATTTTAATTTGTTGTCTGAATAATTTTAAGATTTGTGTACCTAAGTTTTTTTCGTGAACTATTAAACGAAAAACATTATTGTTAAGCCAATTTAACATAGTATATTGACTATCAAAATATGCACTAAACTTTCTATAACGAAGTGGAGGAGAACTCCCCCCGATAATTCCCAATAATTCACCATCCTTTTTAATGAAATAATTTATCTGTCGCCCTATAATACCCTTACTTTTGGGATAATGAGTACGATAAAGGGTAGAGAAAATCTTATCTCCCTTTGTGGTTCTTTCCAAAACAAGACCCATTTTAGGAAAAAGCGAATATTGATAATTCCATTTTTTAAGTACGATCATTTATATCACCCTTCAATTAAGGGTTTAGATAATTCCATCTGTCTAATTTTATGATAAGCTGAAAGAAATTTATGGTTTGATAGTTCGGGTGATACTGGCACGATTTTTTGTTCCGATGGTTTTAAAGGGTAATTCCATGTAAAAGAACCTGGTAATAGAGACCGCTTTTCTGCCAATAAGACCTTTTTATCAGCCTGAGATACTATGTAATCATCTACTGCATCATCCTGTAACTTAAACTTATGATAAATTACATTAAGGATGGTTTTTTCCATTTGAACAACTTCAGGGAAAAGTTCTTTAAAAGGAGAAGGAATATCTGAAGTATACGCTTCCACTGCATCATGGAGTAAGGCTCGTAAAACTATACTCTGAGATGGCCAAAATATCCTCACTTCTTCAGCCACATAAACGCTGTGAGTTGCAACGCTATAAAAAGTGGGTACTTGACCGGCATATCGACAAATATTACTGAGACCCCAAGCAATATCATTAATGTTAAACATTTCTTCTTTAGGGTTTTTAAAGTAAATTTTCCGATGCGACACCGTTTCTACCCACCCTTCGTTGAGTTTACTTTTCATATTTTACCCCCTTCTATCTTTAGAAATTTGTCACCCTGGTTTGTTACGAACCACCAATAGGGTGACATTTTACTAAGGTAGATGGATAATTATTTTCAAAAAAAATAAGGAAGAGGACTTGACAAAGTCAAAAAACGTGTTATGTTTAAATTGAGATTGGTTTTTCATATGAGTTTTTCTTTTTTACAAATAGGCAATGGACAGAGCCAGTGAGTATAAGTCATCAAGCCCAATAACCTCTGAGGAGCTATTATCTCCTACAAAGTCAACCTATCCTTACAGAGACTCAGGAAAACTAATCTCAATTAATAAGAGGAGAGAAAATGAGTACTGTTTTATTCATTATATATGTAATCGGTTCTCTGATTAGCGTATTAGGTATATTTATTTATAACATTTATCTTCTTATTAAATATCAGCAAGAGAAGAAAGGGAAACAATGAAAAACACACCGACAGACGCTTATGACGCTTTCTATGAGGGGTTTAATATGGAAGATAATCCGTTTTCTGAATTTGATGAGAATTTCGATAAATGGGAACAGGATTACATAGAATGCGCCACAGATTATAAACGGGACGGTAGGTTTAGAACTACAACCTTTATAGGGTGACAAAATGAAATATAATAGAGGGATAAGTAAAATACACAAAAAGTTTCGCACAATTCTTCGCAGATACATGCAGAATGTTTTTGACGAAGATGTTAGAGAAATTGAAAAACGACACCCAGAATGGAAAGAAATATCTATGAAGGCAATATCTAATAGGGTAAAAAAATGAAAGCAAAGAATATGGGATTGGCTTGGATAAATTCATGTGTTCAGTATTTTACAGGATATAAAGAAGATTTTACTATTAGACCAATTAAACGTGGTAGAGATAAAACAAAAATTAGAGTGATTTCCTCATCTGGAAGAAGATATATGTTTCCGGGGTCGTTCAAAGATAACATAACGGAAATTGTTTTACCTAACGGAACAACGCATATCACTACTCGTGACAAAATCTACAGAGAACCAAAAGAGGAATAACAGTGGATTTATATATTAAAGAAATTCCCAAAAAACGTTGTTTAGAATTAGTATTTAAATATCATTACTCTATTTCAATGCCACGTCATACTAAGCATTATCTTGGGTGTTTTTCAGATGGACGGTTGGTTGGTGGTCTCACTTTGGGTTGGGGAACTCAACCCAAACGAACTATTCAAAGACTTTTTCCCATGTTAGATACAACGGATTATTATGAAATTGGAAAGATGGCTATGCTTGACGAAATGCCGAGAAATAGTGAGTCTCAAATGCTTTCTCAAATTATAAAATGGATAAAACACAATCTCACTATACGATTTCTGTTCACATGGGCTGATGGTATTGTCGGAAAACCTGGTTATGTATATCAATCAGCGAATTTTTATTATGGTGGTTATATTTGGACAGATGTTTACATATTACCAACCGGAGAAAAACTACACCCTCGTTCGACCAGAGCGCTTTTAAAGGATAATGCAAGATTTATAGGGAAAGATAAACTGTTTTGGCTTACTTTTGATTATTGTAAATTACAAGGTATAAAAAGATACAAAGGGAAACAATTTAGATATATCTATCCATTAAGTCATCGTTCTGAAAAACTTTTAACTCAATCAACGGTACCTTGGAGACGTTCAGACTTTCCCAAAGAAGAAGATTTAACTTGGAAAATACAGACAGCTAAGGGTGTGTATACTAAAACCACTCAAAAACCGAGATTTTTAAAATATGCGGGACGCCAAGGGAGTGCAATTAGCAACCAAGCTAATGGTCTGGGTCAGTTCCAGAGTCCCGCTCCATTAATTTAAAAGGGAGGACAAAATGCCTGCAAAATGGTTCATATGTCATCAGAACAACGAAGAGATAAAAAATAATAAGATATTAATATCTCAATGTCTTAAAAAGTGTCCATATGGTAAACGCTGCGCAACATTGCCTTATTTGCGTTCTATAGCATACGACAGAGAATGGAGAGGGGTTAGCCCAAGTTCTTATGGTAACGGGCCTCGTTATCTCATGCTTAAAGTACTCACCGATTATGTGGTAAATCCATATGGTAGAGCATTTGCTGCTTTAGGTGTTGGTGTTCATGGTAAATTAAGTATTTATAGATATACCGAAAACGTTCTCAGCGAACAAGAATTAAACGATGAAGAGATGAAAGGGATTGCTGATGTGTTAGAAGAAGATGAGGATGTTCCCGGGGAATATGTACTTACAGATTATAAGACATGGGGGAGTTATAAGGTACGGTTAGGTTTAGGAATTTACAAAGAAGGTGAAACCATCGTAGATGAAGAGGGTAAACCTATTCGTTTTAAATCGGGTGCACGCAAGGGTCAGATAAAAACAAGACAGGTTATAAAGAGAGACCTAAATAAAGCCGACCTTAAGGATGTGTCCTTTCAGTTGAATAGATATAGAATTTTCTTTGAAAAAGCTGGCTTTCCGATTTCTCGTATACAAGTACAGGCTATAGTCAGAGATGGTGGAACCCAAGCAGCCCATATGAATGGAGTTCCTTTTAATATTTACCTAATAGATATTCCTATCCTACCCGATAACATGGTTTTTGAAACCTATAGGAAATTATCCAAAGAGGTAAATGACGCTATTGCTACTCGTTCTGCTCGTGTATGTAATACACATGAGTCTTGGGGGGGTAGACGTTGTCAACCGATGTACTGTGAAGTGTATTCAGCTTGTCAGGCAATGGATAGAAATAACGGTGTATTACCGAGGAGTTATAAAGTAACATAGGAGGATATTATGGCAAACGAACCCGAATATAAATTAACAAAATTTAAAATCATTAATGTACAAGAGGGGGCTTCTGGTACAAAAGGAAAGAGGAAATGGCAAATTGTTAAATTCACGACAGATCATGTCAAGGCTGTAAAGGAAAACGGAGAACCCATAGAATTTACCAAATTTGTAGACCCAGACAAACCAAAGGATTGGCCTATAGCTGGTGCTGAAGTTGATGAAATGACTTTTGACATGGCGATTAATGGGGATTTTACTAATTATACCGCTAAAAAAATAACTTACGCTTTCCCGGGAAAATTTCCTACACCTAAACAAGTTGGAACTCAGGCTACCGCACAATATACTAAACCCGTTACTGAAAGTCAAAACACTACACCACCTGTTAAACCAAGGAATGGAAAGGACAACCCCATTTGGATGATTATGAAGTACTTTACTGAACTTCAGGTTAAATGTTTAGAACAGGATACCACCATAACTTACTCGGAAGCAGCAAATATGATTGTAAGTGCTACCATTGAAGCATACGATAGAGTATCAGAGCGTCTATCAACTCAATGATCTTGGGGGGGGTATTACAGAACTATTATGAGAGAAGAAGGTAAGAAGAATGATGGGGGTAAACTACGTCTCGACTTAGTTCCAGTCTTAGCTATTCAGGCTTTGGGAGAAGTTTTGACTATGGGTGCTGATAAATATGGTGATAATAATTGGCGAGGTGGGTTGAAGTGGAGCCGAGTGTATGCGGCAGTCCAAAGACACCTCAATAGTTGGTGGGGTGGGTCTACATATGATGAAGAGTCGGGGCTTAATCATCTAAAGCACGCTTTATGTAATATTGCTTTCTTAATTGAATACACAGAAACCCACCCCGAATTTGACGATAGATATAACCCAATTAGGCGTAATGGAACAAAAGAGTGTTCCTCG